>ERZ772807.1762-NODE-1762-length-11768-cov-12.917528_pt1 | contig 11768 bp, 10 predicted proteins | sample MGYA00511472_ERZ772807 | MGnify/ENA primary metagenome ERZ772807 (study PRJEB29015, sample SAMEA2737947) | human oral metagenome | biome: human oral; feature: human-associated habitat; material: dental | place: China | collected 2039 ...
ACGAAGCAGTCGGCTATCAACGCTTTTTCAGCTATATCTCCTTGTTTACATTCAGTATGCTCATGCTGATTATGGCTAACAACTTTATCCAGCTCTTCTTCGGCTGGGAAGCTGTGGGCTTGGTGTCGTATCTGTTGATTGGCTTCTATTTCAAAAAGCCAACTGCCATTTTTGCCAACTTAAAAGCCTTTTTGGTGAACCGCGTGGGCGATTTTGGCTTTTTGCTCGGCATCGGGCTGGTGCTGGCGTATTTTGGCGGCAGCTTGCGCTATCAAGACGTGTTCGCCTATCTGCCCAACGTAGTCGGTATGCAATTTCTCGGTACGGATTTAATCACCGTAACCTGCCTGCTGCTGTTTGTGGGCGCAATGGGCAAATCCGCGCAGTTCCCGCTGCACGTTTGGCTGCCCGATTCGATGGAAGGCCCAACGCCCATTTCCGCGCTGATTCACGCCGCCACGATGGTAACCGCAGGATTGTTTATGGTGTCGCGTATGTCGCCGATGTATGAACTCAGCACCACCGCCCTGAGCGTGATTATGGTAATCGGCGCGATTACTGCGCTGTTTATGGGCTTTCTCGGCACCATCCAAAACGATATTAAACGCGTAATTGCCTATTCCACCTTGTCGCAGCTGGGCTATATGACCGTTGCGCTGGGCGTGTCGGCGTATTCCGTTGCCATGTTCCATGTGATGACGCACGCCTTTTTCAAAGCCTTGCTGTTCTTGGCGGCAGGCTCGGTAATCATCGGCATGCACCACGACCAAGATATGCGCAACATGGGCGGTCTGCGTAAATATATGCCGGTTACATGGTTCACCATGCTGCTGGGCAATCTTTCGCTGATCGGCACGCCGTTTTTCTCGGGCTTTTATTCCAAAGATTCCATTATTGAAGCCGTGAAAATGAGCCATTTAACAGGCAGCGGCTTTGCCTATTTTGCCGTGTTGGCAAGCGTGTTTGTTACTGCGTTTTATGCGTTTCGCCAATACTTTATCGTGTTCCACGGCAAGGAGCGTTGGCGCGAAGTGGCGCACCATGCGCATCATGACGATGAACATCATCACGGTTTGTCGCCCAACGATAATCCACACGAAAGCCCTTGGGTGGTAACGTTTCCGCTGGTGTTTTTGGCGATTCCGTCTGTCATCATCGGCGCATTGACGATTGAGCCGCTGCTGTATGGCGATTTCTTTAAAGGCGTGATTTTTGTGAACCACGAAGCGCACCCCGTGATGCACCACATGAAAGAGGAATTTCACGGCGCGATGGCGATGGTGTCGCACAGCCTTGCTTCGCCCGTGCTGTATCTGGCGATTACGGGCGTGGCGGCGGCATGGCTGCTGTATGTTGCCAAACCCAATCTGCCTGCCAAGTTTCAGGCTGCCTTTAAGCCCGTTTATACGCTGCTGGACAACAAATATTATCTGGACACGATTTACTTCAACGTGTTTGCCCGCGGCGCGCGCGTGCTGGGCAATTTGTTCTGGAAAGTGGGCGACACGATGATTATTGACAACGGCATCGTAAACGGCTCGGCAAAACTGGTGAGCGCGGTGGCGGCGCAAGTTCGCAAAGCGCAAACAGGCTTTATTTATACCTACGCGGCGGTGATGGTGTTTGGGCTGCTGGTGATGGTTGCTGCGTTTTTTTGGGGGCTGTGGTTTAAGTAAGGCAGCCTGAAAAGGGAAAACTATGTTGAAACAAGCTATTTTATGTTGGGCACTTTGCGCTGCAAGCGTTGCCCTTGCCGATACGCCAAACAAAAGCCTTGAACAGCTTGAGCAAGAGATTATGGCGTTTTACCGCCAGCCCAGTGGTGTACGCGGCTTGGCATTGCTGGAACAAGCCAGCCAAAACGATGCCATTGCCAGCAAACGCAGCGCAATCTTAAATCTTGGGCGATGGGGCGGCGAAATGCTCACTCGCTATCCCGAGCAAATTGCTAAATGGTGTCCCCGCGTGGGCAAATATGCCGAGCCGTATCAAATTGTTGCCCAAATGGCATTGGGCAGCACCCGCCACCCCGAAGCGCAACGCTGCTTGAACACGCTGCATTGGCAAAACCCGCTGGGCAAAACCCCGCCAAACCCTGTTGCCGCGCCGATTATCAACGCTGCCGATTTAGACGCGCTGTGGGTAGCGTTTAGCGTAACGGGCAACCCCAAAGCGGTGGAAAAAATCGCCGCGTTTGTGCTGGCATCAGAAAAGCAGTTGCCGAACAACCCGCCTGCCAATGGCAACAGCAAATCGCAAGAGAATATGGGCTTGGCATTAATCCAAGGCGCGGCAGAGTGGTCGCTGCGGTCTAATATCAAGCAAAACCCTGATGTGGCACGGATTGTGCGGGCGTATGTCGCCAAGCAAAGCGCGGGCGATAAGCGGATTTTGCAGGAGACGTTGGGGCTTTGAATAAGCGGTTTCAGGCTGCCTGAAAAGCCCAATAACTAACCAAAGACAAACCATGCAAGACAAATTTCATCTCAGCCGCGAGCAAAACCGCTTCCTTGCCAAGAAAAACATCGTGGCAGTGATTCACAGCATTTCGCGCTTGGAAAACGTGAACACCACCTTTCCGCAAACACAAACCATTGTGAACGGCATGAGCGTGGGCGGCGTTTCCACCGATGATGTGCAGACCATTCTGAACCTGAAAAACGCATGGCAGTATATTTTGGCAACCGATGCGCCGTTTGATTGGGCGTTTCTGTGCAAAATCAACGGCTTTGTGGCGTACAACGAAAGCCTGGCATGGGGCGAAATGCGAACAGGGCAGGTGGGTATTAGCGGCGTGGGTTATGTGCCGCCCGTGCCGAGGCAGCCTGAAATTGAGCAAACGCTGGCAAACTTGGCTGCGCTCCCTGTTTCCGCCACCGCGCGTGCGCTGAAAACGATGTACCACATGATGCGCGCGCAATGGTTCTGGGACGGCAACAAGCGCACGGCGATTATCGCGGCAAATTACCAAATGATTGCAGCAGGTGCAGGCATCATCAACATCGCCCAAGCGCAGTTGGAACGCTGGCACGCGCTGCTATCGGCGTTTTACGAAAGCGGCGATGATGGCGAGATTGTACGCTGGACGTATCAGCATTGCGTGCATGGCATAGAGATGCAACCGTAGGGCAACCCTGTTTTCAGGCTGCCTTCTTAACACAACCCCCTTTACAACCTTTCAAATTCAATAAGAGAAAACAGGCGATAATATGTTTTTCAACAACTTACTCAGCTTAGCCATTTGGCTGCCGATATTGTCGGGCGTGCTGGTGCTGGCAACGGGGTCGGACAAAAAAGCCCCGTTGGCGCGGATATTGGCATTGATTGGCGCGGTCGCCAGCTTTGTGGTAACGCTGCCCTTGTTCACCCAATTTGACCGCGCCGATGCAGGCTTTCAGTTCACCGAGCTGCACGCATGGATTCCCGCGCTCAATCTGAACTACGCGCTGGGCGTGGACGGCATTTCCGTGCTGTTTATCATTCTGAACGCGTTTATCACGCTGATGGTGGTGCTGGCGGGCTGGGAAGTGATACAAAAACGCCCCGCGCAATACATGGCGGCCTTTCTCATCATGAGCGGGCTGATTAACGGCGCGTTTGCCGCGCAAGATGCCATTTTGTTTTACACCTTCTTTGAAGGCATGCTGATTCCGCTGTATCTGATTATCGGCATGTGGGGCGGGCAGCGCAGAATGTATGCCGCGATGAAGCTGTTTCTTTACACGCTGCTGGGCTCGCTGCTGATGCTGGTTGCGCTGATTTATCTGTCATACCAAGCGGGTGGCAGCTTTGCGATTGCCGATTTGCAGGCGATTAAGCACATTCCATTGGGCGTGCAACAGCTTTTGTTTATCGCGTTTTTCCTATCGTTTGCCGTGAAAGTGCCGATGTTCCCCGTGCACACATGGCTGCCCGATGCCCACGTTGAAGCGCCCACAGGCGGCTCAATGGTGCTGGCGGCGATTACGCTGAAAGTGGGCGCGTATGGCTTTTTGCGCTTTATTTTGCCGATTTTGCCCGATGCCTCGCGCTATTTTGCGCCCGTGGTGATTGCGTTGAGCCTGATTGCGGTGGTGTATATCGGCTTGGTGGCGCTGGTGCAAACCGATATGAAAAAACTGGTGGCGTATTCATCAATCAGCCATATGGGGTTTGTTACGCTCGGTTTTTTCCTGTTTATGCAAAATGGGCAGCCTGAAAGCTGGGCGTTTAAAGGCGCGATTATGCAGATGATTTCGCATGGCTTTGTTTCCGCCGCCATGTTTATGTGCATCGGCGTGATGTACGACCGCTTGCACACGCGCAATATTGCCGATTACGGCGGCGTGGTAAACGTGATGCCGAAGTTTGCCGCGTTTATGATGCTGTTTGGCATGGCAAACGCAGGCTTGCCCGCCACATCGGGTTTTGTGGGCGAATTTATGGTGATTATGGGCGCAACGCATTACAGCCTATGGATAGGCGCGATTGCGGCGACCACGCTGATTTGGGGCGCGAGCTACACGCTGTGGATGTATAAGCGCGTGATTTTTGGCGATATTAGCCATCCTGCTGTGAAAGAAATGAAAGACATCAACGCGCGCGAATTTGCCATTTTGGCGATTTTGGCGGTTGCCGTGCTGGGCATGGGCTTGCTGCCCGAGCCGTTTATCGCGGTCATCCACCAAGCGGCGGATAACCTAATGGCGCAAATCGCGCACAGCAAGATTTGAGGTGAAACATGGATTGGACAAGTTTGAATTTGAGTGCAGCCACACCTGAAATCGTGCTGCTGATTGGGCTGTTTGGCGTGCTGCTGCTGGATTTGTGGACGAGCGATGAGAACCGTTTTATCACGCATGGATTGAGCATTGTTGCCCTGCTGGCGGCAGCGGGCGCGCAACTGGCGGTGTGGACAAGCACACCGATTGTGGCGTTCAACGGTTTTTATATTGCCGATGGCATTTCGCAAGCTGCCAAGCTGGCGATGTATTTGGCAACGGCGGCGTTGTTTGTGTATGCCAAGCCGTATAACCAACTGCGCGGCATTTTTAAAGGCGAGTATTACACGCTGGCGATGTTTGCCTGCGTGGGCATGAGCGTGATGATGAGCGCGGGGCATTTTTTAACGGCGTATATCGGCTTGGAGCTGCTGTCGCTGTCGCTGTATGCCATGATTGCGCTGCAACGCGATTCCGCCCGCGCTGCCGAAGCGGCGTTGAAATATTTTGTACTCGGTGCGTTGGCTTCGGGCATTTTGTTATACGGCACGTCTATGGTTTACGGCGCAACAGGAAGCCTGAATTTCGCCGATATTTTTCAGGCTGCCCAAAGCGGCAATGTGAACGGCTGGCTGTTGAAGCTGGGCGTGTTGTTTATTGTGGCGGCGGTGGCGTTTAAATTTGGCGCGGTGCCGTTTCATATGTGGGTGCCCGATGTGTATCAAGGTGCGCCAACATCGGTTGCGGCGTTTATCGGCTCGGTGCCCAAAATCGCCGCCACCATTTTCGCTTTCCGCATCCTTGTGAGCGGCTTGGTGTTGAGCAAAGGCGATTGGCAGCTGTTGTTCGCTGCGCTGGCGGCGTTGTCGCTGCTGGTGGGCAATTTGGCGGCGATTATGCAAACCAATGTGAAACGGATGTTTGGTTTCTCAACGGTGTCGCACATGGGCTTTGTGCTGCTGGGCTTTGTGGGCGGGCAGATTGGTTTTCAGGCTGCCTTGTACTACGCGATTATCTACGCGCTGATGAGCCTAACAGGCTTTGGCGTGTTGATGGCGGTGAGCAATCAGCATCACGAATGCAATCAAATCAAAGATTTGGCGGGCTTAAACCAGCGCAATGCGTGGTATGCGTTTTTGATGTTGCTGGCGCTGTTTAGTATGGCGGGCATTCCGCCGCTGGCAGGTTTTTACGCCAAATTTGCGGTGCTCAAAGCCCTTGTTGCCGCGCAATATCCGTGGGCAACGCTGCTAGCGGTGTTTGCGGTGGTGATGAGTTTGATTGGCGCGTTTTACTATTTGCGCGTGGTGCGCGTGATGTATTTTGAAGACGCTACGCAACACGAGCCGATGAGCGGCACGCTGGCGGCGAAGTGGGTGCTGTCTGTTAATGCGCTGCTGTTGCTGCTGTGGGGCGTGATGCCCGCTCATTTGACGGAATGGATTAAAACGGCGGTTGAGCGTGCGTTTTGAGTGGATTTAGAATTTCAGGCTGCCTTGTTGTGATGAGGCAGCCTGAAAATTTATTTGGGGCAGGCGCCAGGGTAGAGTGGGGCAGCCTGAAAACTTAATCTGAATGGCGATTATGGTTTTGACGATGGTTTGTTGTCCGTAAGGGTAGTAAGCAAGATGTTGGCGAGCCACTGATTTCCCATTTAGTTTTGTTGAATTTCGTTTCAGGCTGCCTTTGGTGCACTAACCTATTTTTTGCATAGAGATAAACCATGAATCAGGCTAATGATGAGAAAGTTAATTTGCTTTTAAAAGATTGCGACAAATTTGGCGCAGTAGATGAGCAAACCATCAAGATGGCAGAGCAAGAGCTGGAAGTTATTTTTCCTTATCAATACAGAGAATTTTTAGCGAACTTTGGCGCGGTTGTTGGTTATGGATTTGAAATTTATGGATTACCACATCAGGAAGCATCTCAATGCCCATATTGGCAAAACGTTGTTACCATCGCAAAGAAATTAAGAAAAAATAACCAAATAGGTGCTGAGAATAAGATGTTTATTCCCATATCGCATGATGGAATGGATGCTTATTATTTTATCAATACTGAATGTTTTAATAAGACGGAAATATGGTCAATAGATTATTTGCGTGAATATATTGTGTCATTTGATTTGTATGATTTTATTGAGATGCTTACTTGTAAAGGCTAGTGAATAAATAAATTTATTTTATAAACAATGTTTTACGATAGATTCTCTTTCCAAATTCCTGCTTTTTCTTGGCTGGCATTAAATTTCTTGGGCTATTACTGCGCGTTTGGCGTGATACAGCCGTTTTTTCCGCTGTGGTTGCAGAGCCATCATTATTCGGAATTTTTTATTGCGTTTGTGATGTCGTCGGCTTATTTGTTTCGCTTTGCGGGTGGGTTGTGGCTGTCTAAACGGGTGCGGCGGCTGGATGCGCTGTTGCCTACGATTCGCTGGGCAACATGGGGCAGCGTGTTGGCGTTGCTGACTGCGGCGGCGAGTGTGGATGTGGCATGGTTTTTGGTGGCGGCGATTTGGCTGTTTTTTGCGTTGAATGGCGGCGAGATGCCGTTGAACGAGACGGCGGCGAGCGCGTGGCAGAAGCAGATTGATTTGGATTACGGGCGGGCGCGTTTGTTTGGCTCGGGGTCGTATATTTTGGGCGTGTTGTTGGCGGGCTGGGTGGTGGCGCGGTTGGGCGCGGGGCAGTTGGTTTATTTGATGCTGGCGTTGCTGTTGGCGCATGGGTTGATGCAGTTGCCACAGGCTGCGCCTGCGTTGCAAAATCGGGCGGTGGCGGCGCAGGGGGATGCGTTGGGTTTTGCGGCTTTGCTGCGGCAGCCTGAAACGCGGGGGATGCTGCTGGCGGTGTCGTTGATTCAGGGCAGCCATGCGGCGTATTACACTTATGGGGTGATTTATTGGCAGGCGGCGGGGATTGCGCCGCAGCAGGTGAGTGCTTTGTGGAGCGTGGCGGTGGTGGCGGAGATTGTGTTGTTTTTCTTTTCGCGGCGGCTGTTGGGCGGGGCGGAGGTGGTGCGCTTGATGCAGGTGTCGGCGGTGCTGACGGCGGGGCGGTGGCTGCTGATGTCGGCAACGGTGAATCCGTGGGCTTTGCTGGCGGTGCAGCTGTTGCACGCGGCGGGGTTTAGTTTGTCGCATTTTGCGATGGTGCGCTTTATTGTGCGGCAGCCTGAAAAGGATATGGCGAAGTTGCAGGCGTTGTATATTGGCATGGCAAGTTGCGTGGCGGTGGCGGGCTTGACGCTGCTGGCGGGGGGCGTGTATCAGGTGCAGCCGCGTGGGGCGTTTGCGGCGATGAGTGTGTTTGCGCTGGCGGCGTGGGCGGTGTTGCCGAAACGGGTAGAGTAGGGAGCAAGGCAGCCTGAAAATGGGGTGTGGCTTTTAAAAATCGTTTGGCTCAACATCAAACGACTATATTTTTCAGGCTGCCTTTGCGATGCTTAAAGGCAGCCTGAAACATTTGAACTACGGCAATGGAAAGAGTGGGTATGGCGGCGATACGCCATGTTCTGTTTCAAACTACGCGGATGATTGCGGCAGCCTGAAACGGATAAAGTGCGTTTCAGGCTGCCTTTGGTGTATCCTCCCAGCGCAATTCTACGAAGCCCCATCGCGTTCTGCCAGATATTCTTGCAACCCGCGTTCGCGCAAGATGCAGGCGGGGCATTGGTGGCAGCCGCCGTCCACGCCCATGTAGCAGGTGTGGGTGTGCGCGCGGATGTAGTCAAACGCGCCGAGCTGGTCGGCGAGCGCCCATGTTTGCTTTTTGGTGAGCCACATCAGCGGCGTGCGGATGTCAAAGGGGTAGTCCATGGCGAGATTGAGCGTTACGTTCATGGATTTGATGAACACGTCGCGGCAGTCGGGGTAGCCTGAAAAGTCGGTTTCGCACACGCCTGTGTATAGGCGGTGGATGCCTTGCGCTTTGGCGTGGATGGCGGCGTAGAGCAAAAATAGGGCGTTGCGCCCGTCCACAAAAGTGTTGGGCGTATTGCCTGCTTGTTGGATGGTGGCGTGGCTGTCCATCAGGGCGTTATGCGTGATGCTGCCGATGTGCGACAAATCCAACACGGTGTGCGGCACGCCTAAATCTTGCGCAATCCACGCGGCGCGTTGCAGCTCAATGGCGTGGCGTTGCCCGTATTGGAAGCTGATGGTTTGCACATTGCTCGCGCCACAATCGGCAATGGCTTGGAAGAGACAGGTGGTAGAATCTTGCCCACCCGAAAAGATAACGAGGGCGGTTGCTTGGGACATTTCAGGCTGCCTTATGGGGAAATTGGTATTATACTTCGCCACTTTATTGATTTTGGAATGACAACATGAGTTTAGTAAATAAATTGCGCACGATGCCGCGCTATCGTTTGACGGTGCTGGCGGTGTTTTTGGTGGCGGCGGCTGGCGTGTGTGGCTCGTTTTTTGGGCAATATGTGCTGAAAATGAATCCGTGTGTGATGTGCATCCAGCAGCGTTTGGCGTTGGTGGCGACAATGTTGCTGGCGTTGGTTTGCATCGCGCTGCCGCATCGCAAGCTGATTGGGCGCACGCTGGCGGCGGTGTTGATTTCTGCGCCTGCGGCGTTTGGCGCTTGGGTGGCGGCAAAGCAGATTCATTTGCAGTCGCTGCCGCCTGCCGAGCAGCCCGATTGCGGCGCGCCGCTGTCGTTCGTTTTAAAAAACAAGCCGTTGTTTAAGCTGTATGAGCCGCTGTTGCGCGGCGATTCGGGCTTTTGCGGCGAGGTGTATAAGGTGTTGGGCGTGCCGCTGCCAGTGTGGAGCGTGATGTTTTTTGCGGCGGTGTTGCTGATTGTGTGGGTGATGTGGTTGCGCACGTTTAAGCAGTCGTGATGAGATAAGGCAGCCTGAAAAACGAGAGCAAACCTACTTTCAGGCTGCCTTTTTGTAAACAAGGAGAACAAAATGACCCACGAAAAAACCATCAACGTTGACCCCAACGAAATCGCCAAGTTCAGCCAAATCGCCAATAAATGGTGGGACAAAACGGGCGAGTTCAAACCGCTGCACGACATCAACCCCCTGCGCTTGGACTACATTGACCAACACGCCCAGTTAGCAGGCAAAACGGTGTTGGATGTGGGCTGCGGTGGCGGCATTTTGTCGGAAAGCATGGCGCGGCGCGGCGCGGCAAGCGTGTTGGGCGTGGACATGGCGGAGCGGTCGCTGCAAACCGCGCAGGCGCACGCCGATGCCGAGCGCGTGGACAACATTGCCTATCGCTGCGTGAGCGTGGAAGATTTGGCGGCGGAAATGCCGCAGTCGTTTGACGTGGTAACGTGCATGGAAATGCTGGAACACGTTCCCGACCCCGCTTCCATCATCCGCGCCTGCGCCAAGCTGGCAAAGCGCGGCGGCTGGGTGTTTTTCTCCACCATCAACCGCAATCCCAAATCGTATCTGCACGCGGTGCTGGGCGCGGAATATGTGCTCAACCTTGTGCCCAAAGGCACGCACGATTGGCAAAAATTTATCACGCCATCGGAGTTGGCACGCATGGCGCGCATGGCGGGGCTGGATGTGGTGGATACGCGCGGGATGTCGTTTAACTTGCTCACGCGGCAGTATTTTTTGCAGGACGATGTGAGCGTGAACTATATGGTGGCGTGTAAGGTGGCAGCTTGAAAAAGGGTGGGCGATAAAGAACCGTGTTTCTGATAAGGGGAAATACGGTTTTGCTTTGGGCTGGGTTTTAGGCAGCCTGAAAACGGTTGGGCATTCAAATATCGTATGGCACAGATTTCAACGCAATCGGTTCGGAATTTTGCGCCACCCAACGGATAGCCAGTTCACACAGGCGGTTGGCAAGCGTGTCGTCAGTTTCGCTGATTGTGCGGCAGATATTTTCGGCTTCCGCCAGTTCGCTATCGGGCAGCGGGTTACCTTGGCGCAAGTAGTTTGGCAGGGCGGCGAGCATGGCGGAGTAGCCGTGATGCCAGTTCATTTTACCGTTGCGGTAGAGTTCGCTGCGAATGCGGTCGGCAACGCGAATGGCTTCGCCTTGCACGGTGGCGGCATGACCCGAAGCGGGAACGAGCAACTGCCAAGCATAATCGTAGCGTGTTTCCCAATCATCGCCTTGCAACACAATGGGTGAACAGCCGTTATGCAGGATATGGGCTGCGGCAGGCTCAACGCCGAATAATTCGCCCAGCCGCAATACGGCGGCTTCGTTGCGTGCGATATGGGGCGCAGCGGCGGGGTCGGCGCGGCGAAATTCAAAATCTTCGCTGATGCGGCGCACTAATTCCCGACTTTTGTTATCGGGGGCAATGCCCGCGGCAAGCAGAATTTCGGCACTCGGCACGATATACGCAGCGTTGGTATAACCCGTTTCGCGCAGCGCGGCTTCCAGCGGGGTGTCGCCCATTTGGTTTGGTAGCGTGGGGTCTGCGCCGTGTTCCAGTAAAACGCGCAGAGCTTCGGGGTAGAAGCAGGCTTGATGCAATGGCGTGTTGCCTTGCCTATTGCGGGCGTGAATGTCCGCACCGTGCGCGAGTAATAATTGGACAGCTTGGGGGTGAATGGCGGCGGTGTGTAGCGCAGTATCGCCTGCATGATTTTGCGCGTGGATATGGGCATGGCTGGCTAAAAGCAGGGCGATTTTTTCCAGCGACTGCTGCGGGGTATTGTCAAAACGCAAACCTTCTTCATCAAATAGCCGCTGATAAATCTGTTCCTTTGCCGCGTGGTTGGCATGGGCAATCAACGGCGTTTCGCCGAAGTTGTCGCATTGTTCAGTATCTGCGCCGTGTGCCAGCAGCCAGCCCATTTGCTCGGGCGTGAGCGCGGCAAACGAGAGGGCGGGCGTTTTCAGGCTGCCGCGCTCGGTAGCGTTGGTGTCAGTGGTGGCGAATAGTGCGGCAAATTCGGTTAGGTTGCTGCGGTGGTACAGTTCGGCGAAGTCTTTGGGTAGGGTTTTCTTTTTGGGCATGGTAGTCTAGTTATTGATAATTAAGGCAGCCTGAAAACCGTTTTCAGGCTGCCTATGCTTGTTATTTCACAATCTGGTTCAACTCGCCCTTGGCATATTTAGTCGCCATTTTTTCC
>ERZ772807.1764-NODE-1764-length-11754-cov-2.504744_pt1 | contig 11754 bp, 8 predicted proteins | sample MGYA00511472_ERZ772807 | MGnify/ENA primary metagenome ERZ772807 (study PRJEB29015, sample SAMEA2737947) | human oral metagenome | biome: human oral; feature: human-associated habitat; material: dental | place: China | collected 2039 ...
AGAAGTAATTCTTGAGGAGTCTCGCTACTTTTGTACAGATACAACGATCGTATAGCGCATGAAAGATAAGAGCATGACCGTCTATCCCAATGCCAAGATCAATCTTGGTCTCTTCATCACTGGCCGACGCTCCGATGGGTACCATCTGCTGGAGACCGGCTTTCTTCCTATCCCCCTTTGTGATGTCCTAGAGCTCTCCGTCCTAGTAGACGAAGCGGAGGATCGGCTAGAGGTCGTGGGGGGCATCGAGACGGGAGCGCTGAGTGACAATCTAGTGCTCCGTGCTGTGCGAGCCCTCCGTGCTGTCCGCCCTTTCCCTGCGCTCTCCCTCCGTCTCACGAAGCATGTCCCTTCGGGGGCAGGTATGGGTGGTGGATCGGCAGATGCTTCCTTCACCCTCACTGCTGTCAATGAGCTCTGCGCCCTTGGCCTCTCCCCTGAGGAACTGGAGCAGATCGCCCTAGGCCTCGGAGCAGACTGTCCTATCTTCGTACGCAATCAGCCTGCTTTGGGTCGAGGGATAGGCGAGGTGCTTACCCCCCTCACTCTACCACAGCTCGCCGGCTATCACCTAACGATTGTCAAGCCAGAAGTCCATATCTCCACCGCCGAAGCCTTCCGTGGGCTCCTTCCCATTGAGCCTAGGGAGACTTCTCTCGAAGTACTCCTTAGTCAGCCCGTTTCCTCCTGGTCTTCGTCGGTAATCAATGACTTTGAGCCCAGCCTCTTCCCACGCTATCCTGAGCTGAAGGAGATCAAGGCGGAGCTCTACCGCTTAGGGGCGGACTTCGCCCTCATGACAGGCTCGGGAGCAGCGCTCTATGCCCTGTCTAAGGAGCCCCTATCCCTAGAGACCTTCGAGAAGAAGGGCTACTTCCTCTGGCAGGGCAGGATCTAAGCCCTCCCCCTCTCCCCAACCAAACCTTATCCCAATGACTCCCTCTACATCTATCCCCCAGCTACTCGTGGCTGCTGGCTCTTCGGGCAGTGGCAAGACGACCTTTACCCTCGGACTTCTTCGTGCATTGAAGAAGCGGGGTCTGAAGGTGCAGAGCTTTAAGTGTGGACCTGACTACATCGACCCGAAGTTCCACCACCTAGCGAGTGGCAGTTCGTCGATCAACCTTGATCTCTTCATGATGAGTCCCGAGCATGTGCGTGCCGTCTATGCACGGCATACCCAGACGGTGGACGCTACCGTCGTCGAGGGCGTGATGGGGCTCTATGATGGCTATGTGCGTATGCATGGATCTTCGGCTGAGGTAGCACGGACGGTAGGTATCCCCACGGTGCTCCTGGTCGATGCCCGTTCGTCGGCCTATTCTGTCGGGGCACTACTCTATGGCTTCAAGCACTTCCGTCAGGACACGGAGGTCGTAGGCGTGGTCTTCAATCGTGTGGCGTCGGAGAATCATTACCGCTTCCTCCGTGAGGCGGCGGAGGACGCTGGGGTATGCCCCCTAGGCTATATCCCGAAGGCCAAGCTCCTAGAGATCCCCTCCCGTCATCTCGGCCTATCGCTCGAGGAACTGGAGCGTATGGATGCCCTGCCCGAAGAGGTAGCCCGGATGCTCGAGGAGCACGTTGATCTGGATTGCCTTCTCTCACTCTGCTCCCGTCCCCGCTCTCAGCAGGTCGAGGAAGCACTCCCTCAGCCCACCAGCTCCCGACGTATCGCTATTGCCCGGGATGAAGCATTCAACTTCATCTATGAGGAGAATGTACTTCGCCTGAAGGCCTTCGGGGAAGTCGTCTTCTTCTCCCCGCTGAGGGACGAGCCCCTGCCCCAGTGTGATCTGCTGTACCTGCCTGGGGGGTACCCCGAGTTCTACCTCACGGAGCTTGCGAAGGCAGAGCATACCCGACGGAGCATCCAAGCTCATGCAGAGGCAGGAGGGAAGATCCTAGCCGAATGTGGAGGGATGATGTACCTCTGCCGAGCTATCCGTGATGAGGAAGGCCGTAGCTATCCCATGTGCGGGGTCCTTGACCTAGAGGCGACGATGGAAGGGATGCGTCTCAAGCTCGGCTACCGCAAGCTCTATGTCGGTGGCACGGAGTGGCGTGGGCATGAGTTCCACTACTCCAGTATCGTCGCTGGAGTAGGAGGGGAGGAGACGACGGGGCACCAGCTCACGGCTCGGGATGAGCCAGCGCCCACCCTCCTCTACCGCAAGGGGAATGTCTTAGCCGGCTATACGCACCTTTACTTCGCCGAGCAAGATCCCTTTGCCCTCTTCGACTAAGTCTATTCTTCGAGGATTATCGCCCACCTGATAGGATAGATAGTACTCGAGGAGCAACCTTCTTCATCACGGCGTAGCAAGCAAAGCTGAAGGCAAGTGTAAGTGCTCCGATGAGGAAGTAGCCAAGCAAGGCACCTGAGCCCTCCTCTCGGAGAGCAGGGATGCGGAAGACGATACCTCTTGCCCAGTTCACTAGGAGTACTGTATGTACGGCGTAGATGAAGAAGACATATTGGTTGAGGCTACTGAGGCGCTGGAGTACCTCGGGTGCTCTTCGTCCTACTCGCTGCATTAGTAGCAGGGCCGATGCTGAACCCGTGAGGATGTAGATGCTCTCTACTGTCTTATATCCTGACCACTGGCTAAGCAGAGGGAGGATAAAGACTGTCACGAAGGCGATGAGACCAGCGATATACTTGACCCTCTGGAGCTTCTCCAGGGGGTCAATTTGTTTGATGCCAAGGTATCCGCCAAACATGAAGCAGAAGAAGGAGATGGTACCGAAGCCAAACTCCGCAAAGCTACACTCCCAAGCCATGAGGAAGCATACGAATAGAGGAAGAAGGATATAGCCCCTGCTCCATGTGATGAGTCGATAGAGGATGGGGCTAAGAGTACAGAGTACGATTAGATCTCGTAGGTACCAGAGAGGGTAGACGATGACCTCATTCCAATAATAGCTTAGGAACTCGGGGATACTTGTGAGATAGAATGGATCGTGAAGACCTGAGCCTAGTCTGGTCTCTAGCTGGGTCTTGGATAGGAGTATGATGATGTAGAGACTATTCCAAAGGAGATAGGGTACAAGTAGTGTCTTTACTCGCTTCTTCAGTTCGATAGTCCATACCGAGCGTTGGCTCCAATCCTTCTTGTAGAAAGCATAGTAGCCAGAGATGAAGAAGAACATGGGTACAGCGATTCGAGCCAAGCTATGAGATATAAACTCGGTGGTATATAGGTAGAACCAGTCCGAAGTGCCCCACTGAGGTAGCCTCAGATCTTCTCCGACGAGGTGAATGGCTACGACGAAGAGGATGAGAGGGAAGCGCAAGGCTGTGATGACAGACGAAAAATTAGGGGTAGAGCTTGTACTCATAGGGAGAGAATAGTGAAATAGAGGATTTGTCTTGCGAGGCAAAAATAGCTATTTCCTCTTACTCTAACTCCTTAGCTTATCCTTCCACTAGGGCTGAGGTATGATAGTGTATCTCTCTGATCACTAGCCTGCATCTGAGGAAGAGCTAGGTGCGCATGCCGAGCAGGAGAAGAGTCGCATCACTAATTCGATCGCTGTGTCCAGCTCGCTACCGCATCTGACTTGCTAACAAGGGGGAAGAAGTAGACCCCGCAGTAGGGTGGTTTGGGGATCTACGGTGGATCGCTTCGACGACCTACGGTGGGTCGTCAAGGCGACCTACAGTAGGTTTTTCTTGCGACCTACCGTAGGTCACTTTTTAGCCTCTTGGTGGGAAGGGGAGAAAGGGGCTGTAAATCCCGCTTGGTAAGCGGGGAGTCTCGACCTTGGATGGGGTGAGATGAAGGGACGAGAAATGACCTGATTTTTGTTCCCTTTCTGAGGGGTGAAGACGAAGGCGCTTTTCCTACCCAAATGATAAAAATGAGTAAGCCCCGAGCATCAGACCGTCTGATGCTCGGGGCTCGCTGTTTTAGGGAGGTCGGGCTTACTTTGCTAGGCCACGAGAGCGGAGTAGGCTCGACATGTCGGGCTCGGTGAGACCCGTGAATTCGGTGAAGAACGTGCCGACGGGCTTCGTGTTGCCTCGTGAGATGACGAGGTCACGGAAGCGCTGACCATTCTCACGAGTCATACCGCCGTGCGCCTGGAACCAGTCGAAGATATTGTCATCAAGGACTTCGGTCCAGAGGTAGGAATAGTACCCTGAGGCGTAGCCACCACCGAAGACATGGAGGTAGTAGGCCGAGCGGTAGCGGGGAGGCACGAGGGTGAAGGGCAGACCCGACTTCGTCAGGGCTTCACGCTCGAAGGCATCCACGTCGGTGATCTTCGTCCCAGCAGGGAGCAGGCCCCACGCCATGTCGATGGTCACGGAGGCGAGGTTCTCACCGAGTGCATAGGACTGACCGAAGTTCGCCGAAGCCTTGAACTTGTCGATCAGTTCCTGAGGCATGGGCTCGCCGGTCTGGTAGTGGCGTGCGTAGTTGCGCAGGACGACGGAGTCGGTCATCCAATGCTCATTGAACTGCGAAGGCATCTCGACGAAGTCTCGTGGGGTGTTAGTCCCCGAGAGGGTCTCGTACTTCTGCGAAGCGAAGATGCCGTGGAGTGCGTGCCCAAACTCATGGAACATCGTCTCTACGTTATCCGACGACAGGAAGGCAGGAGCTCCCTTGGCAGGGGCGGGGAAGTTGCAGACGTTGTAGATGACAGGCTTCGTACCGAAGAGCGTGCTCTGCTGGACGAAGTTGGACATCCAGGCGCCACCGGTCTTGGTGGGGCGACGGAAGTAGTCGGTGTAGAAGAGGGCCAGCGGAGTGTTGTCCTTGTCGAAGACCTCATAGACCTTCACGCCGTCTGCATAGACGGGGATGTCAGGGCGAGGCTTGAAGGTCAGACCGTAGAGGCGGTTAGCAGCGAAGAAGATACCATTCTCTAGGACGCTGTCGAGGACAAAGTAGGGCTTGAGGTCGGACTCATTGAGGTCGAACTTCTCCTTCTTCAGACGTTCGGCATAGTAGTCCCAGTCCCAAGCTTCGAGTTTGAACTCTTTACCTTCGGTCTTCTGTGCGAAGGCTTGCAGTTCGGCAGCATCTTCGGCTACCTTAGCACGGCAGGCTGGAGCGAGCTGGTCGACCAGGCGAAGGACGGCCTCGGGGCGCTGTGCCATCTGGTCACTCAGAGCCCAGGCAGAGAAGCTGGAGAAGCCGAGGAGCTTGGCCTTGGTGGCACGAAGCTCTGCGATACGAGTGATCGTGGCATGGGTGCCTGTGCTATCGCTGGCGGAGCAACGATTGAGTGAGGCTTCGAGCACACGACGACGCAGGTCTCGGTTGTTCAGTTCGGCGATATAGCCTGGGCGGGTGGTGTTGGTTTGCTCCAGGAGGTACTTGCCCTTCTGGCCAGACTGGGTAGCCGCTTCGGCAGCACGAGCGATGGCTTCTTCGGAGAGGCCATCGAGGTCTTCTACTCGATCCACGAGGACGGCGGCAGCCTTAGTCCCTGCATTCACCTGATTGGTGAACTTGGTCTGAAGGACGGCGATCTCGCTATTGATCTTTTTGAGCTCCTCCTTGTCTTGGGGCGAGAGGAGCGCTCCCTCGTGGACGAACTGATCATAGAGGAGCTCGGTGAGGCGTAGGTCTTCGCCCTTGAGACTAGAGCGCTGGTCGTAGACGGCCTTGATACGGGCGAAGAGCTTCTCGTTCAGCAGGAGGGCATCCTGATGATCGGAGAGCATGGGGGTAGTCTCTTCGTCGATCTTCTGGAGCTCCTCCGTGCCGTCGGCACCGACGAGCCCTGAGAGGATGGCGGTAGCACGGGCAAGGAGTCGTCCGGACTTCTCATACGCTAGGACGGTATTCTCGAAGGTCGGAGCTTCGGGATTCTTGGTGATGCTGTCGATCTCGGCCAGCTGGATACGTATCCCCTCTTCGATGGCGGGGATGAAGTGCTCAGGGCGGATCTTGCTGAAGTCTGGCGCATGGTAGTCCAGAGTACTCTCGGTGAGTAGCGGGTTCTCCTTCGTAGAGGAGGAGTGACAGGCTGCGAGCATAGCTAGGAGGCTAAGTGTAGCGATGAGTCGTTTCATTGTCGTATGGGTTAGCTCGTATGGTTAGCGGTGGGGCTAGAGAAGAGGCTGGGGCTCACCGATCCAAGCGATACCCTGGTCGATGGTGCGGATCTCTGTGATGTGGAGCAGGCGACGTAGGTCTTCGATGGTGCACTTGACGCAGTAGTCACCTGCCAGACCTGCTATGTCTACACGCATGGCATTCATCAGGAGATCGGGCACAGCATCATGGAAGGCACTGTAGGCATCCTTCTGACGGGTCATGGCCTTAGGGATGAAGAGGACGTTCATCCCCTTGCGCTTGAGGTCCATGATGACGTCTGCTAGAGGAGGGTAGAGCGCAGCCCCGACGGTGAAGCGGACGCAGTGGATGGGCCACTGTCCACCCTGTACTTCGAAGCTGCAGTGATCAGCAGGATGCTGGTCCATGGTGACGACGATAGCATCGTACTCGGCGTGGTGCTCCTTGACGTAAGCGGTGAGGTAATCCATCGCTGGGATCGCTCCTTCGATAGCGAGAGAGCCGGTGATGAAGTCGTTCTGGGGATCTACGATCAGCAGGATGTTCATGATTAGAAGGGTGGTGTGGTTTTTGGGGGTAAAGAGTGAGGGGGGGAAGGGTGGCGCGCGGGGAAGACGCCTGAGTGCCCCAAGGCTGAGCCTCTAAGAGAGGGCACTCAGGCGGCTCCGCTACGCCGCATCTCGAGCCTTATCAGAGCTCAAGATCGAGGTCGAACTGCTCATGCCAAGGCAGGCCCTGCTTCATGAGCTGCTCCATGAAGGGATCTGGATCGAACTCCTCGACGTTGTACACGCCTGGGCGACGCCAGAGGCCCTTGAAGAACATCATCGCACCGATCGTGGCGGGTACACCCGTGGTGTAGCTCACGCCCTGAGCACCGGTCTCCTGATAGGCAGCCTGGTGGCTACAGTTGTTCCACACGTAGTAGGTCTTCTCCTTGCCGTCCTTGATACCGCGGATACGGCAGCCGATGGACGTCTCACCCGTGTAGTTCTCGCCGAGCTCACCGGGGTTAGGCAGGATCGCCTTGAGGAACTGGATAGGTACGATCTCTACGCCGTTGTAGAGGACGGGGTCGATACGCGTGATACCGATATTCTGCATGACGCGCAGGTGGGTCAGATACTCCTGCCCGAAGGTCATCCAGAAGCGTGCACGACGGATCGTGGGATAGTTCTTCACGAGCGACTCCAGCTCCTCGTGGTAGAGGAGGTAAGACTCACGCACCCCGATGTTGGGATAGGTCAGGGGCTTATGGATCTCCTGAGGCTCGGTCTCGCGCCACTGCCCATCCTCGTAGTACTTACCCTTCTGGGTGATCTCGCGGATGTTGATCTCGGGATTGAAGTTCGTGGCGAAGGCCTTGTGGTGATCCCCACCGTTGCAGTCTACGATATCGAGGTAGTGGATCTCATCGAAGTAGTGCTTGGCAGCATAGGCGGTGAAGACCCCGGTCACCCCTGGGTCGAAGCCACAGCCCAGGATAGCCGTCAGCCCAGCTTCTTCGAAGCGCTGCTTGTAGGCCCACTGCCAGCTGTACTCGAACTTAGCCTCGTCGAGCGGCTCATAGTTCGCCGTGTCGAGGTAGTTGACACCGGCCTCCAGGCAGGCATCCATGATATGGAGATCCTGGTAGGGTAGTGCTACGTTGATGACGAGCTCGGGCTTGAAGGCCTTCATCAGGGCCACCAGCTCGGGTACATTGTCAGCATCGACGGCAGCCGTCTGGATCTTGACGTTGGTGATCTCGGAGGCGATCTTATCGCACTTACTCTTGGTGCGGCTAGCGAGCATGATCTCAGTGAATACGTCGCTATTCTGTGCCACCTTCTTGGCCACTACCGTGCCGACGCCGCCGGCACCGATAATGAGGACTCTTCCCATACGCTATTTCTGTCTTCTTTGGACTAAAGGATATTGATTGATCGAATGTGGTGTCTCACCCTCTGTAGGGTACAGACTGCTACAAAGATACGAAAAGTAGAGCAAGCGACTCACTCCGATACGTTTACCAGCTTCTCTTTGGAGCCTCGGAGTGGGGGGCTCGGGAAGGGGGAAAACGGACCCTACGGTAGGTCGCACTTGCGACCCACGGTAGGTCGGTGAGACGACCCACAGTAGGTTTTTTCGACGACCTACCGTAGGTCGTTTTCCGACCCTAATCCGTATCTTTGTTCCTACGCTCCGAAACGGGTGGTTTTTACCCTAAGGACGAACCCTAGCATCGAGATCAATCTAATGACAGACCACTACGTCGTCTCCGCACGCAAGTACCGCCCTGACACCTTCCAGAGTATCGTAGGTCAGGGGGCCATGGCCTCCACGCTACGTACGGCGGTCCTCTCGGGCAAGCTCTCCCACGCCTACCTCTTCTGTGGCCCTCGAGGGGTCGGGAAGACGACGGCGGCCCGTGTGCTGGCCAAGACCATCAACTGCATGAACCTCTCCCCCGAAGGTGAGGCGTGCAATGCGTGCGAGAGTTGCCGAGCCTTCAACGAGCAGCGCTCCTTCAACATCTTCGAGCTGGACGCTGCTTCGAATAACTCCGTCGAGGATATTCGCCAGCTCACCGAGCAGGTGCTCATGCCTCCCGCTCTGGGACGCTACAAGGTCTACATCATCGACGAGGTGCACATGCTGACGACGGAGGCATTCAACGCGCTTTTGAAGACGCTCGAAGAGCCTCCCGCCCACGTCGTCTTCATCCTCGCGACGACGGAGCCGCACAAGGTGCCGGCGACGATCCAGTCGCGCTGTCAGCGCTTCGACTTTCGGCGCATCACGGTCGAGGAGATCGAAGCGAGGCTCGCCTATGTGGCGCAGGAGATGAAGATCCCGTGCGAGAAGGAGGCGCTTCGCCTCATCGCGCACCAGGCAGACGGCGGCATGAGGGACGCGCTGTCCCTGCTTGACCAGTGCGCGAGCTTGGACGGCGATACATTGACGGCGGCATGCGTCGAGGAGAACCTCGGTCTCATCGGACATGAGCCGATCTATCGCCTGACGAAGGCGATCGGCGAGCGTGCGAAGGGCGAAGTCTTGGAAACGATCGCGGAGCTTCTCGCGCTCGGCATTCCGAAGGGACCGGCGCTCGGCGCTTGTCTGCGCGCGCTGCTCAATGCAGTGCTGGAAGAACCGGCGCGAAACGAAAAGACATATCTCTCCGCCCATGCGGCGGCGTGGCTGGAAGCGCAGAAAAAAGAGAACGGGGGAGCGGTGAAATGAGAGTGCGAAAGCTGGCGGCAGCGGTGCTCGGTCTCTGCCTGACGGTGACAGCCCTTTGGGGCTGCGGGAAGGCAGAGCGGACCACACAGGCAGGCCATGCGGCGGATCCGCTGATCTGGTACAACCGAAGCGGGCTCTACGCCTGCTTTCCGGGAGAAAACCCGCAGGAAATCGCGGGCTTTGACAGCGCAGGGGAGACCAATGCGGTGCAGCGTTTTCTGGGCCGCCACGATCCGACCCAGGATGTGCGGTTTGACGAGACGCGGGAACAAGTCTATTTCTGCCGGAATTACCGGGAGGACACAAGCTACGGCTTTTTTTCGGGGGAACTCTGCGCGCGGAAGTTCGGCGGTGCGGTCGAGACCGTAGCGGCGGATATTGTCAAATACGAGCCGACGGCAGGCGGCACACTGCTCGGGGAGGATAAGACAGGGGCGCTCAGCCTGTATCGCCGGACGGAGAAGAGCTGGCAGGGAGAGGTACTTGCGGCTCTGGTGCTTGATTTCCGGGTGAGTGCGGACAGACAGTCGGCGGTCTACCTGACCGGCGACGGAAATTTATACGCCCTGCGCCTCACGGAGAGCGGCGAACAGCGCGGTGGGGCCGTAAAGCTGGCCTCCGGAATGCAGCAGATTAGCTTCGCAAGTGCGGATTTACGGCAGCTTTACTGCAGCGATGCGGGCGGCTCGCTCTGCTACAGCGCGGATTTGCACCCTGTGCAGGTTGTGAGTGTCGATGTGGATCAGAGCATCTTTATCCGGAAGACAGGGCACGCCTATTATCTGCGGGACGAGCACAGTGTTCCGGAAGAACAGCAGCAGAAGAAAGCAGTTTCGGATGTGAAGGAGCGCGGCGAAGAGCTAGCGCGTCGGGAGAGCGAAGCCACAGCGGAAGAGCCGGACGCGGCTTCGGCGCAACAGCAGACAGCGATGAGCGAGATTACGCCGGCAGAGGGCAAGACGCTCTGCTATTTTGACGGGACAAAGAATCAGATACTGCTGCACAATGTGTCGCGGCTCAGCGCAGTCTACGCAGACCGCGTGCAGGCGGACCGCGCGCTCGCCTGGCAGGGCAGCGGGAGCGGCTTCTCGATTTATCTGTTGCGAGACAGCGCGGCGCTGAACACCGGGTTGCACCTCATTGACCAGGGACTCCTGGACCTCGCACTCGATGCGGGGGAAGATAAGTTCTACTATGTGCTGTTCCGGCCGGACGGAGAGGGCGAGCAGGATCCCCAGCGCGGCACAGTCTTTGCGCGGGCTTACACAGCGGAGGAAATTGAGAAGGAAGAGGCGCTCTTTTCCGGCGTGAGCGGTATTTCCAACGCGCAGGGTGGCAATGTTTTTGCGGGCGCGGAGAACCCGAACGAGAGCTATGCGAGTCTGGTGGTCGACGGACAACAGCTCGCCGAGCGCGTTGCGAGTTACGAGCGCGTCAGCGAGACGGGCAAGGCGCTCTTTTATCTGAAGGACGTGTTTCCGAACGGCGACGACAAGGGCGGAACTCTGGTCAAGTGGGACGGCGGTGCGGACAACAGCGGGGAGGCGCTCTTCTACGGCGTCAGTGATTACGAGGCGGAGGAGGACGGCAGTGCGGTCCTCCTCACCGGGTACGGCGATACAAAGGAGCTCTGGTACTACGGCGCGGACGGCACAAAACAGCGCCTCGACGAGGCGGCGATTGCCTTTCGCCACAGGGAATCGGAGTAATAAAAAAAGCATCCGCTGCGAGTCGGATGCTTTTTTTTGTGGAACAAAATATGCAAATGATCTTAAGAGGGGGATCTCAGATCAGGAGCTGGTAAGGGGGGCCGGGCGGGGGTAAGCCGCCCGGTATGAGTATGAAAAAGCTTTGCGGTCTCAGCCAACTGAAACCAGGGCATTTCCGTCATCATTTCTGATGACAAGGATATAATACCTGAGATCTGTGTCGAAAGTGTGGCGGCCCTCTAAAAAAAGCATAAAGTTTCTGAATAAAGCCGGTCGAAGTCATTAAGACAATTTAAATGCGCTTTCTTGGGAAAAGGCTTTTATTGCGCAATACTTTTGGATATAATGAATTCCAAACATTGTCAAGAGGTTGTGAGGGCGCAGGCTCTCTTTTTATACTGTCCGGAGGGGTTTCATGTTTAATATGTTTGGAATGAGTTCAAATGACATCGGCATCGACCTGGGTACCGCGAGTATCCTGGTCTATATCAAGGGAAAGGGCGTTGTCTTAAAGGAGCCGAGCGTCGTCGCGATTGACCGCGACACCAACCGCATTCTCGCAATCGGCGAGGAGGCGCGTCTCATGATCGGCCGTACGCCCGGCAATATCATTGCGATTCGCCCGCTGCGCCACGGCGTCATCTCGGATTACACCGTGACCGAGAAGATGCTCAAGTACTTTATCAACAAGGCGGTCGGCAAGAAGACCCTGCTCCGCCCGCGCATCGCGGTCTGCATTCCGTCCGGTGCGACCGAGGTCGAGAGAAAGGCCGTCGAGGACG
>ERZ772807.1768-NODE-1768-length-11731-cov-8.768842_pt1 | contig 11731 bp, 12 predicted proteins | sample MGYA00511472_ERZ772807 | MGnify/ENA primary metagenome ERZ772807 (study PRJEB29015, sample SAMEA2737947) | human oral metagenome | biome: human oral; feature: human-associated habitat; material: dental | place: China | collected 2039 ...
TTTATCAAATCCCAGAATGATATTTGAACCAATACCTTGGTCAGTCAAGGCCAAAACAAGGTTCATAGCTACTAAGCCAGCATTAAGGGCCAAGTAATCACTCTTTTGTTGGTCATTATAGCGAGCAAACTCAGCTGGTAAATTTTGCATGTAAAATTGCAGTTGCTCATCAGAAAAATTTTTTACCCCAGCGACACGCGCGATCTTGCGTGCCCGCTTAGCCAAATCCGTATCTGTAAAGAGGGCAATTGTCACTGGAGCTTCCTTGATTTGATCTTGGTTGGAGCCAAAAGCAATGCCCGCTAGGGCTTCATTTCGCTCACGCACCACCACGAACTTCCAAGGTTGACTATTATGAGCACTTGGTGCCAAGGTCGCAATCTCAATAGCTGTACGGACATCCTTAGGATCTACCGGTTTGTCATTGAAATGCTTAGTCGCATGACGCTTTTTGTTTAATTCAAGAAATTTCATAATTGGTTTCCTTTTCTAATTTCTGTTACTCTTATTTTACCACAAATTGAAAGAGCTTGCAGAGGTTTTTCATGAAGGATTTTTTCATTCTCTATCAAATAAAGCTTTCTGCCCTTGCCACTTGATAAGATTATTCCCTTGTAGGAGTTTCATTTTCTCCATTCTGACTACTTGACTCTCTTCAGCACTTTTTCAAATCACTACAACTTGAGTTTCTTTACTACTCAAAGTCTCTATATAGTTCTTGATTTAACTTATGAATTTCAACTTTTGGTTCAGGTTTCCGCACGGAAAAATCAATAGCTGCAAACAGTAGAACCAGCAACAAGACAAATATCGTCCACAAAGTCTCTTTTTCTGGAAGAGAGACTCCTTTGGTCGGGAAAACTTTCCAACGAGGATACTGCTGCAAAAATTCATTTATCTTCATCCCATTGGGATAGAGTGTCAAAAAACCATACATGGTAAGAAAGAGAAACGAAAAACTATGCATAGATACCCAACTAAACTGAATCCTCATTTTGAAGGCTTTATAGCCTGACCTAGCCATATAAACCTCTAAGACAAAAGCTATAATCATCAAGATAAAGAAAATAAAGACCTGCAGTTTCCAGAGCTTTCTCAATCCTAAGTAAGCCCGTTTATCTGCCTGCTCTTTGCCACCGTCTTTAGCTTCTCTCTCTTGAGTCTTAATTTTTGCTGTAGGTTCAGTTACTTCTTGACTTGCTTGAATCTCCTGAACCACCTCATTTTCAGTCTGTGGCTTATGTTTTAGACCATACGCCACCACTTCTTTTAAGACTAGCCTCAGATTTGCTTCGGTTAGTTTGTAGGGATACCCGCGTAACGGCCATTTTTTTCTTAGTTCTGGATGATCTGGAAGTGACACCATGATGTAAAAGTGCTGTCCAATCAACGTAATCGTGAAAGAAACCCGATAAAATCTAGATCTTACAAAGAAATAGGCCCTATAAAGGTAGTCGACTTCCATTTCCTTCGTCGTTTTGTCAAATTCAATCTTACCTAAAAACAGCTCTTCTATCATTTTCTGTATTTCTAAAACCTTTGTATCAACCGTATCCAGACTCAGAGGAGCATTTAAAATCAGCTCCAAATCAGACATAGAAGCCGTAGAAAGACTCATGCCAGTTTTGTCTTTTTCTAAAAATTCTTCTAAATAAGTCTTACACTTGCTTAGAAAAGATGATAAATTATAGGAATTTAACTGGACTGGACAATCAAGCAACAATTCCTGACTTCCTACACTAGCATCTAAGGGGACAATATCTCTCACAATGAAATCTTGTTCTAGCAGCTCCAGAGTAAAAGAAGCTTTGTAGCTAGGTAGTATGCTTGTAATAATGACTCGATAATCTTCCCCCTTTTCGACAGGTTTTTCCCACTTATCCGTTTCCGTTTTCCCATCGAAAATATTTTCAATCATCGCTTCAATAGCTCGTATCTTCAGATAATCATTTTCAGGAGTAAGAGGTTCCAGAAAAATCTGTTCTGGTTGATCTAGGTAGGTTTTTATTCTTCCCAGTCCTTCCTCCAAATGTTCTGTCCAATACTTGTATTGTATTCCGTATGTGGGCTTTTCACCCCACTTCAAGTGTAAATCGTTGCCGTCTACTAAAATATCTAATTTTTCTTTATAATTTTCTAGATTGATTTTAAATAGAAAAGTCGGGCAACACGAACTCAAGGCAATATCATAAATTCCTTCTATTTCAAAACCAGATCCAAATTTTTTCTGGAGCTCTGCACAGATATCCTTCTCCAAATGTTCTTTATGCTTGTCAAAATTCAGCCCCATCTGTCTTCAACTTTCTTTTTGTTTTACTTTTCAAAAACAGCCCCACCACACACTTGGTCGCATGGAAAGCCTTTTGCCTCTGCTTTTCTATCATTCAACTAGAGATTGTCGCAAGCATTAAGTTTGAGTACTGTTCTTCACTTCCTCAAACCACTTTTCAAATTCTAAACGTGGAAGCAATTCTTCGTCCTTATCATAACGACCTTCATAGCTATAGCGACTGTCCAGGCTGTTTTTCTGTGCATCATAAATTAACCACATTTCAGTTGGATGTTCGCGATTGTATTCTTGGCACAGCTTAACCATTCTTTCTATATCTTGTGCACCAATTCTTAATAGACTAAACTGAATTTCATCTGAACTATCTATTTCATTAGGAAGGTAACTCGCAATCTCATCTCTATCCAGATAATGATTATTAGTTTTAAAAAATACATCAAACCTATAAAAACCATCAGCAACACAATAAATAAAAATTTTATCTGCTTGACTTTGGACATATTCCATAGCTAATGAAACCATGTCAATCTGGATTTCCATAAATTTATCTTCAAATTGTGTCATCTTATTCTCCTACAGTTGCTTGCTTTTCACTTCCTCAAACCATTTTTCAAACTCTAGACGTGGAAGCAATTCTTCATCCTTATCATAACGGCCTTCATAGCTATAGCGACTTTCAAGCCTGTTTTTCTGAGCGTCATAAATCAACCACATTTCAGTCGGGTGCTCGCGGTCATATTCTTGGCAAACATCAATCAATTTCTGTATATCTTCAAGACCATATCGCAATACTGAAAACATCATATTATCAGAATCATCTACTTTAGTATCCAAAACAGTATTGACTCTGTGTAATTTGACAAAAGCTCCATTAATTTTGTAAAAAACATCAAAAGAAAGTAATGCTTCTTCAGAAATGCAATAAATATATACTTTTTCTGCCTGATTTTGGACATATTCCAATGCTAGCGAAATCATTCTAACCTGAACTTCCATAAACTTGTCTTCAAATTTTGTCATTGTTACATTCCTATTTTATAAAATCTTAAATTCGAGAAAACTGCTTAAATTTCCAATCACTGGGAATCAGTTAGCTTCTAAGTCACTTCTTGTCAATAGTGCCATAAGCTAACAAGGTTTTCTTTCATGTTTTCTCCTTATAAAACCTTATAGTACCCCTTGGTATTACCACAAGGAATGTAGCCTGCTTGATATAAAGCATACAAATCATCGAAAAATGTTGACTCAGCTTGGGGAACCACGTTTTTAATGGTCAAGTACCTAGCTATGCTAATGACATCAAATTTAATCTGATCCTTCATGGATGCAAGAAGTTTACTTTCCGCAATCAGGTTGTCTAATCGTGCTTCAATTTCAGGAACGATTTCCTCTTTTGCGCTAATTCCCAGTGAGTTCCAGTGCTTATGAATATCACTATGATTTTTAAAAATATAAACACTAAAATCACCACCTTTCTCTAACACAAAATTCTCCCATTTTAAACTATTAATATTCTTCTCCGCTTCTTTTACCGTCTTTAACTGAGTAATCGGTATGTTTGTTTCTCTTTCTTCCTTCAAAAAGTCTATATTTATTATTTCATTTATCACGTCGGCATGGATCCTCATTTTTATCCCCTTTCTAGCAATCAAGCTATTCTTTCAGATAAAAAGCTTCGTTTTCTAATCTCCCTGCACTAACAGATCATAGGGAAAATACTCTAGGTCTTTCAAGCGTTCGTCGTAGATTCCTTTGATCTTGCAGATTGCGGCGGTGTCAAAACTCCAGTAACCATAATAACCACAATGTTCATATTGATGAGAATTATACCAAGGTTCATCTGAATGACTATAGTACCAGACCCCCTGTGCCTTGGCTACACTCTCATAAGTGTCCTCAATCATATTTTGATACTCTAAAATTGAATGAAAAGGAACTATCTTATCATGGAATAGATAAACCATGTAGTATTCAATCAAACCATCTGTGTGGTCCATCTGCTCATAAATAGCCTTCAAATCATCCAGAAACTCTTCCTTGCGCTCACTATAGAGAACCCCCAAGGCAAAGACATCAACTGCACGATAAAAGGAGACTCCCTCGGAGACGACTTCTTTTAAATTGGAGAGGATCCCTTGATAATAAGGAAAGAGTTCCTGAACATCCTTCCCTAGAGAGTAGCCAACTCTTAATAAATCTTCATAATTAATCACCATAGATCTAAAATGGTGATCATAATACTCTGGATTTATATCAGGAAATTCAGTTATTTTTCTCTGTAATGTTTTAGAATACCATACAAAATTTTCTTGGAAGTATTCCTCTGTTTGAATTCTATCTCTTAACATGTATTCACTCCTTTTCTATGGGCGGATAATATTCGCCTTCTTATCGAGATTATTTATCATAATGTCGCCATTCTTCCTAACCTTCACTAACTGATAACCTACATCTCCGTGCTTCATCGCTCTATCAATTTCATCATATGTTCCTTTACCGACCGCATCTTTTAATCTGCGTTCTACCCACGGATGACTCATCTGTTTGATTTTCGAACCCTTCAAGTAACTTAAGCGAGCGCTACCATACTTGGCCTCTGCGATGATATAAGGTGGGTGACCATTAGGGTTGTGGTAGACACCATCAATCCCATGATGGGTGGCTCCGTCGATTTCTGTGGTCATATCCAGACTGATGCGCTCATAACCCAGCTGACGATAGATCTCGTCCGTACTCATCTCGCCGTAGTTCCCTTTACGCATATTACTGATCAGCTCAATAGTGCCGTCATCAACTTCCGATATAATTCCTCTTTGCTTGAGGACCTCAGCCATGCTGTGGATGTCCGTGTTAAAGACGACATCCCCCTCTTTCATCGCCTTCACCCACTCATCTTTCGTTACGTATAGAGCATTTCTTGATCGGAGTCTATCCAGTCGGGTGTTTTCTACATGTTTCGCTTTAGAAGCCAGATTGTCCAAACTCTTTCCTAGACCTGTATCTCCCAATTTCACGGTTGTTTTCTCAATTGTAGAGAACCCTTGTATATTGGCAAAACCAACAGGCGCTACCTGTCTCGTTCGGATAGTCGGTACTTCCAAAGTAAACTGCTTGGCTCGCTCCAGTCCTTCTTGGGTAGCCTTACTTAGATTTAGGAGACCTTCATCCACTGTATTCTGTAAGTGACGGGTGAGTTGTTTTCGATAGGTAGATAAAGATTGATAAACATTATCTCCAAACCCTTTGGTGCTCTTCAGAATCCCTTTAAAGTTATCAAGATTTCTAGCACCTTGCTCCACTCCTTCTTTTATAGCTGTTTTGAGACTGGTCTTGACAGCAGTGAGTCCTGCTGTCTTTCCTGTTTTAGCTAATGTACCTAGATATTTCCCTGCTGGGATTAAGTCTAGTAAGGCAAAGGCGCCTCGCATGCCTCGCTCGGTATTGTCCAACTCGCGGCCAGTCCCCCAGTCCTTACCAGAAGCGGCAGAGTACATTTCCGCTGCTGCTACGACCGTTGATAGAACCGCACCGGCAGGAGGGCAGAAGACATACAAGACAACTGTAGCCGCGGTCAGAGTCAAATCCCGCCACATCTCGGTAGTGGACTTTTCATCATCAATCGATACATATTCGAAAGATCGGGTTTGGTGCATAACTTGGACATATTCTGTCTCCGTCAGCCTGCTATCCTTATAGTCCTTACTCTTCTTATACTCCTCATAGCTTTTCTTCAGTGATGCCTTATAAGGACTATCAACCTTGTAGAGCTCGTCAATCCCTATCTCAGGTGGGGTGACTTCCTTGGTACCGACAGGATGGCCATAAGGATCTTTCACAGACTCGATCCGCTTATAGCCAATCTTGTTAGTCGTTTTATACTTTTGAATGTTAAGGGCTTCGAGCTTGGCTCCGACTTTGTCCATAGCCTCATAGAAGGGGCGGTCGATTTTCTTATTGATGTAGGTGTTCACATTCTCGGCATACCGCTCTAAGGTAGAGAGTTTAGCTTGCAGAGTTTGGGCAGTGCTGGTTTCATCGTGATAGGTATAGGAAACGACACCGTCCGTATCCTTTTCCTTGATGAGTTTCTGGACCTTCTCAGAAATCTTGACCAGATCCTCCACCCGTTTGGCAAATCCGGTCGAAGCTGTGCCTGTACTATAGCTCCCTGCTTGAGCATTTGTGTAATTTCCATAGCCACTGCTAGAGACTGTGGCATTTTCAGTGAGGCCCGTTATGGCTTGTTTCATCGTCTTCCAGGTCGATGAATGAAGTTCTACGTCTTTGGTCATTGGTCACCTCGCGGAATGATTCCCAGAGTTTTTAAGTTTTGTACGAGAGCGGGATCAGCAGCAAGACCATTCATAAAATCATCTCTGAGCTTGGTATCTTGTTCGATCATTTGATCCATCATGCTTAAAATCTCACTATTAGCAAGTCGGTATAGGTCTCCGACTTCATTCACTTTATTGAGCATATCAGCATAGTGGTCCATTGCTTTTGAAGCTTCTCCACCCTCATAATATTTCGTTTCAGACAGGCTCTTTAATTTTGGAGCTAAGTTATTTTGAAATGAAATTTCAATGTTTGTGATGTAAGACATGATTGTATGCATTTCATCAGGATTCATGGTGATTTCGTTAGATCCACCACCACCGTGACAAAATCTAGATATTAATTTAATTCTTCAATAGAACTTCCGCTTTATCTGAATTTAGAAAGTCTTTCAATATATTCAAAGTCCGTTCGACTGATTCTTCATCACGTCCATACACTCTTCTTATACTCTTATCATCAATAACCTTGGATAAAAAAGTGATTGAAAATCTCTGTTCATCAGTTCGAGTGAACCAAATGTTAAATAAGCCACCCTCTCCGGCTTCCAATTGCGTATTTTTACCGGTTGATGAAATACCTATTGTCATATGATAACCGTTATACATGAACGGAAAATTAAAATTTTCATCTTCTCCTTCATTAATCGTAATTGTATCAAGATTAATCGAAAAAATTTTCTCTAAAGCTTGTTTGACATTCTGATAACCCAAACTATCTCTTGTAGGCAAGTATACTTCGCTCATTTATAAGCCCTCCACATATTTCCGAAATTCTCAAACTTATATCCATTTTCTCTTAGAATATTCATTTCGTTCATAAATGATTCCCCTTTACCAGTCGTGTGAAATACAAAATCTGCAGTTTCTGGATTGGAACTCAATATAAAATTCTTTCCTTCCTGAATCTGTTTTAGCAAGAATTCATCATTTACTTTATAAGCTAAGTCTGGATCCACTTTCCACATTGCGTTCCAGCCATTACTTCCAGCATCAAAGTAAGTCCAGCCATTAGCATGAGCCACTTGCTCATAAGAAGTGACACTATTAGGCTGAAAATAACCAAGTAAGGCAGTCTTTGATTCTGTATTGTGTGTTGTTAAATCAGTTAATTTAGCAACATCAATTTCTGTATAATTTTTTTTCATAGTTTCTGCATAACTAACAATATCTATCTCATTAAATCTGTCAATAGTAGAAAGAGGTTTTTCAAAAAACTTAACTGTGTTTTCTGAAAAATCCTCTACACTACCACCTAGATTTTTCGCAAAAGCACTGAGATTATCTGCTAAATGAGATAACTTCCCTCCACCACTTGATAGAATACCATCCGCTAGTTGAGGTTCTAACCCAATATTCAGACGGAAATTTTGAGCTGCTTCACTTAGAACATTATCCGCATGGCGTAAACCATCGCTTAGAGCGTCTGCTGAATTCGATAGAATCTTACTTGGTCGGAGATTGTCAAGCTGTTTGCCATAGGTTTTAATTTGGGAAAGAACATTATCCCCCAAGCCCTTAGCATTCTTCAAGATACCTTTGAAACTATCTAGGTTCCTAACTCCTTGTTCCAAGCCTTCCTTCACTGCTGTTTTGATACTAGTCTTAACAGCGGTGATTCCTGCAGTCTTTCCTATCTTGGCCAAACCACCTAGGTATTTACCGGCTGGGATCAAGTCAAGCAGGGCAAAGGCTCCCCTCATAGCTCTCTCGTTCCCATCCAGCTCGCGCCCAGTACCCCAGTCCTTACCAGAAGCGGCAGAGTACATTTCCGCTGCTGCTACGACCGTGGATAGAACCGCACCGGCAGGAGGGCAGAAGACATACAAGACAACTGTAGCCGCGGTCAGAGTCAAATCCCGCCACATCTCGGTAGTGGACTTTTCATCATCAATCGATACATATTCGAAAGATCGGGTTTGGTGCATAACTTGGACATATTCTGTCTCCGTCAGCCTGCTATCCTTATAGTCCTTACTCTTCTTATACTCCTCATAGCTTTTCTTCAGTGATGCCTTATAAGGACTATCAACCTTGTAGAGCTCGTCAATCCCTATCTCAGGTGGGGTGACTTCCTTGGTACCGACAGGATGGCCATAAGGATCTTTCACAGACTCGATCCGCTTATAGCCAATCTTGTTAGTCGTTTTATACTTTTGAATGTTAAGGGCTTCGAGCTTGGCTCCGACTTTGTCCATAGCCTCATAGAAGGGGCGGTCGATTTTCTTATTGATGTAGGTGTTCACATTCTCGGCATACCGCTCTAAGGTAGAGAGTTTAGCTTGCAGAGTTTGGGCAGTGCTGGTTTCATCGTGATAGGTATAGGAAACGACACCGTCCGTATCCTTTTCCTTGATGAGTTTCTGGACCTTCTCAGAAATCTTGACCAGATCCTCCACCCGTTTGGCAAATCCGGTCGAAGCTGTGCCTGTACTATAGCTCCCTGCTTGAGCATTTGTGTAATTTCCATAGCCACTGCTAGAGACTGTGGCATTTTCAGTGAGGCCCGTTATGGCTTGTTTCATCGTCTTCCAGGTCGATGAATGAAGTTCTACGTCTTTGGTCATTGGTCACCTCGCGGAATGATTCCCAGAGTTTTTAAGTTTTGTACGAGAGCGGGATCAGCAGCAAGACCATTCATAAAATCATCTCTGAGCTTGGTATCTTGTTCGATCATTTGATCCATCATGCTTAAAATCTCACTATTAGCAAGTCGGTATAGGTCTCCGACTTCATTCACTTTATTGAGCATATCAGCATAGTGGTCCATTGCTTTTGAAGCTTCTCCACCCTCATAATATTTCGTTTCAGACAGGCTCTTTAATTTTGGAGCTAAGTTATTTTGAAATGAAATTTCAATGTTTGTGATGTAAGACATGATTGTATGCATTTCATCAGGATTCATGGTGATTTCGTTAGATCCACCACCACCCATTACAGTCGTTTCAGTCACTACCATTTTCAAAATCCTCCTCCCTAAACGGAATGGCAAGCCAGCTATACAATCTCTCAAGGAAATAGTATTGGCTAAAGCGGTATAACTCTTCTTGATTTACATCAAATCCCAATAGTTGGCCCTCTTCTTCAACGAATAGATACGAAGCTGTTAATAATGCTGCGTGTCTGGTCTCGCACATTTGTTCCAAAGGATAATACTGTACCATCAGTGCTTGATCTGATGCTAAAGCCGTTTCGATATCAGGAGTTAGTTGCTTTCTTTCAGTTAGAAAATCAACCTCATCTTCCAGAGGAATCCTCGTCACCAATGGGAGCTTGTCTTGAAGCAGCAATAAGCGACTCATAGGACTAATCTTGACAAGTTGATATCCCTGACCAGTATCTACGATTAGGATAGAAAAATTACTGTCTCGGCATTGCATGAAATAGAAATTATTTAGAATGACCAAAGTTCTACCCAAGCAATATTCTTTTAGAGTCTCAACTATGACAAACCCTGCTTTTGTTAGTGAACCATCCTCATTCACCAAACCTTTTTTCTCAAGATCTTCTTTGGCTATCGTCCATATGAGTTCAGAAGCAGTGACAATGTCATCTAGCGTGGGCAACCCGGGCATCAATTCCCCATCAAAGGCACCGATCAAATAATGGAGTTCATGAATAGAAAACGTTTCTTTATGTGACATATTTACAACCCCTTTATTGATGCAACTTCTGATGAGTTATTGTAATTATCAATTGATTTTTTCAGACCAGAGACTGCTTTTTCATGTTCCTGCATGATAGACCTTAGATCCTTATGGTATTTATGGATAATGTCTAAATAGGATTCAAATGCTACCTTAGTTTTTCCTGACCACTTGGCAGATTGGAGATAAGTTTTTAATCGAGTAACCGTTTGATAAGAGTTCGTCAGTTCTTGATTGATCTCTTTTGAAAGCTTAATAGCTGTCTCCAAATCCTTATATTTGATTTTTAAGTCCGCCATAAATCTTACCTCCGTCTTTTATTTCTATTTCTACGTTCCTCAGCTTGACGTCTTGCTTCAGCTTCTCGCTCTTTACGCTCTTCCTCAGCTAAGCGGTCATAGTATTTGTATCGTTCATAGGCTGCATCAACAGCACTCGATAAGCTTTTTGCATCACTAGACTGATTGGTTCGTACAGTATCAACTTTTCCTTTTACTCGACCTTCGCTATCACTAAAAACATCCTCTGGAATAAAACTTGTACTCATTGAAGGTCGAGAGTTATTATAGCTATCAACTTTTCCTTCCATCGCTTTTAATTTTTCCTCAAAGCTTTTTAATTGACTGTTCAAGTCGTTATACAATGCTTTATATTGTTCCCTTTTCTTTTCTGTGTCTGTTCCAAACCACGCGGCCCATAATGACATACTGAGTAGCCTCCTTCTAAAACATTCTGCATTAAAACAAGCGAAAGCATACCACGAATTCATCAAGTAAGAAGAGATAGTATGATCCCTCGAATAAAGTCGGGTAACACTTTAAAAATATTCTCATTTTATTTTATCATATTTTCTAACTATTTAAAATCAAATGAAAAAGGTTCTAATGCTATTCAGTACAGAATGAGAACTTTCAATGATTTTTTCCAACTTTTGAAGCAATACATAAAAGTACATTAAGGAAAATATTTTTTGCAAAAAATCCACTAAAAATAAATTCAGGAAACCGTAATCGGTCTGTTCTTATTAATATTCCTAATGATTTAAAGGTTTTCAATAACGATATGAAGAGCTATTTCAAAAAACACGAAAAAGCACCCATAGGGCAAACCTGCGAGTGCTTGTGAACGTTGATAGTATCGTATTGATTAACGTTTTGAGGCAACTGACTTTGTCAGATTGCAGCCACATTTGTAAGCGACTAAAGTCGCAACAACTGTGTCAATTGCACCCATTTAGTATGAAATATAAAAAAGAACACCTCGAAAGGTGCTCTCTGTAAGTATAGTAATTCTTCCGAATTAACGTTTACTAAATTGTGAAGCTTTACGAGCTTTCTTAAGACCTGGCTTCTTACGCTCAACTTTACGTGAGTCACGTGTAAGAAGTCCTGCGCGTTTCAATGAATCGCGGAAGTCTGGGTCTACTTGAAGAAGGGCACGAGCGATACCGTGACGGATAG
>ERZ772807.1769-NODE-1769-length-11726-cov-4.023134_pt1 | contig 11726 bp, 7 predicted proteins | sample MGYA00511472_ERZ772807 | MGnify/ENA primary metagenome ERZ772807 (study PRJEB29015, sample SAMEA2737947) | human oral metagenome | biome: human oral; feature: human-associated habitat; material: dental | place: China | collected 2039 ...
CAGTTCGCTCCGCGTGATGCCCGTCTGCGTCTGTGCTCCCGCCGCGTGGATGATCTTCTCCTCGCCGATCGTGCCGTCGAGATCGTCTGCACCGAAGCCGAGTGCCAGCTGCGCAATCGGCTGCGTCAGCATGACCCAGAACGCCTTGAAATGCGCCACATTATCGAGGACAAGGCGTGAGAGCGCGAGCATCTTCATGTCCTCCCACGCACCGACACGCGTGAGCTTCTTCTCCGCGCCGAGCGCCGTGTTCTCCGGATGAAACGGGAAGAGCATGAACGCCTGGAAGCCGCCCGTCTCGTCCTGCAGATCACGCAGCGCGAGCAGGTGATCAATGCGCTCCTCCACCGTCTCGATGTGTCCGTACATCATGGAGGCGTTCGTGCGGATGCCGAGCGCGTGTGCCGTACGCATACAGTCGAGCCACTCCGCACGCGTTGCCTTGTTCGGGCAGATGACGGCGCGCACACGATCGGAGAGAATCTCCGCCCCGCCGCCGGGGAGGGATGAGAGCCCCGCCGCCTGCAAACGGCGCAGGATGTCGCGGACAGAAACCCCTTCGCCTTTTGCAAAGTTCACAATCTCCACGGGCGTGAATGCCTTGATGTCCGCATGGGGAAGCGCCGCGCGCACCTGCCGCACCACGCCCTCGTAGTAGGAGAAGGGACGGTCGGGATGGAGCGCGCTCACGATGTGGATCTCTGTGAGGCGCGGCGTATTTTTCGCCGTCTCCAGCACACGCGCCACGTCGTCGGTCTCCATAATATAGCCGCGTGCATCACCGCGTTCCACCTGGAACGCGCAGAGCGGACAGTTCGCACTGCAGATGTTCGTGAGATTGATGTGACGGTTCACCGTATAGTAGACGTTCTTCCCGCTCGCGCGCTCCTTCGCCGCACGCGCCCACGCAGCGAGCGCGAGGAGGTCGTTGTCCTCATAGAGGAGGAGTGCATCCTCCTTCGTCAGCCGTGCCCCGCGCTCAGCGGCGGCACGGGCATTCGTTCGATTGCTCATGGTCCGATACTCTCCTTACAACACTCCCGCCAGTGTATCAAATGCGGCGCGCTTTTGCAAATTCTGCAGCACGGGGCCGAGCTTGCTTTTCTCCGGTGTTTCATGCTATCATGCGGTTCGTACCGACGAAGGAAAATATATGCCCACCGATTACCTATCGGACATAGATCAAGGATTTACAAAACGGAGTACTGTATGACACTGCTCGAACAGTGCCAAATTTGGCACGAGAACGAAGAATTTCAAAAGATCATCGCGGAGCTCGAAGCCATCCCCACAGAGGAGCGCACGCCGGAACTGGACAGCGAGCTTGCACGCGCCTACAACAACGCGGCGGGCACGGGTGATCGCGCCTATTTCGAAAAGGCAATCGAGCTCCTCACGCCGCACGCAGATTACTTCCATGGCGATCATCTCTGGAACTACCGCATGGGGTACGCCTATTACCACCTCGGTCAGGAGAGACGCGCGCTGCCCTACTTCGAGGCAGCACTTGCCGCGCTCCCGGGTGATGCAGACACGATGCAGATGATCGCGGCCTGCCAAAAGCATCTTTCCACCGCCAATGCGGCGCGCAAGCCCCTGCTCTCCTCCACAGCGATCCGAAAGCTTGAGGCAATGGACGACGGCGGGACGGGCTATTTCTACAAGATGCTGTACTATCTGGAGGCGTACATCAAGAACGGCATGATCAAGGGGAATTTTACGCGCGAGGAAGCGCACGCCGATCTCGATATTGCCCTCTGGTACGCGTACGCGTGCAACAATCTGGACGACTACGAATACTATTACCGCACGATGCAGTGGATGCCGGCCTCTGAGGTGAACGCGCGCGGCTGCGGCACATGGTACTACCGCTATGCCGTCGCGCTCATGTACTGCGGCCGCCTCGATGACGCACTCCGCGCGGTTGAAAAGGGCGCACAGGAGGAGCCGGACTATCCGTGGACGTATCTGCAGCTCGGCAAGCTCCGCGCGCATTTCGGCGACCGTGCCGGCGCTCTCGACGCCGTGCAGAAGGGACTCTCCCTCGTGCCGGGCGACCACGAGTTCCTGACGCTCGCGCGCGAGATCAAGGCAGGCGCAACGATTGAACAGATGTCGTACCACTGGATTGACCCCGCCTTTGACGAGGAGCTGCAGGAGGCATCTGCAGAAGAAAACCTTGGGATGCGCGACGGTGTTGATGCAGACGGGGAACGCGGCGACAAACAACGTGCCATTGCCTGCATGACGATGAACGAAGCGGGACTCTCCTATTTCAAACAGCTCTTTCGTCCCGATCCGCAGGACTACGAGAGGGATGCGCCCTTTTGCAGCTTCTGTTACACCGTGAAGGGCACGCCCGTAAAGCTCGTCTTCCGCATGAACGAGGCGGGTCTGTCGAAACGCGATCCCGCGTGGCTGCGCACGCAAAAGGAACGCCTCGACGACGGCCGCTGGCTGAAACGAGTCAGCGGCGAGGGAACCGGCGTCCTGACTGCAGTCCACTACGAGCTGGACAATCAGGTCACGCTCGCGTACCAGTACCCGTGGCGAGAGAAAAATATCTACATCCCGCTCGATGAGGACGGAAATCCCGCCGAAGAATAACTTCTCTGTCAAAAAGACGAACTCTGCTTCATGGAGTTCGTCTTTTTGAATTCCTAATCAGCGTATCCTCAATACGTCTCGATGATGTTAAAGTTCGAGTCGCACGCGGCAGGCGTGCGGCCGATCTCGCGGATGATGCGGATGATGTGGTCCTCGGAGAGAGCGCGCGGGCTCTTCGCCCCCGCGTCATGAAGGATCGTCTCCTTGTGCACCGTGCCGTCAATGTCGTTCGCGCCGAAGCCGAGCGCGATCTGTGCCACGGGCACGGTGAGCATGACCCAGTACGCCTTGATGTTGCGAAAATTATCGAGCATCAGCCGCGAAATCGCAATCGTCCGAAGATCGTCCCACATCGATGTCTGCCGCACAGTCTGCCCGAGCTCCGTGTTCGACGGCAGGAACGGGAATGGGATAAACGTTTGAAAGCCGCCCGTCTCATCCTGCAGATCGCGCAGTCGCATCATGTGCTCGACGCGCTCTTCCACCGTTTCGATGTGCCCGTAGAGCATGGACGCATTCGTCTTGATGCCGAGTTCATGCGCCGTACGCGCCACCATCAGCCACTCATCCGCCGTTGCCTTGTTCGGACAGAGCTTGCCGCGCACGCGGTCAGAGAGGATCTCCGCGCCGCCGCCCGGCAGGCTCACAAGCCCCGCTTCCTTGAGTTCCCTTAAGATCGCTTCGACCGAACGATGTTCTAACTTGGCAAAGTTCACGATCTCAACCGGGGTAAATGCCTTGACGTCGACGGCCGGCAGTGCTGCCTTTACCATCTGTACGATGTCCCTGTAATAGGAAAACGGCTTGTCGGGGTGAAGGGCAGAGACAATATGAACCTCAGAAAGATTCTTCGTCTGCTTCGCATCTGCAAGAATCCTTTCGATATCTGCCTTTTCCAGCGTAAAGCCGCGCGCATCCCCTTCTTCGACCTGAAAGGCGCAGAGCGGGCAGTTTGAGGAGCAGACATTCGTCAGATTGATGTGGCGGTTGACGGTGTAAAAGACCTTCCTGCCGCTCTTTCTCTCCTTTGCGCGCCTGGCAGCATCTGCGAGAAAGAGCAGGTCATTCTCCTCGTAGAGCGCCATCGCGTCCGCCAGAGAAAGCCGCTCGCCTGCCATCGCTTTCTCTCGTGCCGTTTGTATTTCCATCAAAAACCTCTCTTTCCCCCGCCAAAAATGAACGAAAGGCGCAGCGCTCGTGCGCCGCGCCGAAGATCACGCCTTAGCCAGCCTCTTTCAGTCATACCGATGGATGATGTTGAAGTTGCAGTCACACGATGCCGGAATGCGCCCCGCTTCCCGTATAATGCGGATGATGCGGTCCTCGGTGAGCGCGCGGGGGCTGGCAGCACCGGCGTCATGGAGAATGGTCTCCTTGTGCACCGTGCCGTCAATATCGTTGGCGCCGAAAGAGAGCGCGACTTGAGCGACGGGAACGGTCAGCATAACCCAATACGCCTTGATGTTCGTGAAATTGTCGAGCAGCAGGCGAGAAATCGCCATTGTCCGCAGATCATCCCAGAGACTCGTCTGCTTGACCTGCTGCCCAAGCTCGGTGTTCGCGGGAAGGAACGGGAAGCAGATGAAGGTCTGAAAGCCGCCCGTCTCGTCCTGCAATGCACGAAGCGTCAGAAGGTGGTCGACGCGCTCTTCCAGCGTCTCGATATGGCCGTAGAGCATCGAAGCATTACTCCTAAGCCCCAGACCGTGCGCCGTGCGATGCACATCCAGCCACTCTCTCGCCGTCGCCTTGTTCGGGCACAGCTCGCCGCGGACGCGGTCGGAGAGGATCTCCGCACCGCCCCCTGCGATAGCAGAAAGACCGCCGCGCTCCATCAAAAGCCGCAGGACTTCCTCGACGCTCTTGCCGGAAATCTTCGCAAAGTGCGTGATTTCGACGCCTGTAAAGCCCTTCATATAGAGCTCTGGAAAGCGCGTGTGGAGAAGCTCGACACGTGAGAGATAATCCTCAAACGTCCAGTCGGGATGCAGCCCGGAGACGACGTGAAGCCCCGCAAGATCCGGATCCTTTTTCGCGTCTTCGACGACGGCAATCGCATCCGCCATCTGCATCGCGTAAGCGCCCTTATCCTCTGCGTCGCGGCCAAATGCGCAGAACTTACAATGTGAGGTGCATATGTTCGTGAGGTTGACATGGCAGTTGACGTTATAATAGACGATGTCGCCGCATTTCTCGCGCCGCACATGGTCGGCAAGAGCGCCGAGCCAAGAGAGATCCGGGCACGCGAAAAGGCGCAGCCCGTCTTCCTTCGTCAGCCGCTCGCCACGCATGACCTTTTCTTCAATATCCCGATACTTCGCACGCCCCAGCAAGAAAACGCCCCTCTCCGCAGCGCGCATAAACCGCGCCGTCTGTATACAAAAGAAATCCCTGTCATTATATCATGTCTCTTGTAGATTTCAAGAGAGGAAACCTACAAGCATCGAACGCTTTCATAACGTTTATGACAGAAACATACAGCATGCGGGCTTGCCATGTAACCCATTTTCATTGACAAAGCCGCCGCCTTGTGCTAGCTTTAAATTGTGTAATAATTCTATTTTTTGTTTGGAGGTGATCGCCTGTGATCGAGCTTAGCGGCATCGTAAAGACATACGAGAGCGCGGCGGGAAAGGTCACGGCATTAAGAGGCATCGATCTCACCATCGAGCGCGGCGATATCTACGGCATCATCGGACGTTCCGGCGCGGGAAAGTCAACGCTCATCCGCTGCATCAACATGCTCGAACGCCCGACAAAAGGCTCTGTCATCGTCGATGGCAAAGACCTGACGAAAATGAAAGAAGGGGAGCTTCGCCGCGCACGAAAAGACATCGGGATGATCTTTCAGCACTTCAACCTGCTTTCGAGCGCGACGGTCTACGACAACATCGCCTTTCCGCTGCGCCTCGCGCACACGCCGGAGAAGAAAATTCAAGAGAAGGTCGCGCCGCTTCTCACGCTCACCGGGCTTGAGGGCATGGGCGGGCGATATCCCGCGGAGCTCTCCGGCGGTCAGAAACAGCGCGTCGGCATCGCCCGCGCTCTGGCATCTGAGCCGAAGGTTCTTTTAAGCGACGAAGCGACCAGCGCGCTTGACCCGCAGACGACAAAGTCCATCCTCGCCCTGATGCGCGACATCAATAAAAAACTCGGGCTGACCATCGTCATCATCACGCACGAGATGCAGGTCATCAAGGACATCTGCACCAAGGTCGCCGTCATCGACGGCGGCGGCATAGCAGAAGAGGGCAGCGTCATCGACGTCTTCACGAACCCGCAGCAGCCCATCACAAAGGAATTCATCAGCGCGCTGCTCTCAAATGAGCTTCCCGCGGCATTTCGCGGCGGCAAGGTGGAAAGTACCTACAGCGAAGATGCCTATCTGCTGCTGCGCCTGACCTTCCTCGGCAAGAGCGCAGACGACCCTGTCATCGCAGAGATGATTCGCCGCTGCAGCGATATCGAGGTCACGCTCCTTTTCGGCAACCTCGACCAGATTCAATCCGTGCCGTTTGGCCGGATGATCATCGGTCTGCGCGGCAGTAAAGAGCATATCAAAGAAGCGCTCGCCTACCTTTCACAGAAAGACCTCAAAGAGGAGGTGATCGGCTATGTCCGCAGATCTTCTGCCGCTGCTCTCTAAGGCACTGGGCGAGACGGTCTACATGGTTGTCGTCTCCATGGTACTTTCGACGGCGGTCGGCGTGCCGCTCGGCATCCTGCTCCATACGACTGCGAAGAACGGAATACTGGAATCCCCCGCGCTCAATAAGGGCATCGGTGCCGTCGTCAACGCAATCCGTTCGATTCCCTTCATCATTCTCCTCGTCGCCATCATCCCCTTCACGCGCCTGCTCGTCGGCGCGGCCATCGGTACGACCGCGGCGATGGTACCGCTCGTCATCGCTGCGATCCCCTTCATCGGGCGCCAGGTTGAAACGAGCTTGAAAGAAGTCCCCTACGGCCTCGTCGAAGCCGCAGAATCCATGGGCGCAACGCCCTTTCAGATCATTTGGAAGGTGCTGCTGCCGGAGGCCATGCCGAGCATCGCATCTCAGCTCACGACTGTCGTCATCTCGCTCGTCGGTGAATCCGCCATGGCGGGCGCGGTCGGCGGCGGCGGCCTCGGCGACCTTGCGATCCGCTACGGCTACCAGCGCTTCCGCCCCGAAGTCATGCTCGCAACGGTCATCCTCCTGATTGTCCTCGTACAGGCTGTGCAGTTCCTTGGCAATCGGCTGGTCAAGCGATTGGATAAACGATAAGCGGCTTCCTCTTTTGCAGCCGAAAGGTCGCCTTTCAAAACGTCCGTAACATTTAACGCAGATTTAAAATACCCCATAGAAAGAAGGTATCCTCATGAAAAAATATTTCGCAGTACTTGCCGCGCTCCTGCTCTCCCTCCTCGCGCTTACCGGCTGCATGGGCAAGCATGAAGGCGATGATGTCAAGATGCTCAAAATCGGTGCGACAAGCGTGCCGCATGCCGAGATTCTCGAGCAGGTAAAGCCAATCCTCGAGCAGCAGGGCATTCACCTCGAAATTGTCGAATTCAACGACTATGTACAGCCGAACCTTGCCGTCAATGACAAGGAACTCGATGCAAACTTCTTCCAGCATCTTCCCTACCTCAATAACTTTATGGAAGAACATCCGGAAGTTCACCTCGTAAACGCGGGTGCTATCCACATCGAACCGATGGGCATCTACTCAAAAAAGCTCAAGGATCTGACGAGCGTGCCGGACGGTGCAACGGTCGCCATTCCGAACGACCCGACCAACGGCGGCCGCTCGCTGCTCCTCCTCGAAAAAGCAGGTCTGCTCAAGCTTAAAGACGGCGTCAATGAAAAGGCAACCGTCAACGACATTGCCAACAACCCGAAGCATTTGAAATTTCAAGAAGTCGAAGCCGCTCAGGTTCCCCGCACGCTTGACGATGTGACGCTCGCCGTCATCAACACGAACTACGCGATGCAGGCCAATCTCGTCCCGACAAAGGACGCCCTCTTCATGGAGGATAAGACGAGCCCCTACGTCAACATCATCGCCGTCCGTCAGGGTGATGAAAATCGCCCGGAGATTCAGGCACTTGTCAAAGCCCTCCAGAGCGATACGATCCGCCAGTTCATGGAAGAACACTACAAGGGCGCTATCGTCCCAGCGTTCTAACAGCCGAGATAACCCGTAAAAACCTACAAAAGAACCCCTCTCCCATATGGGAGAGGGGTTCTTTCTATCATACTGACGATTTTCTTTTATTCAGTTTCCACTGTATTCTTGATGCGCCAGAGTCCCGCTTCGCCGCCGCTGTGCGTGTAGTTCCACGTATCGCCGTTTGCGAGCGTGAAGTCCTGGACGGAGTTTTCGCCGAAGTTCTTGACCGTCAGCGTACCGCCGTTCATCAACTCGACTTCCATCTTGCCATCCCTTACGGTGACGTAACGGATATCCGAAAGGTTCACATCGTAGAGCATCGCCTTATCGCCGACATGCGAGTTCTCGATGATGTCTTCGCCATCGCCAAGACCATAGTAATATGTGCTCTTGCTGCCAGAAACCGAACTGCCGACGAGCGTGTCGCTGCCTGCACCGCCCCAGAGCGATGCCGTACCTGCGCCGCTGTAGGTAATCTTGTTGTGCGTCCAGTCGCCGGCAAGTTCGACACCGTCGCCGGCGACGGCATTGATGTCCTTGAACTCACGGTAAGCCTCACCATGGCTGCCGTCGAAATAGATCTTTGCGCCGTCGACTGCCGAGCGAACAGTACCGCCGGTCTTTGCAAAGTAGAACTTCGCATTTTTGTCATAGTCGACAATCTCATCTGCACCAGAAACCTTAGCAAATGTTTCGTTTCCTTTAACATTAACGGAGATCAGGCGGTTGAAGAGGCCCGCCGCCGAATTCTGGATGGTCAGATCGTTCCTATCGCTCTCATCTTTCATCTTGATGAAGATGGACGTATCTTTCTTGTCCACAAACTCGACATCACCGCCGTAAAGAACAAGGGTATCCTTATTGGTATATGGATCATCGTTATCCGCCGTCATAAAGCCCTTAATTGTATCCTTGCCGTCGCCGGTGCCGTAGAAATAGGTCGTATAGTTCCCCATCTCGGTGCCTTCACCGGAGACGAGGACGTCGTCGGACGCACCGCCGCCCCAAAGAGAAGAAACACCCATGCCGCCGTAAAGCGTATTCTTAGCATCTGCCGCACCGACGAGTGTGTTGAAGCTTGAGCCGCCGACGACCTGCTCGACACTCGAGTAACGTGCCGTGCCAGCAAAGCGCCCTGTGTTGCCGAGGTCCGCGACAATGTCACCCGTGGCATATTCAAAGCTGACCTTATCAGAGTCATTCGGAAGCGTGCCGACGAAGATATTGCCTTCGACCAGAGGATCGTTGAAGTAGCCATCATCGCCTAAAAGAGCTGTCTTATAAAGTCCTTTTTCATCCTGCAGGAGGATCTTGCCCTGCGAAATGCCACGGAGCATCACACCGCCCTGACGCTGCGTGATGCGGACGCCTTCCTCTGTGATCAAGACATCGGACGCTGTAATATCTGCTGGATGATCCATGTACCAGACAATATCATCCGTGTCGTCCCAGCCCTGCTGGAAACTGTAGACGGTATCCGTATTGCCTGCGCCGGTAGCCGCCTGAATCGTTTCGCCCGTGAGGGTATCTATGACGTCTGTACCGATGGAAAGACCGATCGTATCCTGAACGTTGTTGATACCGTTTAAGTAGATAAAGTCGACATTGCCGCCGCCGATAACGAGATCTCCATCACCTGCATAGATGGTATCGACCTTGTCGCCGCCGCGCAGCGTATTGGCGCGACCAGCTTTCTCCGCGTTGTTCGTATTGCCGTAAATCAGGAACGGATTCTGCTTATCTTCATCCGAAAGTTCAACATCGATCGCATCAGAGATCGCTGCGATAACGCTCCGATGATCCGTACCTGCCATAAACTTCTGATAGTTGTATTCCGGACGAATCGTAACATCACCGTAGCCGTATTTATGGACACGGCCAGCATCAAAGGCAGTGTTGAAGTGAATGAGATCATGACCATAGTGATAATCCATGATCGTGACAGGAACTTCCGCGCCCTTAAAAGTATCCTTACCTCGGCCGCCATAAAGTGTTGCACCGGTGCTGCCAGGCGCAGTACCTGCCATTGGTGCGAGCTCAATAATGTCGTTGTGGTCAGTATGGACATTATAGTAGGAACCAGGATGCGTAGTATCAAAATCCGTATCATTGGCAATGCTGTCGTTATCGGTACCGTCAGCAAATACCACATCGCTTGAACCCGCAACGATCGAATCCTGTCCATTACCACCGATAATTGTAGAATGTGCGGCACCGGTGTCAAAACTCACTGTATCATTGCCGTCACCAGCAAAGATAAGGCTGTAATCGCTGGCACGCACCTGGTCATTGCCGTCACCGGCATAAATCGTATCGGACGCATGCACTACGATGCTGTCATCACCAATACCGGAGTAGATGAGGTTCTGGTCATTTGCCTTGATGGTATCGTTGTCAAACCGCGGATCATTTGTAACGCTATTTGAAAGCTGAGTAGCAGCGCTGTCAATCGTGTTGCGGTCATTTGCCGTGATATCGTCATTGCCTAGACCGCCTAAGATGCTATTGGCATCATGAACCTCGATGGTATCGCTGCCGCCACCTGCATCAATCGTGTCACTAGTTATATTTGAGCCAGCAATACTGTCTGCCCTGTTGCTGGCAGAGATTTTCCATATATTAGTTTGTACATCGATATCGTAGCCGTATTCCTTATTGGGGTTGATAATCCACATACTTGGAACAGCACCGCCAGCAGCCTGCGCCTCATGAGAATACTGTACACCATTCTGGCTGGAACCATAGGTAATGCCAATGGGATGCGTCGCACTTGGTGTAGTATTATACGCAGATATAGTACCATAAAAAGTAATTCCAGTTGGCGTAAAGAGCCAGCTGAACGTACCGCCAGACTGAGCGGATGTACTAAGCTCCAATTTAAGTCTCGTTGCCATAAGATAACCTCCTAAAATAAGATATGACAGATAATATTTTTTCGCATCGAAAACACCCGCAAAAGGCAGTTTTGATGCACCTAGGGGACAGTATGAATATATGTTTATTATCCCATATTCAGTAGAAAATAACAAGTCTTTCCTAGAATATTCTTTTATCAAGGATTTCAAAAAGGGTTCTCCCAAAATAGGAGAACCCTTGATGAAAAACTGTTCTTAAGCAGCGAAATGCTTACTCTTCCGATACAGTCTTCTGCGTCCAAGTGCCACCAGAATAGCTCCAGCTCGTGCCGTCTGCCAATGCGAAGTCATTCACACTGTTAGCCGTCGCGAAACTCTTAACTGTCAGCGAACCGCCAGTCTTCAAGTTGACCTTGAGGATATTGTTATCGACCTTCGCCGTGCGGATATCGTCAAGTGTCACATCATAGAGCATGACCTTGTCCTTAGCACCAGACTGCTCGATGATGTCGTTGCCATCCTTCTTGCCGAAGAAGAAGGTGTTTGTAGCATCTCCGTTCGAGCTGCCCTTGAGGGTATCATCGCCTGCACCACCGTAGAGAGATGCCGCGCCTGCACCCGCATACTCGACGACGTTCTTGCCTGCATCACCTGCGAGCTCAAGACCGTCACCAGAGAGTGCATTGATGTTCGTGAAGCCCTTATAGGCATCGCCCGTACGACCATCGAGGTAGATCCGCGAACCGTCTGCCGTATTTTCAACCGTGCCCTTGCCGTTAGCAGAGATGTAATACTTAGCAGCTGCGTTATAATGTACGATCTCGTTTGCGCCCGTGACCTTTGCAAAGGACGTCTGACCGCCAACGTTAACGCCGATCAGGCTGTCATAAAGACCCGTGAAGGAATTCTTCAGCGTGAGCGAGCTGCGATCCTTCATGTTGATGGTAAGCTCTGTATTGTTCTTTGCAATGGAAGCAACATCACCGCTGTAGAAAGCGAGCACGTCTCTGACGCCTTCCGGATTCGTGTCTTCCGTTGCATGGAAGTTCTGAACCGTATCCTTACCATCGCCTGCACCGAAGAAGATCGTCGTCGACTTGCCGGCAT
>ERZ772807.1770-NODE-1770-length-11723-cov-9.530339_pt1 | contig 11723 bp, 7 predicted proteins | sample MGYA00511472_ERZ772807 | MGnify/ENA primary metagenome ERZ772807 (study PRJEB29015, sample SAMEA2737947) | human oral metagenome | biome: human oral; feature: human-associated habitat; material: dental | place: China | collected 2039 ...
TCTTGTCTACGATGTCCTTTCTGCCTTTTCTTACTAATTGTGAAATAGTAGGCATGATTTTTCTTTTTTGTTGTTATATATTTATTTTGTTTATTTTCAATCCATTACACATGCAGACGAATGCTTCTTAAAGAATACTATCTGCTCTGTGATTTCGGAGTGCAAAGGTACAAAGTTTCCTTTAAATGACCTAATAATAAGAAAAGGAATAAATTAGGAGAGTTATCCAATTAACAATAAATAACCTTTTACTTATTATTTAACATCGATTATCCAACACCTACAAGGGAGTTCATGATAATAACAAAAAGAACTATACCTGTTATGACTACATAAAGCCAGTCGCGCTGAATACTAAAATCAACCAACGAGAGCATGACACGCATTACTGGTGTAAGCATAAGGACAATAACTCCCAATTGTACCCAACCTACAGCTGAGAACGATAGAACCGACTTAAAGATTCCCTCAAACGTGGTATAACTAATATCTCCCTTACGGAATACACTATAATCGGGCAAGGTTGAATCAGAAGAAGCAACAAGATACCAAATACCTCCTATTAAGGCGATTAGACATGCTGTAAAGACTCCAATGCGCAAAGTATTGCCAATCAGAGCATTCATATTATTCTTTGAGTTTGAACTACTTTCCATATCAGAACTTTCCTATTATACCATTATATATCATATTTAAAGCAGCCAACAAAATAGCCACAGCAAAAATCTTTCTCAATAGCCTTACATCTAAACGCTTCAGTAACTTTGCACCACTCATAGCACCGGCTAACACACCAACCATTATCGGAAAGGCAATACCTGGTTCAATATATCCACGCTGAAGATAAACAACAGCAGACGTTACTGCTGTAACACCAATCATAAAATTACTTGTAGTTGTACTTACCTTAAACGGAACTTTCATGCACCCATCCATTGCCAATACCTTTAATGCGCCACTACCAATACCTAATAGTCCAGATAAAGCACCAGCAAGAACCATTACAGAGAAACCTCCTGTAACATTGGTCAACTCATACTTCTGCTGTTTACCATCTTTAGTAGGATAAGAACCGAACAGTTTTAGTTTCATAGCCAACCGACTCCCTTTCACATCTACATAATCGGTCTTCTGGCGAAACTGCAATGCTATTGTAAGAAGTAAGACCACACCGAAGACAATAGCAATGGCATTCGTTGGCATCCATAAAGCTACCACGGCACCCAAGACAGCACCTATACTCGTTGCTATTTCAAGGAACATACCCAAACGAATGTTTGTCATACCTTCTTTTACATACGCACTCGCCGACCCCGAAGATGTAGCAATAGAAGCTACTAAAGCTGCCCCAATGGCATAATGAAAGTCAATGCCAAAACATAAGGTAAGAAGAGGAATAACAATAACACCTCCACCTAATCCAGTCAAGGAACCCAGCAAACCTGCACAGTAGGCACCTAACAATAAAAGAATAGTAAATACTATAATACTCATTGAGATTTAATTTTGAATGCAAAAGTAAGCAAATACTTCGAAAGTAGATAGCCTCTTTTTTAAAATTAAGTTGAACCTTATCTAAAAACAGAGAAACACCATCGACAAATAGAAGCACATTTATCATTCTAAGGATCTAACATTCTCAAACATGCGAGCGCAATTACTGCCTAAAATATGTCTGAACCTCATCTATAATTATTAACTTTGCCGAAAAATAAGCAAACGATGGACAAAAGAACAAATGTAATTACCAAGAATCCTATTAATTTCATTGGAACACGATTTTTAAAACTGTATCTACTCATTGGATTCATCCTAAGAATTATCTTAATGTGGAATGTCCCCGAAGATTCTTCTTTCTCATTCTGGGAGATAATCAGATTCTTAAGTGTTGGCTTCGTAACAGACATTTGTATGGCAATTTTGCTTGCCTTACCATTGCAAATTATAAACCTTGGGCTAAATGAAGCTAAATATCATCGCGTCACAGGATGGATCATTGAACTTCTACTAACTATTGCCTTTGCCTACGTATTATTCTTCCATACCATCTTCCACGAATACGGAGGCGGCGCACCAAAGATTGCACGAATATTTCTCGGATGGAAACTATTTAGTTTCTCCATACGCTTTTTCATTCCAAGAACAAGAGAAACATGGCGTAAGGTTTCCCTCTATACAACCTGGGCTGTATATGTTTTCTTATTACTTTGCGTCACAGCAGGAGAATACATCTTCTGGGGAGAGTTTGGCGTAAGATATAATTTCATTGCAGTAGACTATCTCGTCTACACTCACGAAGTTATTGGGAACATCATGGAGTCTTATTCTATTGTTCCGTTGATTGGCATTACATTACTCTTAACAGCTGCAATTATCTTCCTTCAATCGCGACATTACAAGCTAAAGGTTACTCATCTTTACAATGCGAAGAAGTTTCTTATACACCTTTCTATATATATGGTCTTAGCAATAAGCTCATATTTTATCTTACAAGGCACCCATGCTCTACGAAGTAACAATCAATACGTTACTCAACTTGAACAAAACGGAGCCTGCGACTTTGTCATTGCTTTCCAAAGTAACAAGTTAGAGTATGATAAGTTCTATACCATGTTACCCAAACAACAATGTGTGTCTCTGTATCGTCAACTAAGTGGACTTAATAATGAGGGAAAGAAGACGATTGGAGAGTCCCTTGCTTCACAACGCCCTAACATCGTCTTAATAACAGTAGAAAGCCTAAGTGCTGATTTCCTTACGCGATATGGAAATAAAGAGAACCTTACCCCACAACTTGACAAGCTCATGCAAGGGAGTATTGTCTTTGACAGTCTATACGCAGCAGGAAACAGAACTGTTAGAGGATTAGAAGCATTATCTCTTTGTATTCCACCGAGTGCAGGAGAGAGCATCATCAAGCGAAAGGCTAACCGAATGGGGAACTTATCAATAGGTCGTATCCTTTCTCACTTGGGGTACAAATCGCAATTCATCTATGGCGGAGATAGTTATTTCGATAACATGGGCGACTTCTTCAGTCATAATGGCTACGAGGTAATAGACCGAAAGGACATACCGAACAATCAAGTAACATTCGCAAACATTTGGGGTGTCTGTGATGAAGATATCTTCAACAAGAGCTTACAAGTATTCGATAAGAACTATCAGTCGAAGCATCCTTTCTTCGCACAGATTATGACCACGAGCAACCATCGCCCTTACACCTATCCCAGTGGCAGAATTAAAGTAGACGGTGACCCTAACACAAGAGAAGCCGCAGTAAAATATACAGACTATGCAATCGGTAAATTCATTAATGACGCCCGAAAGAAAGCATGGTTCCAGAATACCGTATTCGTAGTTATTGCTGATCACTGTGCATCCAGTGCCGGAAAAACATCACTTCCTATAGACCGCTACCATATTCCATGCCTCATCTATGCGCCAGCTATTCTCCAACCAAGAAAGATTGAAACTATATGCTCGCAGATTGATGTCATGCCTACCCTACTTTCTCTCCTCAAGTTACGTTGCACTGTAAGTTTCACAGGACAAGACATCCTCGCACCAACCTATCATCCCCGTGCATTCATGGCAACTTACCAAGACCTTGGGTATCTTGAAGGTAACCGACTAACTGTTTTATCGCCAGTCCGCAATATACGACAATACATCGTTCGTCCATTACACGATGGTACATTTGAAGAGCAACCTACAAAGCAGATGAATCAAGAACTCGTCCGCAAAGCGCAGGCTTACTACCAATACACAAACTTATACGTGAAAGCGCAATAGCTTAACCAAAGTAGTGACCTTGTAACATGCTTACAAGCCCCTCTGAAACAGAAAGTCGCCCCCAATATGGAGGCGACTTTCAAGTATTTTAATCTTAAAGGGATTGCTTATGCTTCAACCTTACCATTGCCGAATGGAGCGATGATGCGTGGTCCCTGCTCTTTGGGTTCGTGGCGGTCATCTTACCAAACTCTTTCTCGTAGCGTACTACATTGTCCTGCAAAGCTGCAAGGAGACGCAATGCGTGCTCAGGAGCAATAAATACTTTCTTCTTTTACGCAAAGATAATACATTAAAGTTATTTGTCCAAATCTAACTACAAAAGTTTTACTCTAAACCTATTAGATTTCCACCTCAAAATAACACTACTAACAGAACTTTCTTTAGGTTCTTCCATTAAAGTCAAATCAACCAATAGAGCCTCATGACATTTTGTTTTATTATTGATATCTTTCCGTCTTCTGCGAGGCTACTTATTCCCATATCAACCAATACTTGTAAACTATTTTCATACAACTCAAAACCAATACATGCTCTTTTGGTTTCTAAAAGACGCCTAATTGACTTACAAAAGATGCCCTTTAGAGGTCTTACTAACGCCCTTTTGAAGTCCAATTAAGCACCTTTTCTTACACAGAATCATAACTAACTGATTTACTATTGGTTACAAACTTATCTTTTACATATATTTTTGCCGTTATTTGTAGATGTTTTATTCGAGATTATGTAATAATTTTTCAAAATCATTATCTGTAACGCTTTGTTTTTACAGCATTTTTATTTATCTTTGTCTTTCAAAAGCAATTCTTATTATGTGGATATTTATAGATCTCATTATTACACTTGTACTTATGCCCTTTGTCATAAAGTGGAGAGATTGGGGCTGGCTATCGTGCTTCACATTTATAGGACTAAGCCTTGCTTTCACACCTCTTGTTGGCATCTTTATTTATAAATTTGCCTTTCGAGGTTAAATCCATTACGCCCAAATAGTCGACGAACATATTTCCTACCATTGTTTGAAGTGCAAGTAATTTGATAACTGCACATTCTATATCTCTCGAGATTATCAAAAAAACGAAAGCCGCCCGATTGCTCGAACGGCTTTATTATTTATCAGTAAGAAGTCTGCTTATGCATCAACCTTACCAGGACCGAATGGAGAGATTGTGCGTGGTTCCTGATTTGGCTCATGACGATCAATCTTACCAAACTCTTTCTCATAGCGAACGACGTTGTCCTGCAAAGCTGCAAGGAGACGCAATGCGTGCTCAGGAGCAATAATAACACGACTTGTTACGGTTGCTTTTGGTACGCCTGGTAGAAGTGTAGCAAAATCAAGTACAAACTCTGAACTTGAATGAGAGATTATCTGGAAGTTTGTATAAACACCTTTAGCGATTTCTGGTGAGAGATCAATCTGCAACTGCTGTCCCTCTTGATTCTGATTGTTATTGTCCATTTTGTTAATATGATTTAGATAATACTTTATTTCTCTTATGCAAAGATAATACATAAAAGTCATTCGTACAAATCTGATTATAAAAGTTTTTGAATTCTAACCAATAGAATCAGTTGAAATAAAGTAGTCGTACGACAAGGCTAATAAGTTACACATCCTTCAAAATACAGTCTCTAGAAAGTTTCAAGGCTTGAAACACACAGTTTCAGTATATGAAACGCACAGCATCAACGTTATGTAATGGATTTAGTTGATAGTTTTATTCTTAAATCGAACATGATTTGTTAAACTTCAATGTAGGTTAACATAAAGAAAATCGGGACTTACACCTGTTGATAATGCTCATACCAAACGTACCAAATGACCCTACAAACCACCTCTTGTAAGCGGTTTATAGGGTCAATTCTGTTTTTATAGGATATCAGCCTTTTAGCGTCTGCCTTTCTTCGACCAGCCAAACTGTAAACCGATGACAAACAAGACAAATAGAACTTCACCCAAAGCTACAAATATATCTCCAGGTATACGTAGCCATCTTAATGTTTGCATGAAATCTTGTTGCATAAATTCAGCCGACCTTGCCGACCAGTAAGCGTTGGTGATGCTTTCGTTAGCTTGTAGGATACCAATAGGTAAAATACTTACCACCGTCATTAGCAGTAAACCAACGTTCATACACCAGAAAGCAGATCCTATAAGCTTATCGTTCCACTCATTATTTGGATAAAGACCGCGCAAAACAAATAGCATTAAGCCTATTCCTAAGATACCATAGACTCCAAAAAGAGCTGCATGTCCGTGAACGGCAGTAGTATTCAGTCCTTGCAAATAATACAAGGCGATTGGCGGATTAATTGAGAAACCAAAGATACCAGCACCCAAGAAGTTCCAAAAACACATTGCAATGAAGCAATATATCGGCCACTTATAGGATTTTATCCAATCGGCAGAACGGCTCAGTTGATAATTATGATATGCTTCTATTCCTATCAGTACGAGCGGAACAAGTTCCATAGCACTGAATGTAGCTCCAAGTGCTAATACTGCAGTTGGGGTCGCACTGAAATACAAGTGATGGAATGTTCCTAAAATACCACCTGCAAGGAAGACGATAGTAGAGAATAACACAGAAACTGTGGCACTCTTAATCTTAAGTAGTCCTAAACGACAGAATAAGAACGATGCAACCACCGTAGCAAATACCTCGAAGAAGCCTTCAACCCAAAGGTGAACAACCCACCAACGCCAGTATTCAGCAACAGCCATATGGGTTTGGCGTCCATACATCAAACCTGCTGCATAAAAGAATGCAATAGCTAATGAGGCAATAACAAAAAGCGTAAGTAAATGGCGATTTTCGTCCTTTCGTTTGAGTGCAGGAATAAGTGCACGAATCATCAAGAATAGCCAAAGAACTAAACCTGTAAGCAATAGTATCTGCCATAGACGTCCCAACTCAACATACTCATATCCTTGATGACCAAACCAGAAGTTCTCTACCAAACCAAGCTTTTGCATTACTCCGAACCATTGACCAGCTAATGAACCTGCAACTACGAAAACCAATGCTCCAAAGAGAATGTTTACGCCTAAGGCTTGATATTTTGGTTCAACTCCCGAAACTGCTGGTGCTATATATAAACCTGTAGCCAACCATGAGGTTGCAATCCAAAGAATAGCTAACTGGACATGCCAGCTACGCGATACGGCATAAGGGAAAATGTTTTGTATGGGTAACCCAAAGAAAGCATCTCCCTCTACACCGTAATGAGCTGTAATCACACCAGAAAGCATCTGAACCAGCATCAATACACCTACTACCCAAATGTATTTCAGCACGGCACGCATCGATGCTGTAGGCTTAAGATCTCTCATCGGATCTGATTCTGGCACCTTTGACACATGTTCTTCTTTATGCTGTGCATAATAGTAAACTAAAATTCCTACACAGAAGAGTAACAATAACACACTAAAGCCTGACCAAAGATGTAACGAAGCAGGGGCAACATTGCCTATGACAGGGTCGTGTGGCCAGTTATTGGTATAACTAACGTCGCTATTAGGTCTGTTGGTCACACATACCCAGCTTGACCATGCGAAGAAAGCGTCCATCTTATCAAAACGCTTCTCAGCAGAAAGTCCGTCTACTGCTTCTACAGATTTATCGCGCATAGCATACACATTGCGCAATTTAGCCATAGATGGGTCATTTAAGAATAGTTTGGCATAATAATTATGCAATTGCTTTGCCACTTTAGCACGCATCTTACTAAAGGTGATAATGCCTGTCTGTGCGTCATATGTATTCTTACGGAGCTCTTTTTGCAACAACACCTTATACTTAGCCTTGTCTGCCTCGTCCAACTGGTTATATACCTTACCATCTTTCTTAGCTAATTCGGCTAACATCAATTCTGACTCACGATGCAAATAGTCGGCTGTCCAATCAGGAGCTACATATGCGCCATGTCCCCAAACACTACCTACTGTCTGACCTCCAATAGACTGCCAAACGTTCTGTCCATCTTTTATATCTTGTCCTTCAAACAATGTTTCACCACTCTCTGTTACCACTTTGTTAGGGAAAGGTGGCATCTCTCTGAAAATCTCAACGCCATAGAAGCATAAAACGGCAAACGACCCTAGAATGACCGCTGCCAAAGTCAACCATAATTTCTTTGGTGTCATCTTTTTTAATTCTGATTAATGTTTATTTATATTTTAAGACCTTATAATAAATTAGGGCATACCATGCCCTCCTTTTACTGCAATGAACAACAATAGATATGCCATAAGTTTGTAAACATAATCAAAGAAAGAGAAAACTCTTTATTAGGTAACACTTGTTACCTTTGCGTAATTCACATTTGGCAACAAATGTAACCAAAAAATAAAATCTAAACGTTATATCACATTAAACATCTTCTCAAGAAATTTCATATCTATAGAAAAAACACATCTATAGGTAGAAACATAAATGTAATAAGTGTGCCATATAAGAGCGATAGAACTTGCACCTTTGAACAAAAATACCATCTCCATAAATAGGAGTTAAGAATAAGGGCTCTAACAGAACTTTCATTTATTAGATAATACTCATGCCGAGCATACTAAAAAAGGGACTTGCAAAATTATTGCAAATCCCTTTTAATCTTATGTATGAGAGGTTAGGATTACTCCTGCGTAGCCTCTGCCTCTTGCTTAGCGAAGTCAAGAACATTCTTCTTGTTAGCCTCCATACGCTCGTGCTCTTCTTGCGAACCAACAACGAGTTTCTGCCACTGACGAAGACCAGTACCGGCAGGAATGAGGTGACCACAGATAACATTCTCCTTCATACCCTCAAGGTTATCGCTCTTACCACGGAGTGCAGCCTCGTTGAGAACCTTAGTTGTCTCCTGGAAGGAAGCAGCACTCATGAAGCTCTTCGTACCGAGGGCAGCACGTGTGATACCCTGAAGAATCTGGGTAGCAGTTGCCTGAACGGCATCACGCACCTGAACGAGTTTGAGGTCACGACGCTTAAGGCTTGAGTTCTCATCACGTAACTTACGTACAGAGAGAATCTGACCCTTATAGCAGTTTTCTGAATCACCCGGATCGGTAACAACCTTCTTACCCCAGATACGATCATTCTCCTCAGCAAAGTCAAGTTTGTCAACAAGTTCTTGCTCGAGGAATGTAGTATCTCCTGGATCGTCGATACGTACCTTACGCATCATCTGGCGAACGATAATCTCAAAGTGTTTGTCATTAATCTTCACACCCTGCAAACGATATACGTCCTGAACCTCATTAACGATATACTCCTGAACGGCTGTTGGACCCATGATAGACAATATGTCAGCAGGTGTGATGATACCATCAGATAATGGAGTACCAGCACGAACAGCATCATGCTCTTGCACAAGAATCTGCTTAGACAGACTAACAAGATACTTACGCTGCTCACCAGTCTTAGAAGTCACGATAATCTCACGGTTACCACGCTTCACCTTACCCATAGTAATCTCACCATCAATTTCAGATACGACAGCAGGGTTAGATGGGTTACGAGCCTCAAAGAGCTCAGTAACACGTGGAAGACCACCAGTAATATCACCAGCACCACCGACAGAACGTGGAATCTTAACGAGTGTCATACCCGTCTTAATCTCAGCACCATCAAGAAGTACCTGCTCCAAGTGACCACCTACAGGGAGGTTATATGTACCAAGGATATCAGATGCAGCATAAAGACCATCAGCACCCTTCTTAGCACCAACCTTGACAATATCAACAGTAGGGAGTTTTGTCTTATCACGAGAATCAATAATGATACGCTCTGTAAGACCTGTAGCATCATCGGTTTCTGCCTTATAAGTAACGCCCTCTATAACGTCATGTAGACGGAGAACACCTGCATATTCACTAACAATAACAGCATTGAATGGGTCCCACTTACAAATCATATCACCCTTCTTGACAGTATCTCCGGACTTAAAGTAAAGAGAACTACCATATGGAACATTATCTGTAAGGAGTACAATACCAGTGTTAGGATCTACAAAGCGAATTTCAGCCAAACGGCTAACAACCATCTCACACTCCTTGTCATTCTCATCAACGAATGGTACGGTACGGAGTTCCTCAAACTCAATCTTTGCATCACTCTTAGCTGTAATAGTTGCATTAGCCGCAGCATTACCAGCCACACCACCAGCGTGGAAAGTACGAAGAGTAAGCTGTGTACCAGGCTCACCAATAGCTTGTGCAGCAATGACACCAACAGCCTCTCCCATCTGTACCATACGTGCAGAAGCAAGGTTACGTCCGTAACACTTCTTACATACACCCTTCTTGCTCTCACAAGTGAGTACAGAACGGATTTCTACCATCTCTATTGGTGAATCTTCAATAGCCTGTGCCTTAGCTTCTGTGATTTCCTCACCTGCTGCAACGATAATATCACCAGTTGTAGGATTGATAACATCATGAACTGACACACGACCCAAGATACGCTCATAGAGGCTTGCAATTGTCTCATCACCATTCTTCAAGGCACGACACTCAAGACCACGGAGTGAACCACAATCCTCCTCATTGATGATAACATCATGAGAAACGTCAACAAGACGACGTGTCAAGTATCCTGCATCGGCAGTCTTCATAGCCGTATCGGCAAGACCCTTACGAGCACCGTGAGAAGCAATAAAGTACTCCAACACAGACATACCCTCCTTAAAGTTAGAGATAATTGGGTTCTCAATAATCTGAGCGCCTTCAGCACCTGCCTTCTGTGGCTTAGCCATAAGACCACGCATACCAGCAAGCTGTGCAATCTGGTCAGCAGAACCACGGGCACCAGAGTCAAGCATCATATATACAGCATTAAATCCCTGGTCAGCCTCTGTCATGTGCTTCATAACAGCCTGCTTAAGGTTATTGTTTACGTGTGTCCACGCATCAATCACCTGATTGTAACGCTCCTTATCAGTGATGAAACCCATTTCATAGTTAGCCTTCACCTGGTCAACCTCACTCTGACCCTTACCAACGATATCAGTTTTCTCAACAGGAACGATGATATCGTCGAGGTTAAAGGAAAGACCTGCAACATATGCCATACGGTAACCAAGGTTCTTGATACCATCAAGGAACTCACAAGCACGAGCCATACCAACTGCCTTAATAACGTCAGCAATAAGACCACGAAGTGATTTCTTAGAGATAATACCGTTGAAGTATCCAATCTCAGTTGGGATAATCTGATTAACAATTACACGACCAACTGATGTCTCAACCATACGCTTCTGGAGTTTTCCATCAACGAGGTCGTCAACGATTACCTTAATCTGTGAATGGAGGTCACATTTCTTCTCATTGTAAGCAATGATTGCTTCCTCTGGACCATAGAAAGTAAGACCTTCACCCTTAGCACCTGGGCGGATCTTAGTGATATAGTAGAGACCGAGCACCATATCCTGTGAAGGAACGGTGATTGGTGCACCATTAGCAGGATTAAGAATGTTATGGCTCTGAAGCATCAAAATCTGTGTCTCCAATATAGCCTCATTGCTCAATGGGAGGTGAACAGCCATCTGGTCGCCATCGAAGTCAGCATTGAACGCAGTACATGCCAATGGGTGCAACTGGATAGCCTTACCCTCTATCAACTTAGGCTGGAAAGCCTGAATACCAAGACGGTGAAGTGTCGGAGCACGGTTTAACATTACTGGGTGACCCTTCATCACATTCTCAAGGATATCCCAAATAACGGGTTCACGGCGGTCTACAATCTTCTTAGCACTCTTTACCGTCTTCACGATACCGCGCTCAATGAGCTTACGGATAATGAATGGCTTATAAAGCTCTGCTGCCATCAACTTAGGCAGACCACACTCACCCATCTTCAACTCAGGACCAACGACGATTACTGAACGCGCAGAATAGTCAACACGCTTACCGAGGAGGTTCTGACGGAAAC
>ERZ772807.1772-NODE-1772-length-11713-cov-12.574112_pt1 | contig 11713 bp, 14 predicted proteins | sample MGYA00511472_ERZ772807 | MGnify/ENA primary metagenome ERZ772807 (study PRJEB29015, sample SAMEA2737947) | human oral metagenome | biome: human oral; feature: human-associated habitat; material: dental | place: China | collected 2039 ...
TTTTGAATACAATTTCAGTAATAAAAAAATGATAATAAAGTCTCAAAATTTCCATTTATGAAGTAAAAAAATATTTAGTAAAGTAGTAGCTTTATTTAAAATGAGAGTGTCCAGAATTTTGTGTAAACTAAATATGAACTAAACGATAAACAAATAAAATCTAAACAAGTTACAACAGATAGAGGAAGCCAGTATATGAGTAAAGAATATCGTAAATTTTGTGCAAAAAAAGGCATAAGCATATCTTACAGCAGAAAAGGAAATCCTTATGACAATGCCTGTATAGAATCATTCCATGCAACATTGAAAAAAGAATATGTACATAATGAAAACTTTGAAAATCTAGAAAGTTTAAGAAGCGGAATGTAAAAGAAAAAAAATAATAATACTAATAAATCTAATGAAGAGGGTGAACAAAACAATAATAGAAGAAAACCTAAGAGAGAGAAAACAAAAAATCATAGAAAAACTAATCCAGACAGAGTTAAAAGTGCACAAGAAAGATATGAAGAAGCACAAAAAGAATACAATATAGATACTGATAGGGGAATAGATACTGTGAAAATTTTTGGAGAAGAGCATCCTTATCCAGAGCAAAAAGAATTTTCTATTCCAAATGGAATAAAAAATACTGAGATAAAAGGTGTGTATCAATATAAGAATAATAAAATTATTAAGTATATAGAAAATCCTAATTACAAAAAAATGACTAAAACCAATATCCTGAAAGGAGATTATAATGAAAAATTTTTGGAGAAAAGAAGAAAACAATATAGAAATACAAGATATTAATATCCTTAACAATGGAAAAATAGAAAAGAATAAACTATTTTTATTAGAAATTGAAGATGAAATTAATTTGAAAATAGAAATCAAAAATGTAATATATTTTTCAAAAGGCGATAATATATTTGATTCTATTGTAGAATTACGAAAAAAATTAGAATCAAAGGACATTTATTTACTTTGTAACGCTTCAGTCGTTAATATTTACCCCTCTCCAATGCAAAAAGACTTTGGAGGGACAAAAGCGTATAAATTACAAATGGGAAAACAAGCGGTTTTAGCTGATGTAGTAGATATTTTTGATTATAATAGTGAATTAAAAATTGGTAGTGTTGAAGAACAAAAAAAATTTTATGAAAATTGGTTAAAGAGTTTGGTTAAATAAAATTATAGACGAGATATAAAAATGGAAGAATATATGAGTGGTTAACAGAGAAAAAGATGACAATATGATGAATAATTTTATATTAGAAAGAGAAACTAAAAAATTAATTCCTGAAAGATTTAAAGAAAAAAGAGAAAAAAATGTTTGAGAAATATAAAGAAAAACTACTATCAGATTAATTTAATTTTACTCGCTTGGATATTCTTTTTCTAGTAAGTAATTTTCTGAAAAAATAGTGTATTTTATTTTAAAATGATGTCTACAAAATATCGGGTAGTATGGTACAATGTAAATAAATCCAATACTTTCAAGTGCAATGTTTACAACAAATATGAATCCAAGGAGACTAGAAGCAAGTACATAAATTTAGGACGGTATCTTGGAAGTGACTATTTCACTTCAAGAGTGGGCTATTCTGAAATATGGGACAGGACAAGACGGCTTGGGGATGCATATTATGAAAATCAGTTATTAACTAGAGCATTGGCTGAAAAATTAGGAACAGCATTCATAAATGGAAAATCTAATCAGGAGTTAATCCAGTCAATGATGGACAATGCCGCAGCTGAAGGTACAAGGCTTGGACTTACAGTAGGGCAGGAACTGACTCAGGAACAGATAAATAACTTGAATGAGGATATTGTCTGGTATGTAACTAAACAAGTGAATGGTATTGAAGTTCTTACTCCACAAGTTTATTTAAGTAAAAATACACGTTCAATAATTAATGATGATACTAGAAACAGGGTTGGCGGAATAAATGGAACTTATGTCAAGACTAAGGACTTTGTAAATGACGGTACAAAATGGGGTAATGGCGGAGTTACCTACGTTGAGGCAAATACTGTAAGAAATGAGACAACTAACAACCTGCTTTCAGAAATTTTAGGAGACAAGACATATATAAATTCTGTTGGAAATATTGAAAATATTGGTGGACGGATTAACGGTGAAGAGACAGTTGCCCTGATTTCTGAAAAGGGGAATGTGATTAACAATACCACAAAAAGATCAACTGGATTTAACTATGGGGAGTACGATAAATTGGAGTGTACCCAAAATCTTGGACAAATAAATTGAAAACTAGTTTTCTTTATACAAAATCCTAATGTAATACTTTTATAATCGTTGTTGTAAAAGACAGCGATTATTTTTATTCCATATAATTTGGATTTTTAAAACAATTTTTTACTCAACAGATTCTATAAAAATAAAAAAAGATGAAATAATATTGATGAGAGCATCCAGAAAAATATATAATTTTTTTGAGCATAAATTTTTTTATATAAATTCCCAAAATTATAAATGGACACTCCCTTTTTTTTATTTATCTTTCCAAAAATTTTGAAATTAAATCTTTAACTTTTTCATTAAATTCTTTACTTAAAAAATAGTCTTTTACTTCTTTCTGAATACTGGAAAGTCTAGTTGCAGATTCCATAATTTTAGTAACAGGATTTTCTTTTCCTGAACTGAATTTCTTTATATTTTTTTCTTCTAATTTAAATTGCTTTTCAAATTCAAAATATTGTTTTTTTAAAGTCAGTTCTTCTTCAAAATTTAACAATTCTTCAAAGTTAATTACTGGATAAAACTTATTTTTATACATTCCATAAAGATAAGATTTCTGATTAAATTTCTTAGATTTTAGATTATTTTTTTCTTCCATAGTTATCTCCTTTTTTTATATTTATTTATAAAATTTCTTATTTAATTTTGTAAAAATAATATTTTTTAGCTCTCTGCAAGAGCGAGTGAACCAACAAATGATATTGCCGATTTTTCGGTAATGTCATTTTTGGTGTAACGAGCTACAACTTACAAAGTAAGTTGTAGAAAGATTAATTCTAAATTTGACTAATCTATATTAAATATAATATAATAAAAATATAAATAAATCAAGTATCAAAGGAGAAATTTTTTTATGGAAAAAGCACATAACCTTATTAATATAAAAAAGTCAAAAATGTCAAATTATACTTCAATTATTGACCACATTTTCAGAAAACATAGGCAGTATAAAAATCAAAATATTAATTCCGAAAAAACTGAATTAAATACAATAATTTTAGATAAATTTGGATATAAAAATGGTAATTTTGAATTATCAGAATACTTTAAAAAAAATAAAATTAAAACCAAAAAAGATAGCGTTGTTCTAGTCAATTTTCTTTGCAACCTTGATGAAAAAATTTTTGAAAATATGAGTCAAGAAGAGATGACAGAAGTGTTCAAAAAAAATTTAAAGTGGCTAGAAAAAGAATACCCAAAAATGAATTTTATTTCTGCCGTAATTCATTACGATGAGAAAAAACCGCATATGCATGTCTGTGCAATTCCTTTAGCAGCTAAGGAAAAAAAACTTACTCAAAGAGAAGTTTTAAAAGAGCTTACAAAATTAAATTTAAGCGATAAAAAAAGTGATAAAGAGTTTATAAAAAAATTTCAGAATGAGCATAAGTATACAGCGACTACGCTTTCGGCAAAAAAATATTTTGATGGGAAAAGTTCGCTTTATGAACTTCAAAATAAATGGTTTGAATATCAAAAAGAATTGTTCAAGGACAAAAATATTGAAATTTTAAGAAGAAAACACGAAGGAAGAAGATATATTAAAAATATTGAAGTCTTTAAAGCTGAAGCACAAAAAGTTGCCGATGAAATGACCGAAGAACTCAAAATTGAGGACATACAAATTCCTGAAGCAAAAGTTTCACTTGAATATCCTAAAATTCATCAAGAAAAACCCTTTTGGGGAGCAAAAAAAGAATATGTACTAAAACAAGATTTTGATAACTATTTAAAAAATCTGGATGAATATTTTTTGAAACATAACGAAAATGTAAATAACTTAACAAAAGAATACAACAGTTCAAAAAACAGCATAATTAGCGACTTTATATACAGCCAAAGCGGAGAAAAGGCAAGAAGCGACTATGAGCTTGCAATGACTAAAAAGAAGCTTGAAAACATAAAAGAAAAGGGAGAAGTGTACCATTTTATCGACAGCAAGTCAAAAAAATTGGAAGAAGGGTTTGATAACGTTATTTCTCAAAAGCTTCAAAAGATTGGAAAGATAGATGAAGAAATAGATGAAAGGCAGAAAGAACTTGAAAAAAATGACAAGTTTATAAAATCTCAAGAAGAAAAAATAAAAGACAATAATTTAATTATTGAGCCAATTATAAAAAAAGGCAAGGAAGAATGGGAAAAAGAAAAAGTTCAGCTAAGACAAAATTTTGATAAAAAAATTGATACTGAATACAGAGAAGTTGTAAGGGAAGCTAGAAAGTATATAGCTGATGGACAAGATGCAAAAGAATTTCTGGAACAGAATCAAGAAACTATAGATTCTATAAAAGATTACAAGTTAAATTATAAGGCAAAACAGCAGGAGTTAAAGGATTTAGAGCCAAATTTTAAAAAAAATATCAGAAACGAAATTGAAACTGAATTTAAAATCAAAGAAGACAGCTTGAAAAAATCTCAGGAAAAAATTTCCGAAAAAGAAAAAACTCTTGAAAAAGAGTCGCTTGACTTAAATGCCAGAAAAGAGAAAATTACTCAAAGAGAAAACGGACTAAATACAAGAGAAGAAAAACTGCACCAAAGAGAAATAAACATTGAACCAAGAGAAAACGCATTAAACAAGCTATCTCAAGAATTAAGCAGAAAAGATGACAGATTGCAGAAAAAGGAGCAGGAAATTGACAAACAAATAGATCGAATGAAAGCTATTACAGAAAAATCTCTTGAAAGAGAAAAGCAACTAGCAATCAGGGAGCAGAAAGTAGGAAGAACGGAGAATAAAATATTTCTTAGTCAGGATGAAGAAATAAGCAATTACTTTTTTAACATTTTTGAGCTTAAGGCACAAATAGAAAGTTATGATGACATAACCGCTCAAATTGAAGAAAGAAACAAGATAAATTCTGTAAAACAAAATAAAATATCTAATAAAATAAAAGATTTCATTTCAAATTTAAGCGTTTTATTCTATCAGGGATTCTATGAACTTGTGGATTTTTTTAAAACAAAAGTAAAAAATTTTTCTGCAAACAAACAGATTGAAGAGAAAATACCTGAAAATGATGAAATATTTTTTGGTTTAGTAGAAGACTACAAGAACTGTGAAAAAGAGGAAAAAATTGAAAAATTAAGAAGAGAACAGGACAGAGGCTTCAGCAGATAATAAAATTTATAATATATTTGCCAAAAGATTTTTAAAAAATTTTATTTTTTTAGTGGATCAATATTCCAGGAGGTCATATGAAGCAATATAAAGGCTCATATTCAACGAGAATTAAGTTTTTGATATAAAAGGTCAAGTAGAAGGGAAAAGGCTCTTAAAACTAAAATTTGAGCGTCTAAGACATATTCAGCATATTTATTGTTGATTCCACCATTTATACACAGTCATTTTTGACAATCCAGTGTCCCTGATGCACTGAGCCTTTTTTCCATCAGGATTATTTTTTCTCCACTCTTTTACCTGATTTTCTTTTGTGCCACTTCCTTTAGGTCGACCTCCCTCATTAACATATTCTCCCATTTTTTTCCTTATTTTTTTTATCTCTTTTAGTAATTCTAAATGTGCTTTCTGTTTTCTTCCATTTCTTTTATTTTTAGGAATGTCAACATTAGTCAGTTTCGCTATCGTATCTCTAGGAAATGTAAAATAATTATCATGATAACAATTTAAAGCAGCCACAATATCATCAATTTCAAAATGATTATCTGCCTCCTCAGTTCTGTTGTCTAAAATTTCCAGAAATCCAAAAGCATCCTTTTCTAACTCTTCATAGCTTACCCCACACTTCTTAGCATAAATTGCCAGAGCCATAATCCCAAAATATCTATGACCCGCACCTATTTTCTCTATAATTTTCATTTTCCACCAGTCATACAAGGCTCTCTTAACTATCCATTTTCTTTCCCTTGCCGGTTCTTTATTTATAATCCTTCTCTCATACCAGTCTGGAAAATTTTTTTTGTAATATTCTAATTTTTTAGATTTTTTCTTATCTTTCTGTGGAAATTTTAAACTGACATCAAATTTACAAAACGGAATACTCGCTTTTAATTCTTCCAAATTCGTTCTTTTACCTACTTTAAAAGCTCTCACAGGATATTCTTTTCCTAATTTGCTCCAAGATCCAACAGTCCTAAATCCTTGCAGAACTCCAGTCATATCCTTTTCTTTTTTAGAGCTTGTATAATCATTCCAGATTCTATCAATCAGAAGCTCTTTAAATTGAGTTAAAGTTTTTTGATAATGCCGATACAACGGCAATGGTTCATCAAGAAAATAATATAGATGAAGTCCACGGCCACTATTTACAATGTATGTAGGATTAGGCAAAACCTTATTTTTAATTTGAAACAGCAGGTCTCTAATATTATTTTCCCTAACATAATCCAAATCAATGACGAAAGCAAAAAGAAATCTGGCATTTTTAGAAACCCTATTCTTTCCAAAATAATTAACGGGAGCGATTAAACCAAAAGAAACATCTGTAACATATTTTATTCCTTCCAGATCATCAGTGATAACAAAACTTTTACTTCTTTTCTTTGCCCTACTAATTTGAATACCAATTATATTGCCCTTAATGCTATGATTTTCATCTAGGTGCTCTCCCTTTTTCTGTAAGCTACCTTCAGGAAATAAATCCCTATAGAAAGTAAAAGAATCAACTTCCTTAAACCCTCTATCTTTCAAAAACTTATTTTTATAACCATACAAACGAATCCAATCTTCAACTGAACCTAATTCATAAGGACTAATCCTAACTAAATCATCTTTAGACATAAGAACATCCTCTCTTAACAAATAAATACTTAAATAATAAAAAAATAAAAACCCAGGGTAAAGGGGGACTACCCCCTTTAAATCCCCCCTCCCCTTGACGCTTTATATTATCAATGAGTTTTTTATACCTTTTTTCAATTATACAAAATTTACCATATTTTTTCAAGAAAAAAATTGAAGTGTCTCTAAAATTTAAGAACTAAAAAAATGAACTTGTTTTACAATTCAAACTAGAAATGTAGCAAAATGCACCTTAAAAATTTTTTAAAAAAGTTAATTTAATAGCATAAATAAAGGATTTGTTAATGTTGTCGGGTGTCACCCGACAACATCATAAATTTTTATATTCCTCCTTTATTTTTTTCTTTTTTTCTTGTAATTTTTTTATTTTGGTTTCTATTCTTGTTAGTTCCTTTTTCAAATAATTTTTTCTTTCTTCTCTGCTTGACATTCTCTCGTTATTTTTCTTAATTTCAATATTCTTAAACGCTTTTGTCGGGTTGCTCGCTGAAACAATTTCAATTATCTCTGATTCAGCAAAAACATCTTTTTCACTACCAGTTAATTTTTTTACAGCTACTTCAGGCAACTCCAATATTTGTGGGTTCTCTATCCCCTTGTTTTTGCTTTCTAAGTACAATGCATATTTTCTGACTACCATATTTGCCTTATCTTTTAAAATATTTATCTTGCTTAACCATTTTCTCCAATATCCCTTTGTCTTATCATGACTTGAGAATATTTTATTTGCTTTATAAAGTGCATCATAATAATAAATTGTGTGTTTAGTTATATCTTGTAAATGTTGCGATATATTGTGCTCACAATCAATTAATTCCTCCTTTTCTTCATTTGTTATTTCAAATTCTGAATAGTCTATATCAAAAATTGATGTCTGGTCAGAAAATTTCTGCATGCTTCCTTTAGCAGTTTCCGCATTGCTCAAAAATTGATTAAGACCTAGTTTTTCTTTTTTCTTCATATCAGCCCTTCCCTCTCCAAAATTTCTTCAGCTATTTTTGTATAATCTTTTGCACCATGCGAATTTTTCCTGTAATCAAAAATACATTTATTCTGTAACACACATTTGCTTAAATCAACATTTTTTCGTATAATTGTTTTTAATAAATATTCACCATATTCTGTTTCTAAAAACTTTTCTGTGTCCTTTGACAGATCATCATGCTCTTTCTTTATTAAAATAATTCCTTTTAAATCCCTATCAGTCAGATTCCTTATAAAATCTATTGTTGACCTTAATCCAAGAAGCTCAAATCCTCCTGGCACAAGAACAACATAGACACTGGATGTAAATATAGCACTAGTTGTATACGCATTGAAGCCGGGTGCTGTGTCAATTAAGACAGCATCATATTTATCTTCCAATTTGGATAAAAATCTGTCTAATGCTTTGTAATATGCAGAATCTTTATTTTTTAATTGCAGCATATCATCTTCCGTATTGTCAGTACCCGTAATTAGATGTAAATTTTCTTCTATCTTGATTGGTTTAAAATCTGTAATTCTTTTAAGCAGATAATCTCCCAAGGTTGGATAATCTTTGTAATTGTTCGCACCAAAACCTAATGTTAAATTTATTTGTGCATCTGTATCAATTGCCAAAACTTTTAATCCCTTTTTTGCAAAGTACCAGCTCAAATTAAAAACTGTAGTAGTTTTTCCAACTCCACCTTTTTTATTCACGATCGCTATTTTTTTCATGCTCTTTCACCTCTTATTCTAAAATACTATTAAGCCTTATGATTTTGCTATTGATGTCGCTAAAACTTAGATTTGTGTATATAAGCGTATTATTGATATTCTTGTGTCCTAAAACTTTTTTTAGCTCTACAAGCGATAATCCCGCATTCAGAAGATGCACAGCACGGCTATGCCTAAATACATGAGTATGTGCATATTTCTTATCTATTCCAAGTGCTTCAAAGAGCTGCTTCATATATCTGTTTGTATGATTTTCCGACGCTCTTCCTTTTTTTGAATTTCTTGCAATGTAATCTTTTCCCGTCAGTCCTAATTGAACTTGCTGCTCCAGCAATAATGCATATAACTGTGGCGATATAACAATTTCCTTATAATCTTTCATTTTCTGCTTAGAGTTATTTAATCTTGCAATGACTAAATTTCTCCCCTTATAATTAATTTTTTTAATATCGCTGTATTTCAAGTTTAGGACTTCATTGATTCTAGCTCCTAGCTCGTAAAGCAATGAAAATACCACTTTATAGCAAGGCTTTGCATTTTCAATAACTCTTTTTACATCAGGTTCTGTCAGATATTTCACTTTTTCTTCTTTTTCTTCATCCGGAAGAATAATATCATTTTGGTCTGGTATAATAATATCGTTCATAACTTTCCCCTTCTTTAATGTATTAATTTTTTAAAAACATTCTTTAATGATATAATTATACAACATTTTTTTTAAAAAACAAGTGAGAAAGCTAGGAAAATAAAGAAAAAGGTATGAAACTGGCCCCGGTTTGGTACTTTTTAATAATACTCAAACTTAGTATTCATAAGGATTACAGAGTACCTAAAAGGTATAAAAAAGGTATAAATATAAAAAGGTATCCCTTTTTAGACTGATAAAAAAATTATCTTGAATATATTTCTCACTATGTAAGATACAGAAACAAAAATCCTCCTACTACTATAAATAAACTATAATTATTTATTTGACATTTTAATAAAATTCTGCCAGAATATTTTTGAATAAATCTATTATTCAAAAATATTCTAGATAAGAAAAGGAGAAAATATGAGTTTACTTAATCCTACAAAGACTGAAAACATCGGTATAGAAGAACAGCAAAATATTAAATCTGAACAACATATTATAAATGAAACAGGAACAAAAGTAAGATTAGCCAAATCTCTTACTGATAATATTAAAAATAATTTTGAAAAAACAACACAAGCAATTATATCAAAAGCCTCACATGGACAAGTTCAATTAGAAGATATTAAAGAAGCTGTAAATTCTCTAAAAGATATAAAAGCAACTGCAGAAAAACTAGAAAAAGTTAATGATAATTTAGAGAAATTCGAAAAAACCTCACTAACATCTGAAGATAAAGAAAAAATCTATCATTATTATAAAACAGGGGATTTTAAACAAGCAGAATTAGCAAGAAGTTTTTCAACTAGTCAGGCTAATATTTCCAGAATTATAAATGAAAAAGATAAGATAGAGTAAAAAGTTTGAGGAAACTTAATATTTATAAAAATGTTTTGATAATTTGATTATTAATAAATCTTTATTTTTTGTGTTTTTTCAAACATAAAAAAATAGAAATTTAATATATACCCCCTAAATATTTTATTCCATCAAAAAGACAGGACAAAAAATACTTGACATTTTATTTTTAAGAAGGTATAATTGCAACATAAAGGATCGTTCTATATTATGCTTTAAAATATAGGTTTATATAGACTGTAATAAAAGCCTCTTCTTGAGGCTTTTTTACATATATGAAAGGAGTAATTTTAATATGGATAAACCATTTAAAACATTTGATGAACAAGTTTCTATTCTTAATGGAACTCATGATTCAAATAAGAGTAAACGTATGAATACAGATAATAATACAAAATTCCATTTAATGAGAGATAATTATTATTCTATTATTAATTTTTATAAGGAACCTTTTATAACTGCAAGAGATGCAAATGGAGAAGATATTTATCTTCCTGATGTTCATTTTAATGAATTAAAAGCTCTTCATGATTTTGATAGTGAACTTAGAATTTTATTTTTCAATTATTTTACAAAAATAGAAAAATTTTTTAAGACTGCAATTGCTTATTATTTTTCAGAACGTTATGGTATAAATGACAAAGATGCTTATCTGAACCCATCTAATTACATGGATAATCTAGATGATAAAGGAAAATCTATACTTATAAAATTATATGGACATAAAATAAATAAAAAGAAAGAAATAATAAATCATTATTCAATAAAGGATAATACTCCTTTCTGGATAACAATACATTTTTTAACATTAGGAAATATTTCGATATTATTTAATATTTTAGAAATTGATGTAAAACAGAAAATAATGAATCATTTTAATAATCTTTATAAAAATGATTATGGAACTTCTCCAAATTTAAACCCAAAAATTATAGGAAGTTTTCTAAATGCATGTTCTTTATTTAGAAATGTTTCAGCACATAATGAAAGATTTTATAATTTTACTCTAAGAGGACATATAGCTGGAACTAGATCCTCAGTAAATGGTCAACCGTCAAATAATCAAAAATTATTTACCTTATATAATACTTTAAAATTATTTTTACCTAAAAATGAATATGAACGTCTTACTAATTCTTTAAAAAATTTAATTAATGAATTAGAAAGTAAATTAAATTCAATTAGTATAAATGATATATTGATTAGAATGGATTTTTCTGATGACTGGCACAAATAAAAAAGGGCTTGAAGTCCTTTTTTTTGATATTATAATCTTCTATCGTATTGAGATTTGCTTTTACTTTGATTACATACAGCATTTCTCTCCCTGACTGTATTTTCCAGCTCAATATTCAGATTATTCTTAAAATCATTCCACCAGCCATAAGTGTTGTCTGGCACATTTTCAATTGCCGCTATTACTGTTTTTTCAATCTCTAAAAGTGAAAACTTTCCATTGGCATCTTCGTGAAGCATATTTGTCATTTGCTTAATGAATTTCTTGCCTGCGTCATGT
>ERZ772807.1773-NODE-1773-length-11708-cov-4.721102_pt1 | contig 11708 bp, 8 predicted proteins | sample MGYA00511472_ERZ772807 | MGnify/ENA primary metagenome ERZ772807 (study PRJEB29015, sample SAMEA2737947) | human oral metagenome | biome: human oral; feature: human-associated habitat; material: dental | place: China | collected 2039 ...
TACGATGCCCATGAAGATGATGCTTTTTTCCTTTAAATCTTTGTGCTTAGGAAAAGAAGATTTCAGAAGTTTGAATTTCTTATCGGTATCGATATGTTTTATTTTAAGGTGTTTTTCATCTTCGCCAAGGAAAAGGAAACTTCCCTGAACTCTCGGAGACATTTTTTCTAAATCTTTTTCATCTTTCACTATTTTACATTCAATAATAAAACCTCTTTTATTCTTATTTCTTGGCTCTATTATAATATCATATCTTCCATAGCCACTTTCAAAGTTAGATGTTACATAGTATTCTCCATCTAAATAGCTTAACATTCCAAAAGATAGTCCGTGATAAAAGTCTTCTTTAGTTGTATCCCAAGTACTGATTGAACTTAAAAGCATATTTTGAAAAATTCTTTCAAATTCTTCTATATTATTTTCTTTTAAAGCATTTAAAATTTTTTTTAATTTACTTTCTTTAAAATACAAGTCAATAAATTCATCTTTAAAAAATTCTCTTATTTCTTGATTAGGTATTTTTAATATATAGTTTCTTCTATCTATTTTTTCTTTTATAGTTAAATATCCACTAAATAATAGTAATTCCCATACATCCTCATAATTAAGTAAACTTGATAAATCTGAATTACCTGTTATAGTTTCCTCAACATCTTCTCCATTAAATAGTTTTGTTAATGACTCATTAACATCAGTTGTTGAAGTTTTTAAAATTTCTTTTATAAGTTTATTTCCAGAAGTTTTAACCCAAAAAGCTACTATTTTTTTAACATCTAAAAAATTAATTATGCTCCAAGGATTATACACTTCTTTATTTCCTATTTTATAGCCATCATACCAGAATTTAACATCATTTAATTCTTCAAAAATATTGTAATCTTTTAATGCTTGTTCAACTTCTTTTTCTGTTAATCCAAAGTCTTCATCATATTTTTCATCTAAAATACTATACACAGATAAATTATTTAAATCAGAGAATATTCCTGCTTTAATAACTCTAATTATCCCTGTTAGCACACCCATCTTTAAATATGGATTAGTCTTTAATGCTCCTCCTAAGAAGATTTTAAAAAATGTTATAACCTCTGAATAATATTTTTCTAAGTAAGCATCTACTAATGGTGTATCATATTCATCAATAAGTAAGATGACCTCTTTTTGGTAATATTTATATAAAAATTTTGTTAAATCTTTAATTGAATTTGAATAATCGGCTCCTTCCTTTTTTAACCAAATGGCATCAAAAGTTTTTAATTCACTTTCATTTAAAATTTCTCTAATGTATTCAAAATCATTATATAAACCTTTTATGTAATTTTTAATTTCTTCTAACATTTCTTCCCAAGTTTTACCTTTAATTTCTTTCAGTGAAAGAAAAATAACAGGATGTTTTCCTTGTTTTTCTATATATTTTGATTTTTCTATATATAAATTATTAAATAACTTTCTGTTTTCTTCAGCATTCTCAATATCAAAAAAATATTTTAAAGTTGTCATATTAAGAGTTTTTCCAAATCTTCTAGGACGATTTATTAATTTTACTCCTGAACCATCTTCTAAAATATCTTCTATAAATTTTGTCTTATCTATGTAATAGCAATCTTCTTTTATAATTTTTTTAAAATCATCAATACCTATAGCTAATTTTTTCATAAACTCACCTTCTCTCTTATAAATATTCTTATTTTTATTTTAACATTTTTATTTAATTTTACAAAGTTTAATTTTGTTATTGACAAATGAAAAATAATATATTATTATTGTCTTATAAAAATTTAGCACTCTATTTAATTAAGTGCTAACAAAAAAACAGGAGGTAAATTTTTATGAATATCAAACCTATTGGAGAAAGAGTTTTATTAAAACCAATTAAAAAAGAAGAAAAAACTAAGAGTGGTATATTACTTAGTTCAAAATCATCTAATACAGATACACAAAATCAAGCAGAAGTTATTGCTTTGGGGAAAGGTGAAAAATTAGAAGGAATTAAAGTTGGAGATAAGGTCATTTTCAATAAGTTTTCTGGAAATGAAATAGAAGATGAAGATGTAAAATATTTAATAGTTAATGCAGAAGATATTTTGGCTATTATTGGATAATTCAGGAGGTAAAATAAATGGCAAAAATTATAAATTTTAATGATGAAGCTAGAAAAAAATTAGAAATTGGGGTTAATACACTTGCAGATGCAGTAAAAATTACATTAGGACCCAGAGGTAGAAATGTAGTTCTTGAAAAATCTTATGGAGCACCTTTAATTACTAATGATGGAGTTACAATAGCAAAAGAAATTGAATTGGAAGATCCATTTGAAAATATGGGCGCAGCATTAGTTAAAGAAGTTGCTATTAAATCAAATGATGTTGCAGGTGATGGAACAACAACAGCTACAATCTTGGCTCAAGCTATTGTTAAAGAAGGCTTAAAAATGTTGAGTGCCGGTGCAAACCCAGTTTTCTTAAAGAAAGGGATTGAACTTGCTGCAAAAGAAGCTATTGAAGTTTTAAAAGATAAAGCTAAAAAAATTGAATCTAATGAAGAAATTTCACAAGTTGCATCTATTTCAGCTGGTGATGAAGAAATAGGTAAACTAATTGCTCAAGCTATGGCAAAAGTTGGTGAAACAGGAGTAATAACTGTTGAAGAAGCTAAATCTTTGGAAACAACTTTAGAAACTGTTGAAGGAATGCAATTTGATAAAGGATATGTTTCTCCATATATGGTTACAGATTCTGAAAGAATGACAGCAGAACTTGATAATCCTTTAATCTTATTGACAGATAAAAAAATCTCTTCAATGAAAGAATTATTACCTTTACTTGAACAAACAGTACAAATGTCTAAGCCAGTTTTAATTGTAGCTGATGATATTGAAGGAGAAGCTCTAACAACTCTTGTTATAAATAAATTAAGAGGAACTTTAAATGTTGTTGCTGTTAAAGCTCCTGCTTTTGGAGATAGAAGAAAAGCTATACTTGAAGATATTGCTATCCTAACTGGTGGAGAAGTTATATCAGAAGAAAAAGGAATGAAATTAGAAGAAGCTACTATTGAACAATTAGGAAAAGCTAAAACTGTTAAAGTTACAAAAGACTTAACTGTAATTGTTGATGGTGGAGGACAACAAAAAGACATATCTGCAAGAGTTAATTTAATAAAAACTCAAATAGAAGAAACAACTTCTGATTATGATAAAGAAAAATTACAAGAAAGACTTGCAAAATTATCTGGTGGAGTTGCTGTAATAAAAGTTGGAGCTGCCACAGAAGTTGAAATGAAAGATAAAAAATTAAGAATAGAAGATGCTTTAAATGCTACAAGAGCAGCTGTTGAAGAAGGAATAGTTGCAGGTGGAGGAACTATCTTACTTGATATTATTGAATCAATGAAAGATTTTAGTGAAACTGATGAAATAGCTATGGGTATTGAAATAGTTAAAAGAGCTTTGGAAGCACCTATAAAACAAATAGCTGAAAACTGTGGATTAAATGGTGGAGTAGTTTTAGAAAAAGTTAGAATGTCTCCAAAAGGTTTTGGTTTTGATGCTAAAAATGAAAAATATGTTAATATGATAGAATCTGGAATTATTGACCCAGCAAAAGTTACAAGAGCTGCTATACAAAATTCTACTTCTGTTGCATCTCTACTTCTAACAACAGAAGTTGTTATTGCAAATAAAAAGGAAGAAGAAAAAGCTCCAATGGGTGCTGGTGGAATGATGCCAGGAATGATGTAAAATATAAAAGGAGAAAATTATGTCAAATAAATTAGTTAATTTAAAACCAGAAAGAGTATTTTATTATTTTGAAGAATTATCTAAAATTCCAAGAGAATCAGCAAATGAAAAAGCTGTGAGTAATTTTTTAGTAGATACTGCTAAAAAATTGGGGTTGGAAGTATATCAAGATAAAATAAATAATATAATTATTAAAAAACCTGCAACTAAGGGGTATGAAAATTCAGATGGAGTAATACTTCAAGGACATATGGATATGGTTTGTGAAAAAGAACTTGACTCCAACCATAATTTTAAAACAGATGGACTTGATTTAATTATTGATGGTAATTATTTAAGAGCAGATAAGACAACTCTTGGGGCAGATAATGGAATAGCAGTTGCTATGGGACTTGCTATTCTTGAAGATAAAAATATAGAACACCCAGAAATTGAATTACTTGTTACTGTTGAAGAGGAAACAACAATGAGAGGAGCTATGGAACTTGAAGAAAATATTTTAACTGGAAAAATGTTAATCAATATTGATTCAGAGGAAGAAGGCTGGGTTACTGTGGGTAGTGCTGGTGGTAAAGAAGTATCTATCACCTTCAATGAGGAAAAAGAAAAATTTGATGAAGATTTATTTGATAAAAAAGATAAAATTCAATGAGGAAAAAGAGAAATTTAATAATACTAATTCAGATTTTTATAGATTAGAAGTTAAAAATCTATTTGGAGGGCATTCAGGAGCTGAAATTCATAAAAATAGATTAAATGCTAATAAGGTTATGAGTGAAGTTATATCAGAAATTAAAAAAGATTTTGATATAAAATTATGTGATATTAAAGGTGGTTCAAAGGATAATGCAATTCCAAGAGAATGCTATTTTGATATAGCTGTTGATAAGCCTTCTTCTCAAAATCTTATGAATAAGAGTAAAGAAATTTTTGAAAACTTTAAAAATAAATATATAAAACAAGATTTTAATATCACTTTTGAAATATCTAACTTAGAAAATAAATATGATAAGATTTATTCTAAGAATTTATTTGAAAAAGTTTTAGGACTTTTAAAGGATTTACCAACAGGAGTAAATACTTGGCTAAAAGAATATCCTGATATAGTTGAAAGTTCAGATAATTTAGCTATTATTAAAGTTATAGATAATAAAATTACTGTTATAGTATCTTTAAGAAGTTCTGAACCTACTGTTTTAGATAGCTTAGAAGAAAAAATAATTACTGTTGCTAAAAAATATAATGCTAGTTATAAAGTGAGTGATGGCTATCCTGAATGGAGATTTAAACCTATATCTCGTTTAAGAGATACTGCTGTTAAAACTTATCAAGATTTATTTAATGAAAAAATGCAAGTAGCTGTTATCCATGCAGGACTTGAATGTGGTGCAATTTCTATGCACTACCCAAATTTAGATATGATTTCAATAGGACCTAATATCTATGATGTTCATACTCCAAAAGAAAAAATGGAGATAGCTTCTGTTGAAAAGTATTACAAATATTTAGTTGAATTATTAAAAAATTTAAAATAAATTAAAAGAAGGCTATTGCAAACTTATGAATGAAATTTGCAATAGCCTTTTTATTAGTATAAAGAGCTAATTATATCAACACATTTTTCAAATCCAAGTATTCCACTATTTAAACAAATATCATAATTATGGGGATCACCCCACTTCATATCTGTAAAATAGTTGTAAAATAAGCTACGATGTTTATCTTTACCTTTTAAACGCTTCTCAGGAGCAACATCACTTTCTCCATAGACAGAAACAATACGATTAATTCTTTCTTCTAAACTAGCATATATAAATACTTTTAAACAATTTGCTTTATCTTTTAAAATATAGTCTGCACATCTTCCAACAATAATACAAGTATCTTTCTTAGCCAAGTCTAAAATGACTTCACTTTGCATTTTCCATAGATTATCTTCAACTAACACTTGATTATAAGTTCCAAACCCAGAAAGACTTCTTCCAATTAAATCACTTAAAGTTAAATTTTCAGATCTTTCTGCAACATAAGCCTGAGCAAGTCCACTTTCTTTGGCAATTTTTATAAGTAATTCATTATCATATACTTTAATTCCAAGTTTTTCACCTACCATTTTAGCTATTGTTCTTCCACCACTACCAAATTCACGCCCAATTGTTATAATTCTATTCATCATTTTACCTCTTTAATAATTAAATGTTATAATCTTTATTTTCTTGCAATTCTTTCATTAACTCCTCATCAATAGGTATATCTTCTTCATAAACACTTTTAATAAGCCTTTCTAATGGAATAATTTCAACTGACAATACAAGTCCCTTAGGTAAAATCATTCTAAAAGTTTTTAATTTTATTAAAAATTCATCTACTTTTTTATCTCCTAATGGGAATGTTACTAAGGCATCTGAACCAGGCCAAACTTTTGTTTGTTGATGTTTTATTGATTTATCAATGGCTCTTTTAACATTGTCTTCAATAGTATAATAATAAATTCCTATTTTTTCAAAAAATTTTTCTAATAATCTAACTTGAGTATCATTAATATGTAATATTACTAATTTTAAATTTTTACTTTCAGTGTCATTCATATTTTTAATTTTAATCATGATTTAACTCCTTTTCTTTTAGATTTACGAGAAATAATTTTTAATTTAGTTATTAATTTTGTAGTGAAATCATCAACTACAGAATATAAAACTGGAATCAACACTAATGTTAGAATTGTTGAGAACGACAATCCAAATATTACTGTGATAGCCATTCCTCTATAAAATTCTGAACCTTCACCTAAACCTAATGCCATAGGCATCATACCAAATACAGTTGTCATTGTTGTCATAAGTATAGGTCTTAATCTTGTTTCACAAGAATACATAACAGAATATTCTTTATCATGTCCTCTTATTCGCATTGTTTTAATAAAATCTATAAGTACAATGGCATTATTAACAACAACTCCTGCTAGAAGAATTACTCCTATCATAACCATTATATCTATTGATTGCCCTGTAACTACAAGTCCCCAAATAACTCCAATTAATGCTAATGGAATAGAACCTATTATTATAATTGGCATTATAAAACTTTCAAATTGTGAAGCAAGCAGTGCATAGATTAAGAAAATAGAAATAGACAATGCAAATGATAATTGACTCATAGTCTTTTGCATATTTTCAGTTTGTCCACCCCAACTATATGAAATAGATGATGGAGGATTTAAACTATTAAATTCTTCTATCATTTTTTGTTGTATGGCAGCTAATCCAACTCCACCATCATTGGCAGAAATAGTAACAGTATATATACCATTTTTCTTATTTATTTTAGAAGTTCCCTCTGCATATTGTATAGTCGCAACATCAGATAATTTTACAAATTTATTATCTCCAACCTTAATATTTAAAGATTGTAAAATATTTACATCATTTCTCTTGTCCTTAGGCAATCTTATCAATACATCTATTTCTTCACTATCAGTTTTTAAAGTTGCAGTATTAGCTTTATCTCCTCCTAACATATAATAACTCAATGTTTGAGCAACAACAGTAGGATTAATACCGTAACTTGTTATTTTATCTCTATCAATATTTATTCTTAATTCTATAATTCCTGGATCAAGTGTTGAGGACAAGTCAACAATTCCATTATAATTTTGTAATTTTTTAAGAATCTGTTTACCAAATTGTTTAATTTCATCTTGGTTCATACCCTGTATTAAAAATTCAACATCTTTTGTAGATCTTCCACCTGAAAATTGGTTAGATAGTGATATTCTTGCATCCAATACATTCTTAGCTTGTTTTCTGATATCATTCATAATATCAAATACACTTTCTTTTCTTGTACCTTTTTTTCCAACATCTGCATTTATAGAAATATTAGATGTACTTACAAGCATTAAATAACTTTGAGTATAAGAATCATTTTTTACAATATTTTCCAATTCTTTTGCAATTCTTTTTGCTTTTTCTATATCTGTACCATTTTGTAATTCAGCCATCAATGAATACTTTCCTTCATCTTGTTTAGGCATAAATTCAAATTTTAATAGCTTTGGTCCTACAAAGGTACTAAAGAAAAATAGAAATACCATAATAAAAATTGTTTTTCCTTTATGTGCATAAGCCCAGTGAATAATCTTTAAATATCTTGCTTTTACTTTTTTAAACAATCTTCCATCTTCAGTTTTCATAGATTTTCTATTTAAAAATCTACTTGCTAACATAGGTATCATAGTTATGGCAACTATAATTGCAGCCAAGTTTGAGAAGATGATTGCATAAGACATATCTCTAAAAAATTCTCTAGCAAGTCCTGGAATAAATAATATAGGTATAAAAACTACCATTGTAGTTAATGCAGAAGCTATAACTGAGAATGTGACTTCTTCTGTCCCATTTTCAGCAGCCTCTAAAACAGGAGAATTTAATTCTGTGATATGTCTATAAATATTATCCACAACAACAACTGAGTTATCTGTAAGCATGCCAACACCTATTGACAATCCCATAAGTGAAATCAAGTTAAGAGTTGTACCTCTCATTGATAAAAAAGCAAAAGTAAATATTATTGCAACTGGAAGTGCCAATGAAATAAGTATAGTTGTTCTAAAACTTTTTAAGAAAACAAACAATATAATAGTTGCAAGTACAAGTCCTTGTATAGCTGAACTTGAAACATTTGAAATTGAGCTATTAATGTTTTCCGAATTATCAAGCTCTATACTGTATTCAGTTCCTGCTGGCATATATGGTTTCATTTCTTCTATAACCTTAAATGCAGCACTATTTAAACCTATTGTATCACCATCAGATGATTTTGATAAAAGTACAATTATAGAATCTTTGCCTTTAAGATATCCTAATCTATCTGGATCTTCTGTTGTTAGTACAACATCAGCAACATCTTTTAATCTCAATGTGTTACCATTTGAATTGATTAAGATATTTTCATATTGATCTATATAGTCAAGTTCTCCCATAAATCTAATAATCATATCTTTATTTCCAGTTGATAACTTACCAATGGGATAAGTTGTAACTGCTGTTCTTATAATACTATATAACTCCATAGGTGATAAATTATAAGCAGATAATTTATCACTATCAACTTGGATTTGTAATTGCTTTTCAGGATTACCAGCAATAGTAACTTCTCCTATACCTGCTAAACTCTCAAGTCTTGGTTTTAATTTCTCTTTTATGAAAGTATTAAGTGCAGTCTTATTATCAGAGTTAAAGGCAATTACTGCTGTCATACTTCCAGTGGCAGCATCTACTTTTCTAACTATTGGACTATTAGCATCCTTAGGTAAATCATTAGTTATTTTTGAAACTTCTCTTTGAATTTGTGTAACTTTATCATTGGTATTCACTCCAAAATCAAAGTTTACAACTACTGATGAACTACCATAAGAAGATGTAGTTTGTATTTTATCAATAGCTTCAACATTGGAAAGACTATCTTTTATCTTTTTTGTAACCTGTGTTTCAACATCTTCTGCAACAGCTCCATTCCAAGTTGTAGAGATTGTTACAACTGGAATATTTATATCTGGTATTAATTCTTTTTTCATTGAAAACATTGCTAAAAGTCCAATAAAAATAAATGATACCATTACCATAGTTGTCGCAACTGGTCTACGAATTGAAATTCCTGCTAACGACATTATTTATTCACCCCATTTTTAATTTCAACATCATCATTGTCTTGAAGTCCAAATAATCCTTTTACAACTATTTTGTCTCCCTCTTTTATTTCAGGTGAAGAAATTTCTGTATAAGGTAAATTTGTTGCTCCAACTTTGACCTCAATCTGTCTTACTTTTCCATTTTCATACTTAAATACATAATTAACTAAATCTCTTGTAACAATAGCTTCATCTTCTATACTTAAAACAGAAGATTGTCCAACAGGGATTACAACATTACCAAACATACCATCTTTTATCTCTTTATCTGGATTATCAAGAGTTAGTTTTACTTTAAAATTCTTTGTTGTATTATCAGCAATAGGGTTTAATTCAGCAATTTTTGCTATATAATCTTTCCCAAGAGCATCAATTCTTACTTTTATGTCATCACCAATTTTTACTTTTGATATAGCTTCAGGAGCAATTCCAACATAAGATTGCATTTGACTATCATTTAAAATAGTAAATAAAGTTTCTTTTGCAGCAATATTATTTCCCTCTTTTATAAATAAATTTCCAACAACTCCACTAATTTCAGCCCTTGCTATAAGTTTACTATAACTGTCTTGTGCATTCATATATGCTGCTTTGGCTACCTCTAAATTTCCTTGTGCACTTGTATAAGAGGCTTCATAATTTGAAAACTCTAAATACGAAATTAGTTGTTTATCATAAAGTGTTTTAAACTTTTGATAGTTATTTCTTGCTATATTATAATTTGAAGTTGCTGTTTGATAATTTGCCTTAGCTTGTAAAAAACCAGCTTCTGTTTGTGCATCAGAAAGTTTTACAATAACTTCTCCCTTTTTTACAAATTCACCATTCTTTTTAAAAATTTTCTTTACTGTTCCACCTTTATCAGTTGAAAAATCAACTTTTGCTAATGGCTCCCATACAGCACTTGAATCAAAAAGTTTTGATATTTCCCTAATTTTTATTTCTGAAACTTCAACAAGTTTTAATGATTTTTGTTCATCAGTAGCAGTAGCTTCTTGTTTAGTAGTTTCTTTTTTTTCTTCTTTATCTTTTCCACAAGCAACTAATAATAAACTAGCTGTAAGAAATATTGTTAGTATTTTTTTCATAAATTTTCCCTTTCTTCCTATATTAATAGTGATCTATATGTTTCAAAAGCATAATAATAATCAAGTAAAACTTTATTGTATGCTATTCTTGCTTGTCTATAAGTATTTTCAAAATCTAAATAATCAACTGTTGAGATAAGACCAGCATCATATTTTTCTTGATTTAATTCAAAATTAACTTTTGCAACTTCTAAAGCTTTAGATTGAGAAGCTATTTGCTTTTCTAAACTCAACACATTAAGATAAGCACTTCTTACATTTATTTCTATATTTTCTTTTGTTGAAGTTTCTCTTAATTCTTCTTGTTCTTCTTGTAGTTTTGCCACTCTATAGCTATCTAAATCACTTCCAAAAGAAAATGCTTTCCAAGAAACTTCGATTCCACCTGTCCATTCTCCATCTTTATAACTTTTTTCAAATGTTGTTCTTTCACCTGTTCCATAAGAAGCATAAGCATTTACCTTAGGTAGTAAATCTCCAACAGCAGCCATTCTAGTTGCTGAAGCTACTTTCACTTGTTCTTCTGCAATTTTTGCAGATAAACTTTCATTTATAGCTTGTCTTAAATCAGTATTTATGTTTATCTTTTCAGAAAAATTATTAGGAACATCAAAAGGTATTAAATTTAAAGGTTCACTTTTACTAATCCCAGTTCTTATATATAATTTTTCCATATTTGTATCTATTGTATTTTTAGTATTAATTATTTGTGCATTAATATCTTCTATTGAATATTCTGTTTGCAAAATATCAGTCTTAGTTATAAGTCTTAATTTTAATTGCTCATCTTGTTTTTGATATCTCTTTTGTAAAATATTTTCTGAATACTCAAGAGCCTCTAAATTTCTTTTTGCATTTATTATATCTGAAAATATTTTTATAGTATCAAGTCTATTTTTTATTTTACTTTGTAAAAATGAGTAATTTGCTATATTTTCATAGGCTTTTGCACCTTTAATACCAGCTGTTATAGCCCCTCCTGTAAAAAGAGGTTGTGTCAATCTTATATTTTGTGTATAGCCTCTTTTTTTATTAACTCTATCTTTTTCAGTTTGAGTTAAAATTTGTCTTTTATGTTCTCCAATGGTATAAGCCCCAGAATATGTTACAGAGGGTAAAGCATTTTTAAAAGCCTTACTTACATTTAATTTTGAGATATCTAAATTTTTTTCTGATATTTTCATCTCTTTACTAT
>ERZ772807.1781-NODE-1781-length-11682-cov-6.090565_pt1 | contig 11682 bp, 8 predicted proteins | sample MGYA00511472_ERZ772807 | MGnify/ENA primary metagenome ERZ772807 (study PRJEB29015, sample SAMEA2737947) | human oral metagenome | biome: human oral; feature: human-associated habitat; material: dental | place: China | collected 2039 ...
GAGGCAATGACGACGGGCGCGGGTGAGGGCCACGTAGAAGAGTCGCCGCTCCTCCTCGATGGCGCGCGGGCTATCCATCGCCATCTGTGAGGGGAAGAGATTCTCCTCCATGCCGGCGATGATGACGTTGTCAAACTCCAGTCCCTTGGCCGCGTGGACGGTCATGAGCGTGACGCGCTCGGTGGATTCATCCTGTTTCTCGTCTTGGTCGGTCTGCAGCGAGACCTCGCGGAGGAAGTCGGAGAGGAGGTACTCATCGGCGCCCTCTTCGTGCGCCTTATTCTCTTTCTCGCGGACGGCCTTGGGCACCTCCTGCATGTTCTCCTGCCGCGAGATGCCCTCTGCGGAACGGTCTTGGTTGAGTTCCGCGGCGATACCGCTGCGCTTGATGATCAGCTCGGCCATCTCATTGGCCGGGCATTCGCTGACCGCTGAGCGAAGCTCCTGGATGAGGTCGTGGAAGGCGCTGAGCTTGCGCAGGGTGCCCTGATTGGCGGGCAGCGCATAGGCCGCGGGGTCGCTCACAACGGCCCAGAGGCTGGCGCCATGCTCCGTAGCAGTGCGCATGAGCTTCGTGACGGTCGTCTCGCCGATGCCACGGGCGGGATAGTTGATGATGCGCTTGAGCGCCTCCTCGTCGTCGGGGTTGACCACGACGCGGAAGTAGGCGATGATGTCCTTCACCTCCTTGCGCTGATAGAACGACTGTCCGCCGTAGACCCGATAGGCGATGCCTTTCTTCCGCAGCGCCTCCTCGAGGACACGCGACTGGGCATTGGTGCGATAGAGCACGGCAAACTCCGACAGCGGTGCATGCTCCTTGCTCTGTAGTGTCATGATCTGGGTGGCGATCTGGTAGGCCTCCTCAGTATCGTTGTACGCCGATAGGATGCGGATCTTGCTGCCGGCCTCGTTCTCGGAATAGACGTTCTTGGGGATCCGTCCCTTGTTTTTATCGATGAGGCTGTTGGCCGCCTCCACGATGTTGCGCGTAGAGCGGTAGTTGCGTTCGAGCTTGAAGAGGCGATACTCCGGATAGGTGTCTTTGAAGCGCAGCATGTTGTCGATGTTGGCGCCGCGGAAGGAGTAGATGCTCTGCGCGTCGTCGCCCACGACGCAGATGTGGCGGTGCTTCTCGCAAAGGCGATTGACGATCATATGCTGCGCCAGGTTCGTGTCCTGATACTCGTCCACAAGCACAAACCGGAAGTGCCGTTGATAACGATCCAGCACCTCGGCGTGGTCGCGAAAGAGGATGTTCGTCTGGAGCAGCAACTCGTCGAAATCCATCGCCTCGGCCTGCCGGCAACGGTTCTGATAGCGGGTGTAGATCTCGCGGATGAGGGGCACGCGGCACCGGGCGTCGTACTCCACCTGCTCGGCGTTTCGGCCGTAGGCCTCGGCCGTGACGAGGGCGTTCTTGGCGTTCGAGATGCGGCTCTGCACAAGCCCCGGGCGATACGTCTTCTCGTCCAGCTGCATTTCGCGGAGGATGCTGCGGATCAGGTTGCGCGAGTCGGCGGCGTCGTAGATCGTGAAGTCTGGGTTGTAGTCCACATACTCCGCCTCTTCGCGCAGGATGCGATAGAAGATAGAGTGAAACGTGCCGGCCCAAAGCTGGCGCACGGTACGCTCGCTCGTCAAGGCGGCGATGCGGTCCTTCATCTCGCGTGCGGCCTTGTTCGTAAAGGTCAGGGCCAGGATGCGGTGCGGCTCGTAGCCACGGCTGAGTAGGTAGGTGATCTTGTACGTCAGCACGCGCGTCTTGCCCGACCCCGCGCCGGCCACAACCATCGACGGGCCGTCGTTGTAGAGCACCACTTCGCGCTGTGCATCGTTAAGTTCATCGAGTATAGAAAGCATTGTTGGCTATATGTTATACCTGTTTTATTGTCGGCCGGCAAAGGTAGAAGAGGGATGAATATGCGTATTCCGGCCAACACCCCGTCGGGGTCCAAAACGTGCCGCCTTTTGCACGCCAACACCCCGTCGGGGCCAAAAACGCGGCCCGTTTTGCAGGCCAACACCCCGTCGGGCACCAAAACGCGCCGCCTTTTGCACACCAACACCCCGTCGGGCACCAAAACGCGGCCCGTTTTGCAGGCCAACACCCTGTCGGGGTCAAAAACGTGGCCCGTTTTGTAGGCCAACACCCCGTCGGGCACAAAAACGCGCCGCCTTTTGCACGCCAACACCCCGTCGGGCACAAAAACGCGGCCCGTTTTGCACACCAACACCCCGTCGGGCACCAAAACGCGGCCTGTTTTGCAGGCCAACACCCCGTCGGACACAAAAAGGGATTGTCTCAGGTATCCGTCCCTTCCCACGGGGTATCCATCCGCGAAACACAAAGCCGCCGAACGAATGGGGGATCGCTCCCCACAGTCCGTCCGGCGGCCTTCAGTGCTTACCTGTTTCGCGAAGCGGGAGTTCACACCTCGCTCTATACGCAAAACATCTGATTGAACACGCTTCGCAGATCGCTTATTTCCGATTCATCCAACATGCCAATCTTCTCTTTCAATCGGCTTTTATCAATGGCTCGCAACTGGTCCGTTGCAATCTCTCCGTCACGCTCTGCGATGAAGCAGTGGACGCGGTACGGATAATCTCTGATTGTTGAAGTCACGGGGGCGATGATGACTGTTGCTAAATGGGCATTCAGCTCCTCAGGGCTGACCACGACGCACGGACGAGTCTTATTCATCTCGCCCCCGCGCGTTGGATCAACTTCGACCCAATAAACGCTGAACTGTTCTACCACGTCCATTCCGGTACGGTCTCCTCGCTAAGCGTGTCCTGAAAAAACAACTTGTCGTCACCGCGTGCATGCGCCTTTCGCGCTGCATCGGCCCAACCCTGTCTGGGGGATGCTTCGATCACAATGCTCCTATCTACAATGCGCATCTTGACAGCGTCTCGAATAGACAGGTTCAGCTCACGCAAGATCTCTGCAGGAAGAATAATTCCCCCGCGGTCTCCGATCTGAATGATATTCGCTTCCATCTGTTATCGTAGTTAATGATGCATGATTCTCCGGTTGCCCGGATTCATAATTCCCAATCGACCATTGACAAGTCACGGGTTAGCGATCCTTTATTTGATCGTAAACAGCGTCTCCTTGAGGATCTCCGACACCGTGGGGTGCGGGAAGATGACGCGCTGCAGCTCTGCGATCGTCATGCCCTGCGTGATGGCCATCGCTGCGCCGAAGATCATTTCGCTGCACGGGTTGCCCAGCATGTGCACGCCCAGCACGGTACGCTTGTCCGGGTCATAGACCACCTTGCAAAGCCCGTTCGCACCTTCGTTTTCGGCCACAAATCGGCCGGAGAAGGCCATCGGTAGACGGGCCACGGCGTAGCGCACACCGCTTTTCTCGGCCTGCTCTTCGGTCAGACCTACGCCGGCTACCTCGGGGTTGGTGTAGACCACGCCCGGAACGGCATCGTAACGCATCTCGTCCGGCGTGCCGGTCAGGTTGTTCACCACCACCTCGCCCTCGCGACTGGCGGTGTGTGCCAGCATGGAGAAGCCGTTGATGTCGCCCGCGGCAAAGACATTCGGCACATTCGTGCGCAGCTGGGCGTCCGTCTTGACGGCGCCGCGCACCGTCTCCACGCCGATCGTCTCCAGTCCGAGATTGGCCGTCACGGCGCGGCGGCCTACGCTCATGAGGATCTTCTCGCCCGTGGCTGAAGCCGTGTTGCCCTCCGCGTCGACATAGATTACCTCATTGCCGCGTACCTCCGTCACCTTGCACGAGAGTCGGAATTGGATGCCTCGCTTGGCGTACACCTCGCGCAGCATGACGCTCACTTCACCGTCCAGTCCGCCGAGGATCTCGGGCAGCATCTCCACGACGGTCACCTCCGTGCCAAGGCTGTTGTAGAAGCTGGCGAACTCCATGCCGATCACGCCGCCGCCGATGATGACGATCGACTGGGGGCGCTCCTTGAGAGCCAGTATTTCGCGGTTCGTCACGATCACGTCGCCCGCCTCGGGTACGCCGGGGATGGGTGGCACGAAGGCCTCGGAACCAGTGCAGAGTAAGAGGTTCTTGGCCTCGTATGCTTCGCCGTTGCACGCGATGGTCAGTGTGCCGTCTTCCTTCCGGCCTGTGATGCGCGCCTCGCCCTTGACGACATTCACGCCGTGTGCCTTCATCGATGCGCCGATGCCGGCCACGAGTTTGCGTACGACCTTGTTCTTGCGGGCCACGATCTTGCCGTAGTCAAACGTGGCGCCCTCGGTCGTGACGCCATACTTGTCGCCGTGGCGGGCGTAGTCGTACACCTTGGCGCTGTAGAGCAGCGTCTTCGTGGGCACGCAGCCCTCGTTGAGGCAGACGCCGCCGAGGTTGTTCTTTTCAAAGAGCGTTACGCTCAATCCTTTCGCTCCGGCGCGCTCGGCAGCCACATAGCCGGCCGGCCCGCCTCCAATGATTGCTAAATCAGTCATGATTATTTTCTCTGTGTTTATAGTGAATGTTGTATCCGGGAGGTAGATGCCCCCGGATCGGTTATCGTCTCTCTTTCTCGAAATAGAACACGGCCTTGGCCTCGGGCACGGAGAGCTTTAGCTCGCGGTTGCCATTGAGGAACTCGATCTCCAGCTCCTTATCCCCGTTCGGGTTGACGCTGTAGTAGCGCCCGTTGCGCTTCACCCAGGGGCGTGTCAGACGCTCTGAGTTACATTTCTCGTCGCGCAACGTCAGGGTATACTCATCTGGTGTAGCGGTAATCGTCCCTTCCAGACATTGACCTTCTCGCGTTATGTACTCCGTGTCGTTGATTACCACCTTAGTGGTTACCCACGATCCCACAAAGGGGTCAAGGTGGCTGTAGTCCGCATTGCGGCGGTGAAATACAAATATGACTGGGTCTTTAGCCGAACTAAAGGTGAGGATTAGCTCCCCATTCTTCATTTGGTAAGTTGCCGAGCGTGAATTAGGCTGCTCCTTCCATGTAGCATTGGCCGACTTGGTGAAGCGCAGTTCGTTACCTACTTTCGTGTAGTCCCAAAATTCATGTTGCGGAATGCACTTGCCGTCATTCGTACCGTAGACATTATAGTAGGTAAACGTGCGATCGGTGAAGGTGGCATAGATGCCGGACACACATTTGCGCGTAGGTACCATCCAACGATATTGGCCGACTGTCCTTTTGAACATATACAACTCCCACTCTCCTTCGAGGGGGTAGTTCGTGTCAGGCTCGTTTTCTTTCGAGCAGGAGGCCACGACGAGCGTGGCGAGGACCGCAAGGGTCATGAGGAATACTCTTTTCATAGGGGTGTATAATTAAATGTGATGAGTGGTAGTCAGGGGTTGCATCTGACAGCTTGATTCATACCTGCTGGAGCGCCTGCTCCACGTCGGCCAGGATGTCCTCGATGTCTTCGATGCCGACGGAGAAGCGGATCAGATCCGGAGCCACACCGGCGGCCTTCAGTTGTTCGTCGGTCAGCTGGCGGTGCGTGTGGCTGGCGGGATGGAGCACCGACGAACGCGCGTCGGCTACGTGGGTAACGATGGCCACCATCCGCAGGGCGTCCATGAATCGGATGGCCTGCTCACGCCCGCCCTTCAAGCCGAGCGTCAGCACGCCACACGAGCCGTTAGGCAGATACTTCTGCGCCGCCGCGTAATGCTTATCGCCCTTCAGACCGGGGTAATGCACCCATGCCACCTTCGGGTGTTGGCTGAGGTATTCGGCTACGGACAACGCATTGGCACAGTGGCGCGGCACACGCAGGTGCAGCGTTTCGAGGCCGAGGTTCAGCAGGAAGGCGTTCATCGGCGCAGGGATGGCACCGAGGTCGCGCATGAGCTGCACCACCGCTTTGGTGATGTAGGCTGCGCTGCCGAACCGTTGCGTGTAGACGATGCCGTGGTAGGAGGCGTCGGGGGTGGTGAGGCCGGGGAACTTCTCCGCGTGCGCCTCCCAGTCGAAGCGGCCGCTGTCGACGATAGCGCCGCCCACAGACGTTGCGTGGCCGTCCATGTACTTCGTCGTGGAGTGGATCACGATGTCGGCGCCCCACTCGATGGGTCGGCAGTTGATGGGCGTGGCGAAGGTGTTGTCCACGATGAGCGGCACGCCGTGGCGGTGGGCTATGCGGGCAAACTTCTCGATGTCCAACACCGCGCAAGCAGGGTTGGCGATGGTCTCGCCGAAGACGGCCTTCGTGTTCGGTCGGAAGGCGCGGTCGATCTCCTCCTCCGGTGCGTCTTGGTTGACGAAGGTGAAGTCGATCTGCATGCGCTTCATCGTCACGGCGAAGAGGTTGAAGGTGCCGCCGTAGATCTCCGAGGCGCAAACGACATGGTCGCCCGCGCTGCAGAGGTTCAGTATGGCGTAAAACGAAGCCGTCTGGCCCGATGCGGTGAGCAGGGCTGCTACGCCGCCTTCGAGTGCGGCGATCTTGGCCGCCACGGTGTCGTTCGTCGGGTTTTGCAGCCGGGTGTAGAAGTATCCGGACGCCTCGAGGTCGAAGAGTCGCCCCATCTCGTCGCTTGATTCGTACTTGAACGTGGTGCTCTGATAGATCGGCACCACGCGCGGCTCACCGTTCTTCGGTTGCCAGCCGCCTTGCACACAGAGTGTGCCTCGCTTCATTGATTGCTTCATGTGTTATGTTGTATGTAGTGTGCTGTTTACTTATCGTGGCCGCAAAAGTAGACCGATAAAGAGGCTGCACAACCGCCGGGCGTGGCAGGCGTCATATAGGCCCGGGTCCACCCGTGCGACACGATGGGGCCTCTCTGAACTTTTAGGCTCCATCGTGCGACACGATAGCACCTCTCTGAACTTTTAGGCCTTATCGTGCGACACGATAGCGTCTCAACGGCCATTTAGGTCCCGTCATGCGACACGATAGCGTCTCAATGGCCATTTAGGTCCCGTCGTGCGACACGATGGCGTCTAAAGAATAGGACTCCCACACGTCGAACCCACGTTTTTTAGGTGTAAAAGTAGAATCATCACCCAACCAGCCTAAGTATACAGGCATATTTTCCGACTTTCATACCAATTCCTGCGTTTTTAGATTATACCCTCGAAGAACCCCTCACCGTTCCTTTGCGGCCGAAAAAAACGCATAGGATCAAATGAAAAAACGAGAGATGAAGAAGGCCGTCGGTATGCTGGCGGCCACGTTGGCCGTTTGGACGGCCGTATCGTGCGGCGAAAGAGAGACGGCCCGCACCGCAACACCGGTGAAGGTGGAGACCGTGACGGTCGGTGAATCCTCGACCGCAGCCGACTACCACTATGTAGGCGTGGTGGAAGAAGATCGATCGGCGGCACTGAGCTTCGCCACCGTCGGAACCATCCGCCAAATCATGGTAGACGAGGGCCAACGCGTGGCGCAAGGACAGTTGCTGGCCACACTCGATCGCGGTTCGGCGCAAAGCACGTTCGATGCTGCCGCCGCCTCGCTGCGTCAGGCCGAAGACGCTTACGCCCGCATGAAACAACTCTACGACAAGAAGAGCCTACCGGAAATGCAAATGGTGGAGGTCGAGACACGCCTGCAACAGGCTCGGTCGATGTACGAACTATCGAAGAAGAACATGAACGACTGCGCCCTGCATGCGCCCTTTGCCGGTGTCGTGGGGCGTCGCACGGCCGAGGTGGGTGAGAATGCGTCGCCGGGCGTCCCCGTGCTGACGCTGCTTGAGATCAGTCGGGTGAAGGTGCGCATCTCCGTCCCGGAGAATGAGATTGCCCGGTTAGACGCCGGGACGTCGGCCGTGATCACCGTCTCGGCCCTCGGCGACAAATCGTTCGAGGGGCGCGGTGTGGAGAAGAGCAGCGCAGCCGACGCCGTGACACATACTTACGACGCACGCATCACGCTACCTAACCCCCGAGGCGAACTGTTGCCGGGGATGGTTTGCGACGTCGTGCCGACGCTGTCCGACAGCCTCCGCACGGGCCGCATTACCCTTCCTGCACGCGCCATACAACAGGCCGGCGACGGCAGCCGATTCGTGTGGAAAGTGGTGGGCGATGCGGTCACGCGATGCCCCGTCACGACGGGCGAATGGTCGGGCAGTGAAGTTGTCATTACCGGCGGATTGGAGATGGGCGACAAGATCGTTAAGGACGGATTCCAGCGCGTGAGCGAGGGCAGTAAAATCACGGAATGATGGCACAAGGACGCTTTGAATTGATCGGGTGGGTGATGCGCAACTACCGCATTACGTCGCTCGTGGTGGTGCTGATGATGGCACTCGGCGTGGTGGGTCTGGTGAAGATGCCGAAGCAGGAGTTCCCGGACTTTGTGATCCGCGAGGGCGTAGTCATCGCCATCTATCCAGGCGCTACGGCCGAGGAGATAGAGGAACAGGTGGCCCGTCCGCTCGAGGAGTTCCTGATGACCTACAAAGAGGTCAAGCGCAGCAAGACCGTCTCCACGTCGCAAAACGGGATGTGCATCGTCAAGGTCGAGCTGAACGATTATGTGAACAACAAGGATGAAGTCTGGTCGAAGATCAAGCACGGGTTGACACAGCTCAAAATGCAACTGCCGTCGGGTGTGCTGGCCGTCGTTGCGCAGGACGACTTCGGCGACACCTCGGCGTTGCTGATCGCGGTGGAGTCTGACTCGCGCTCGTACAGCGAACTCAAGACCTACGTCGACGAACTTTCGGCACGTCTGCGCCGCCTGCCCTCGGTGACCAATATCAAGGTCTACGGCGAACAGCAGGAGCAGATCACGCTCTACCTCGACCGCGACAAGCTGTCGGCTTACGGCATTGGCGACAAGGTGCTGACCGCCTCGCTCTTCTCGCAGGGGCTGACCCTCTCGGGCGGACACGTAGAGAACGGCCAGATCGACGCGCCGATCCATATCGTTTCGCCGCTGACCAGCGAGGAGGAGATAGCGAACCGCATCATCTTCACCGGCCCCCGCGGCGACGTGGTGCGGGTCAAGGACATTGCCCGCGTGGTGCGCGAATACCCCACGCCGGACAGCTACATCTCCTACAACGGCCACCGCTGCCTCATTGTCTCGACCGAAATGCTTTCGGGCAACAACATCGTGGCCTACGGTAAAGAGGTCGGGGCCATACTGGACGACTTCACGAAAAACTACCTGCCGACCGACGTCACCGTCAGCCGCATTGCCGACCAGGCCAAGGTGGTGGGCGAGTCGGTAAACGATTTCTTGATCAATCTGGCCGAAGCCATTGTGGTGATTATCGTGGTGATGATGATTCTCTTTCCCTTCCGATCGGCCTTAGTGGCGGCCGTGACCATACCCGTCAACACGTTCATCTCCGTGGGCCTGATGTACCTCTTCGGCATCCCGCTCAACATCGTCACGCTGGCTGCCTTGATCGTCGTCTTGGGCATGATTGTAGACAACTCGATCGTCGTCATCGACGGCTATTTGGAGTTCCTCGGGCGGGGCCACTCGCGCTGGTATTCGGCCATCGAAAGCGCCAAGAAGTACTTCATGTCCATGCTGCTGGGCACCGTCTGCGTGTGCGTCATCTTCTTCCCCATCCTCTTTACGATGAAGGGCGTCTGGGGCGACTTTGTCCGCTATTTCCCGTGGACAATCACCATCAACCTGATGGTCTCGCTGCTCATCGCCGTCTTCATTGTGCCCATCCTTGAGTTTGCACTGATCCACCGCCGGACGGCCAAGCCGTCAGACAAGCCGACGATTGTCGACCGTGTGCAGGCACTCTATATGAAGGTGCTAACTGGACTTTCCGCCACCCGCGACTGACGATCGGGCTGGGCGCGCTCTCCGTCGTCCTGGCCGTCGTCATTGCCACGCAGCTGAAGATGCGCATGATGCCCGTGGCCGAACGCGACCAGTTCGTTGTCGAGATCGACCTGCCCGCGGGTACGCCCCTTGAGCGCACAGCGCAGGTGGCCGACTCGATGCGGCGCAAGTTGCAACAGGACGAACGCGTCCAGTCGGTCACGGCCTTTGTCGGCTGCTCCGCGCCACGCTTCCAGTCGTCTTACGCGCCACGCATGGCGGGGAAAAACAACGCCCAACTGATTGTCAACACCCGTTCGGTGGAGGCCACGGAGGAGATCCTCGATGCCTGCACGGACTCGATGGCTTACGCCTTCCCGGACGCGTATGTGAAGTACAAGCAGCTGGATTATAACAACGTCCCCACGTTTGAATTCCGCTTCATTGGCGACGACTTCACGGCGGCCAAGGCGGCGGCCGAACAGCTGGCTGCCCGTATGCGGGCGATGCCGGGGTTGGTGAACGTGCACTTAGACTCGGAGCAGCCGCAGCCCATCGTCGACATCCGCCTCGACCCCGTCACCGCCTCGCAGCTCGGCGTCACGAAGGCCATCGCGGCGGCCAATCTAAGCCCGGCCACGGACGCGGTGACGATCGCTGACGTCTGGGAGGGCGACCGCCAGATCCCCATAGTGATGAAGAACGACACGCGCGAGGGGCGTCAATCGGTGCAATCCTTAGGCGACCTCTACCTCTCCACCATGGGCGGCCAGTCGGTGCCCCTCAGGCAGATCGCCAGCGTGGAGCCCAGCTGGAGCGAGTCGAAGATCATCCGCCGCAACGGTGTGCACACCGTGACGGTCACGGCCGACCTGAAGCGCGGCGTGATGTCCAGCCAGGTCGTGGGCGAAATCAAGCGGGTGGCCGCGGAAGAGATCGTCAGCAAGCTGCCCCCCGACGTGCGCTTCGAGGTCGGCGGCGAGGAGGAGAACAACAACGAGATCCTACCGCCCATCGCCACCGGAATCGGCATTTCGCTCGTCATCATCTTCTTTTTCATCCTCTTTTCGTTCAAGAAATTCGGCATCACCATCGTCTCCATGGTCTCCACCACGCTCTGCCTCTTCGGCGCCATGTTGGGGTTGTGGATCTCCGGCGTGCCGGTGGGGGTAACGTCCATGTTCGGCTTCATCTCGCTCTTAGGCATGATCATGAAAAACGTCATCCTCATGTATCAGCACGCCGAAGACGAGCGCCACCTGGCCCACCGATCGGCACGCGATGCGGCTTACGACGCCGGCGCCCGACGCATGACGCCCATCTTCCTGACCACCGCCACGACGGCCGTGGGTGTGATCCCCATGATCATCGAGGGCAGCTCGTTTTGGAGCCCCGTGGGCGTCTCCATCTTCGCTGGTGGCATCGGTGCGCTGATCGCCGTGGTCACCGTCCTGCCCGTGCTTTACTGGAAACTCTACGGCAAAGAGGATCAGAAAAGGCAGACGCGCGGGGCGGTCGCTCCTCCAGAAACGCACACGGCGTAAACGTCTCAACGTAAGCCATCCCTTCGCCGAGCCTCGGAAATGGGTCCAACCTTCGGGAGAGGCCATTTCCCGAGTCAGGAAATGGGTCTAACCTTCGGGAGAGGTCATTTCCCGAGTCAGGAAATGGGCCTAACCTTCGGGAGAGGGCATTTCCCGAGTCAGGAAATGAGTCCAACCCTCGGGAGAGGTCATTTCCCGAGTCAGGAAATGGGCCCAACCTTCGGGAGAGGGCATTTCCCGACCGAGGAAATGAGTCCAACCTTCGGGAGAGGCCATTTCCCGACCGAGGAAATGGGCCCAACCTTCGGGAGAGGCCATTTCCCGACCGAGGAAATGGGTCTAACCTTCGGGAGAGGGCATTTCCCGAGTCAGGAAATGGGCCCAACCTTCGGGAGAGGCCATTTCCCGAGTC
>ERZ772807.1783-NODE-1783-length-11679-cov-14.182381_pt1 | contig 11679 bp, 8 predicted proteins | sample MGYA00511472_ERZ772807 | MGnify/ENA primary metagenome ERZ772807 (study PRJEB29015, sample SAMEA2737947) | human oral metagenome | biome: human oral; feature: human-associated habitat; material: dental | place: China | collected 2039 ...
CGGAACCAAGAGTTAGTCCCCTTGTCGTCGGGCTGCGACTGACGGAACAGCAGCGAGTTGCCCTTCAGGCGGATCGACGAAGTGTCATACACCGTCCGATACCAAAGCTTCAAATTCTTGAACGAGACGTTCGTCGGCGAGTAAAGCGGGAAGATACGCAAGTAGTAGCGTCGGACTCCCGCGTCCCCTTTCTTCCAGTTCGCGATACTGACCGTCTGCCAGCCGTCCAAGGTGCGGTTGCGGGACAGCTCAATGCCGTCGCGCAGCAGGACTATCTCCATCTCGGACGTCCCGCCCGTGTCGGCCACCCAGAAGTCAAGCGTCGCGTCGAACACGTCTCCGTCCGGGAGGTCCACGTACGTCTCCCAGCATGCGTTGTACGTGAAGTCCAGGCGCGACGTGTACTTGCCGGTCATCTCACTGTCCGACGCGGACGTGATCGTGCACACCCCATCGCTGTCGGAGGCGCCGTAGCGGTTCGCCCACACTCGCGTCATGGGGACCGTCTGGGAATTCCAGTCCCCTTCATCCGCGTCGACCGCCTTGTAAGGCAAGCCTTTCTTGTTGAGCGACTCGGCGGACTCGGAGTACGCATACATAGACGACCCGACAATTTTGGACCCAAAGATGTTATTACCCTTCAGGTTCCCGACCACCGCATCACCGGTAATGGTTGCCTTACCGGCGGTCAGCATGTCCGTAGTCACCGCCGCGAACGCCGCCAACTTCGCCCACAGCTCCTTCGACGCGTAGATCGCGTCCGACGTGACACTACCCGGGGCGAGCTTCGTGGCCCCCACAGCCTCCGTCAGTGACACGGCCGCCACCTCGGCGCGGCAGCCAGCCGTAGCAGACAGCTGGAACATGGTTGACGTGACACCGACGTCCGGCGTCCACGACCACTCCTCAGTCCGCCACCCATAGTCGTTAGTCCTGTACACAGGCCGGCAGACTTCCTTCGCCGCAGCCGTCACAACAAGCGTCCCCGAGTTACCGGAGTTGTACCGGTACGTCATCCGCAGCACCCAACGCTTCCCCGCAGGAAAGGTGACCTTCTGCGTCGCCTGCGCCCACGTCCTCGCGTCAGGCTTGTTCACGAACCGCACACCGGTCACCAGCGCGCCGGGCGCGCCAGACACGGTGGCCGCCAGCGTCACCGCACCCACGTCCGACACCGTCCACACGTCCGACGGCGAAGATGCGAACAGCGGCTCTCGCACCATATTCTCCGGGTCCACCGACACAGAGTGCGCGGCAACCGCCCCAAGGAACGCGGAGTCGGACGTGATCACGTCAATCACAGCCCGTGGCATCTTCGCCCCGCCCGTCACCATGAGCTTCGAAACCGACAGGCCGCCGATCTTCGCGTCAGTAATGGACGCGTCAGCGATCTGCGCGGACCCGATCGCGGCGTCGCCGATCTGCGCGGACCCGATCGCCTTGTCCCCAATGAAATTCGTGCCCGCCCGACTGAGTCGCCACACGGTGCCGTTCCACACGAACGCCTGGCCGAGCTTCCCGTCGGCGTCCTGCACCCACCACAACGACCCGGCGGACTTACCCTGCCCGTCAGCCGGCAGCGGGGCGCGCGCAGCAACCGTCACCTTCCCGTCCAACGAGGACATTCTTGCGGTCGCCTGATCGGCGGCGTTCCGGGCGCCGAGCGCGTCAGCAGCAGCCTTGTCAGCCTTCTCAGCGGCACCCTGAGCTGCGGCCGCGGCACCGTCAGCCTTCTGCTTCGCAGTCAGGACATCAGCCGCAGACGCGTCCTGCTTCGCCTTCAACGCCAGGTAGTCAGCCTGTGCTTTCTGCGCGTCAGCTTGCGCAGCCTTCGCCGCCGCCTGCGCACCATCCGCGGTCGCTTTCACCGCGGTGGCGTTAGCGTCAGCTTTCTTTGCGGCCGTGTCAGCGTTCTCGGCTTTCCGCGTCGCAGTCACAGCCGCATCGGCAGCGTCCCGCGCTTTCGCATCCGCCTGGCCGGCAAGAGTCTGCGCAGCCTGCGCCAGCGACTTCGCTTCCTCAGCGAGAGCCACCGCTTTCGCATTGTCACCGGAGTTCTTGATAGCGTCCTCGGCGCGCTTCGCCGTTTCGGCGGCCTGCTCAGCGGTGGTCTTTGCAGCATCAGCCACCGAGGCGGCACTCTTCGCGGCCTTGTCGGCGGCAGTGACGCGCCCGTCCAAGCCCTTCACACTGTCCTGCACGGTGCCGACAGAAGCGGCGGCAGCATCAGCCTTCGCCCTCGCCGCCGTCGCATCACGCGCAGCAGCAGCGGCGTCCTTCGCCGCAGCCTCCGCGCGTCCCTTCACCTCCGCGGCAGCCTTCTTCGCGTCCGTCGCATCGTTCATAGCGTCCGCGATCTCCCGGCCAGCCGGACCGAGCCGCTCAATCTGCGTGCGCTCATCGCCCGGCTCGTCCTGCCCGTCAGTGATCGCTAGCAGCGTGCCATCCGGGTGCAGGCGAACAGTAACCATGGCCCCCTGCCACGTGTACAGGCCAGGAGTCTCCCCGGCCACGTACGTCTCGGGCCTGTCGTACGGCATGCCGACGCGCACCCACCCGGCGGGCAGGGTCGGGTCGGTCTTCGACGTATCGACTACACGGCCCCGCACCCAGCGGATCGTCGTGTCGCGACGCTGGGATGCCTGACTGCCCTCGCGGAGCGCCAGGTACAGGCTGCTATCACTCATGCGGTCTCCTCCCCTTACAGGTGGCGGCGAGCCTCCCGTCCAATCACCGTCATCGTGCGAGACACGTCAGACAGCGAGCACGAGTAGCTCGTGACAATGATAGCAATCCATTCGCCCTCCTTGATCTCGAAGGCGAGCAGGTCGCCGATCTCGACGCGGGGGTCGAACGCCATCTCCACTTTCCACGACGGAAGCCGGTCGCGGACATGGAACGCATCAGCGTTCGCCTGCTCCACCATCTTCGACCAGGACTTGTCAGACGACAAGTCCGTGACTTTCGTTACCCGACCGTAGTGCTTCGGGTCGTACGGGGCGCCGTAGTACTGCATCCCGATATGGAAGTCGTACGTGTAGTTCGACTTCCAGCCGGTCGTCTTCCCTTTGTCGTCGACCTCACGCTCCCAGCCCGGCCACAGGTTATGCCGCCACTGCCAGGCAGTGGCCTTCGCGTTCTGGTATAGCTCATCCTTCTGCCCCCACGCGGACGTCGTAGGCTTACCCTCCCACAACAGGTTCAACGCCTCATCCACCTCGGTGTCATGGTCCGACCGTTTGATCGCATCTGCCCACGACTTGTTCCCGGACAGAGAGTAGGACCTCACCCCGTCGCCCTTCGCGTTGATCTCGATCATGTTCGGCAATCGACCAGACGGGTCCTCCGTCCGCTGCGCATCCACGAGCAGGCCAGACGTCAGCGGGTACGTCTCGTCCGGGGTCTGCCAGTTCGTCCGCCGCGCGTAAGCCTCAATCTTCCCGCCGTACCCCATGCGCACGTCCGCGCCACACGAGTCCGCCAGCATGATCACAGACGCCAACCGGTTCGGCGGCATCTGCAGGGACGCCATAGGGGCGGCATCCCGCACCTTCGGGTCGACCCAGACGTACGTGTGCTCGGGGACGGGGTTCAGGCGGCGCATCTCCGACAGAAGAGTCCCTCCCAGCCACGGCGAATGCGGGAACGGCAGCGGGTTCTCCTCCAAGTCAAGGAGCATGTCTCTCGCCTGCACGGTCGTTTCCTCTGGGTTTGCCGGGGAATCCGTGATCCGGAAGTGGCCGAACGGAATGTCCCACCCTTCGCCTTCGCGGGGGCGGATCTCCACTACTGGACACAACTCCTGCCCATAGTTCGCCAACGGGTCCGTCGGGTCCTTCGCCGCCAACTGTCTTGGCGCGTTCAGTGTAAGCCGGGCCGGGGCGGACGGGTTCGAGTCCGCCTTCGTGCCGAGCTTTCCCCAATCTAGCTGCACGTTGTAGGCCGGAAGGTCCCGCCACTCGATCTTCCCGCCGTAGCGGACGTCAACGCGGACGCGCCACCGGGCCGGCCGGGCCATGTCGAACAGGCTGGGTCCGGGCCTCATGACGGCATTCCCGCCACGAAACGACACACGTCGTCGTACGTGCGTGAGGTGATGTCCGGAATGTCCGACACTGACAGGTCTGCGATGCCGACCTCGCTGAACTCGACTGTCGGTAGCGGGTCGCCGTCGAGCAGCAGGCATGGCGCGATCCAGTCCGCACCAGCCATGATCGTGGTCGTTGCTTTCATGAACACCCACTCGTTCGCGTCGGGCTTCCCGCGCACCTGCCGGCCAGGATGGTCGAAGCTGCGCTTTGTTGAGTTAGGGCCCGTCCCGTTCGATACCCACAGGCCGACCGACACGTTCGACAGGTCATGGTCGCCGCCGATGCGCCGCACATACGCGGACACTTCCACGGTGTGACCGACCGGGGCCTGCCGGAAACTGGACGTGCCCGCCGTCGGGGTGACGGTGCGGGCGTCACCGCGACGGGTCGGCCGGCCATGCGGCGACCAGTTCTCCGAGATGTCACCGCCGAGCAGCTTGTCGTCCTCCGGGTGCGTGCTACCGCCCCACAGGTAGGTGACATCCCGTTTCACGTCGCCGGACGCGAGCTTCGCCTCCCAGTCTAACCACTCGCCCCAGGTGACGCACGGCGCCCACGATCCCATCCTGGTGCCGTACATGCCGAGCCACTGCTCGGTGTGGCGGACCATCTCCGACGGGCGCTCCGTCACGGACAATTCCCATTGGACGGTGCCAGCGACACGCGACTCGGTCTGCTGCGCGGTCGCCTTCTGCACGGCCACCACCCGGATCGGGCGGACGGTGCACGACGGGATCGTGCAGGCGTCACCGTCATGGGCGACGATCAGGTAGCCAGGCCGCTGCGTCAGCGCTCGGAGAGTCTCATAGTCGGCGCGGCCTTTCGTCCGGTAGGTGATCGTGTACGACAGCGGCTCAGCCGACTGCCCCCACCTGTCAAGGGTCCCCGCCGAGGTAGACAAGGTTGCCAACCCCGCAGAGAACGACTCTTCGTTCGCTTCAACGATGTGCCCCTTGACGGCGACATGCCCAGTCTCGTCGGAGATGATGTCCGCGCCAATGGACGTGCGCACCGCGGTCGTGTCCGCCGCGCCGGCCTGCGCGTACGTGGTTTCCTCGCCGATCGGCGCCAGCGGATCACTGACACACTCCGAGTCGGTGGGATGCCAGATCAGCACTCGATTGTCGTCTGACTTCACGTACACGGGTATCGCCGCGGCGCCCTCGGGCGACGGGTTCGGCTGTAGCGACAGCATCCCTGTGTGCTGTGCCGTGAAAGCTCTCATCGTTGTCATGCGGTCATCTTCCCATCATCCGGTTCGCGGTGATGATGCGCCCGTCTGCGACGGACCTCATCCTGGTAGTCAGGGTCGTCTGCCCGTCCACGGTGAGTTCCAGGTTCATCCCGTCCATGGCGCGTCGGAGTTGCTTCACGGAGATGCCGCCACCGCTGCCGCCGATGGCGGGTGAAGACGCAGACAGTGCGCCGCCGTCGGAGAAGCGACGGGCCTCCATGTAGTTGCGGATGTCGCCGTCACGGATCATTTTCCGGAGCCGGTAGATAGCGTCCTGGCCGCCAGCCGCGGCCACCTCGGCGGCCGTGAGGACGTGCTCGCCGTTCGACAGCCACGCGGGAATCCAGTCGTCTTTCGGGCCGCCTGGGCCATACACGGCGCCAGCGCTCGCGTACCCCTTGATCGGAGTGATCGGGCCGCCCTCAGACCGCAGCCACGATCCCTTCGGCACGTGGTCGCCGATCCAATGGCCGACCGACGTGAAAATCTGCTTAATGCGGGTGGTGATCGAGATCTCCTTGTCGTGGAGCTGGTCAATGTTGTACTTGACGGTACGGACCTTGCCGGACGCCTGGTCGTTACCAGAGATCGTTACGGTTCCGGTTGTGCTGTCAATCTCGGTGTGGATGGAGTCCTTCTCCCATCGGGCGCCCGTGGCGTCACCAAGAATAGACACAGTGCCGTCCGAGTTGTCAATTGTCTGAACGGTCTCCTGCAGGCCAGCCAGCCCCTGATCGTTGTCCGCGTCGATTTCAACTACACCCGTCGTGCCGTTGATAGAGTCAGCCGTCACGGTCAGCGTGTAGTCAGCTTGCGCGGCGTCGCCGGAAATGGAGATCGTCCCGGTCATACCGTCGATCTCAGCGGTCGCGCCGTTAGCAGCCTCGGTAGCCTGTGATGTGTCGGCAGTAACCTCCGTGTTGATCTTCTCAGGGATCAGCCCGTACTTGTCGGCGAGCTCGACCGCCTCATCTTCCGTGAGGCCCATGGACTCTGCTGCCGCAATGAATGCGTCACGGCCGGTTTGCATCTTGGACTGCAGCTCATCCTGCCCTGCGCCGGCGGCCTGCGCGGCCTGCACCTGCGCGAACGTAGCGGACGCCAAGTCGTTCAAGGCGGATTGGTTCTTCCGCCCCTTCTCCGTGGTGATGTCCAGTGTGGCGCCGTTCTCCCGGACGGCGTCGTTGACGTTCTTAAGCGCTTCCTGGAACTTAATATCCGCGTTCGAATTCGCGATGACAGTGTCGCCGTACGTTTTGATTCCTTTGACGACCTCCTCAATGGACGGGACGATCTGGTCGGTGCCCTCCTTGGCTTTGCGGATGGCGGCGTCCAGCTGAGACGTGCCGCCGGCAGCCGCCTGCGCGTTCGGGTCGATCTGCCCCAACGCGATAGCGAGACGAGTGTTATCGTCGGCGGTCAGTCCCATCTGCTTGGCAACCTCGTTCAAGTGCGCCTTGAAGTCAGGCATAGAGTTGATCAGGTCGATCATGCTTTTGTTCGTGCCGTTCGTCATCTCCGACGACAATTTCTTGAACTGCGCGACCGCCTCGTCTGTGGACATGCCAGACAGGGCCTTACCCGTCGTCTCTAGAGCGTCTTTCGTGCGCTGCAGATCAGACCTGGTGTCCGCCCCGAACGCGCCGGCGACCCCGTCGGCGAAGCTAGCCAAGTGCTGCTGCACGGACGACCACACGGACGGACGGCTGATGTCTGCTAGAGCCTGCGAATACTCCTGCAGCGAATACTTACCTCGGTCGAAGTCCAGGTTGTTCAGGACGGAGCCGCCATGGGTGAGCGCCGACGACATCTCGTCCACGGACACGCCTGTGCGGCGCACCTCGTCGCCGTAGTGCTTCACGCCTTCGATCAGGGCAGCGGTGATCATCATCCGTCCGGCGCGACCGAAACCAGTCATGCCAGTGGCGACCTCGCCAAGCTTCCCTTTCAGGCCGGCAGCCGTCCAGTTCAGCGTGTTCATGGCGTCCTTGATCTCAACAATCTTCGGCGCCATCACCATGAGGCCGCCGACAGCGGTCAACGCCGCCCCGCCGAACGCGGCGAAGTTGAAAATCATGGACTGAGTGCCGGACCCCAGCTCACCAAGCTTGTCCACCAGGGAAGTGATGTGCTGAACAACGGACCGGACCGGCGCCTGCGAAGACGACCCAATCTTGATCATGGCGGTCTCCCAGGACCCGCCAAGCTTTTCAATGTCGCCCTTCAGGTTGTCTTGCTTCAAACGGGCAGTCTCAGCGGCGTAGCCGGCGTCGTTGACCTTGTCGATCCACCCCTGGATGCCTTCCCCACCCTCGTTGTAGAGGACGTTCGCGGCGCGGATAGCGTCCGACCCGAATATGGTCGACATCGCCGTGTTGCGTTCTTCCTCACCAAGGTCCTTCATTCCGTTGCGCAGCTGCTCTGCAACGGCGGTGATCCCGATGAAGTGCCCCTGGGCGTCGTAAATATGAATGCCCAGATCATCCATGGCGTTCTTCGCACCCTTGGACGGATTCTCCAGGCGCTGCAGCATCGTCTTGAAGGACGTGCCGGCGTCCTGGCCGATCAGCCCGGCAGACGCGAACGCGGCGATAGACCCCGTCGTCTCCTCAATGCTCAGGCCGGCCTGGCTGGCGACGAGACCGGACTGCTTCAGGGCGTACGCCATGTCGTGCACGCCGCCCTGTGCCTTACCGGCGCCCGCAGCCAGAAGGTCGGCGACGTGGGTTACTTTGTCACCAGACAAATTGAACTGCACCATGGCAGTCGCTGCCGTCTCCGCGGCCTCGGACACGCTAATCTCGCCCGCAGCCGCCAAGTCCAGCGCGCCAGACAGGCCACCGGCAAGAATGTCCTTCGTGGACACGCCCGCTTTAGCTAGCTCCTCAATGCCGGACGCGGCCTCGGTAGCCGAGAACGCAGTGTCCGCGCCGGCTTGGATCGCAGCCTCCCGCAGCTGCGACATCTCCTCCGATGAGGAGTGCGTGGCAGCTTGCACGGACGACATGCTGGCGTCGAAGTTCGCGGCCATATTGCCGGCGATACCGGCGATACCGAGGAGACCTGCGCCCGCGCCGGCCACGGTCGTGCCGAGCGTGGTCCAGGCGGCACCGTTCTGTCGGGCCGAGTCGGCGAGACCAGCAAGCCCGGTCTTACCGGTCTCGCTGGCGCTCCCCATCTTCTGGCCGGCGCCCTCCGCGGCTCCCCCGGCCTCCTGCATGGCCGTCGCGGCAGCCTTCGTCGAGTCTGACGCCTGCTGCATCCCCTGCTTCACGCCGGACGCGTCGGCCGTTAACTTAACGACTACCGTTCTGTCAGCCACCGGAACCTCCTACTAATCTGCCGGCAATTCTACCCGCGCGTCTGCGACGTACAGCATGGATCCGAGCTTCGGAGGGTAGCGGAGCGACCCGTCCTTGCTGCGCTCAGAGTGCTCGTTCTCCCACTGCTCCCTGGCCGCTTTCGCGTAGCACACTTCCTCTCGCGCTTCGAACCAGCCGTCCATGCCCTCATCCCAGGCGACGTCACGTGGGTACCCGCACCCGCACGGGCACAGGCCATCCTCCCACATTGAGTATGCGGAAGCGAGAATGTAGTCCTCTTCTAGCCACTCGTCAGAGTGGCGGAGGAGCCCCGTGGGCGGCTTCCCCCAGGCGAGCGCATGCTTCACCTGGGACGCAATCCATCGTCCTGCGGGGCCGTTCAGGACGCGGACGAGAAAGGGGCGGTGATGGTCGGCTCGGCGACGTCCACGATCCGGATCGTCTTCGACAGTTTCTCCACCTGGGCCGGGGACGCGTCGTACAAGCGGACGATGTCATCTGCGGTGACACCGGTGGGCTCCACGATGTGGGCGGCAATGAACGCGCACTCCATCTCGTGGGTAACGTTCTCGCCGTCAGCCCCGTACTGCTCTCGCAGCTCGTCAACGAGACGCTTCTGCGCATGCACGGACAGGGTCTGCACGACGAACTCGACGCCGGACGCCTTCAACTCGGCGAGGGTTGCGTTCGCTTTGTCCAGGAGTTCCTTCTTCCTGTCGTCGGACAGCCCCGGCAGGCGGGCCTCCTCGTCGAACCGGTCGATCAGGGCGAGCAGATCGGTGCGGCCATAAAGGACGCAGGACTTCCTTGTCGGCTGGAATCCAGCGATCCAGGAGGCGAGGTCGAACTTCTCCGGCGTGTCGCCGCCGTTGGTGGCATCGGTCGGGTTCGTGTCGGTGATGGCGGACGTGTCAGTCATGTCGTGCCTCTCAGCGCGGTCTGCTGCGGTCACATGGAGAGGTCCCGCGACGGGAGACCGCACGCCCGTCGCGGGACCCTGAGGCCAGTCTACCGTCAGGCGCCGACCGTGTAGCGGACGCCGGCGGAAGCGCCCTTCGCGTTCGTGACGATGAAGTTACCGGTCTGGACGCCGGAGGGCAGCGTCACGGTGATCGCCGTCGGGGAAACAACCGTGTACGACGCGACCGGAGCGGTCTTCCCGTTGACCGTGCAGGTAACAGACGACACGCCAATGAAGCCGGAGCCGGAAATCATGACCGTGTCGCCGGCCTTCTTGTTCTGCGGGTCGATCGACGAGATAACCGGCGCGGCCGTTGCGCCGCCACCGAGAATGATGGTGTTCTCCAGGGCGTCCGAGACGAACAGGGAGATCGTCCGCTTCGTGTACGTGGTGCGATCGTCGGGCTTCTGCGGCTGGCCGGGGGCGACGTGATACCAGTCGACGCGGTCGCCCGCGGCGAACGGGGCAGTCGGCAGCTTGCCTTCGCGCTCGTAGAAGTCGAACTCGCGGCCAGTCTGGGACAGCAGCTCCCAGGCCTTGTTGTCATCGCTGGAGGCGTACTGGCCGTTGTCGTCGAAGTACCAGTACACGGACATCTGCCCCTCGTACTCGGCGGGGCCGGGGACGGTGCCCTTGCCCTGCGCGCCGAGAACGGGCTCCTCAACGGACGTGGAGCCCTTTGACCCCAGTTTGTAGTCGGACTTCATGACGTACATCTCGAGACGCTGGCCGGCGTTCAGCTCGTCAACGGTCGGGTTCTTAGGGTCGGCTGCCCTGTGGGCGGCATCCAAGGCGACGACGGTGATGCGGCCGTCGGCCAGGGTGCGGACGGAGGTTCCCATGAGGTTTTCCTTTCTCCCGCGCTCTGGCGGGCGTACCAGACTTGACTTCAGTATAGGTGTTGCAGGTCAGTTGATCCGGTTGACGGCCTTTATTTGCCACATGTCGACGGCGTAGAACGGGTGGCCTTTTTCAGGCAGGTCGACTTGGTCATCGCGGAACATGCCGGACGAGTACGACAGCTTCAATGGCTCCACGTACTGAGCTCCGACTTGCAGTTCGTACCCTTCAAGGGCGGCGCGCACGTCGTCGAGGACCGTAAGGAGCCTGTCGGCGGTCGCTGCGACCACGGTGAGGGGCTGCAGGTAGGACAGCTCCCGCAGCTGCCCGTCGAGAGCCTCCCCGTTGCCCATGTTGACGGCGGGCAGCTTCACGAGGATGTACGGCATGGGGGGCCGCGCGACGGTGACTTCGCCGAGGTACACGGTGTACCGGCAACGTTCACGGCAGGCGCGCTCCATTGCTTTCAGGAACGGGGACACGCGTATCATCTGAGTTTCCTCACTATCTCGTCGAGCGTGTCGGCGATCTCCTGGGTGACCTTGTCGTCCATGAAGTCCGCCGGGTGCGGCAGGCCGCCGCCACCGCGGGATGTGCCCCAGATCGCAATGTTCGCTAGGGCGCCCTTTGGTTTAGTGGGGCCGAACTCCGCCTGGGTGACACCCCCAGACGTCTTCGCGTCGTACGAGAACGTTTCCCCGACCTTAGCGATCCCCTTGTTAGGGAAACCTCTATACGCGTCGCGAGCGCGTTGCTTCGCGCCGTCCAGGGCGTTCTGAACGCCAACCTTAACGGCGGCGCCGGCCTCTTCAGCGGACGCGAAGTCGGCGGACAGGGCCATCAGCTGGGACACGTCGACTGGCATCAGTCGGTCTCCGCGTCCACGAGCATCCGGTTCGCCGTCCGGTGCGTTTGATTAATGAGGCCGCGAACGCGGAACGGGTACCGGTAGCCGGTCACTGTAGCCACGTCCCCGACAGCAGCCTCGTAGGGCGCGTCGCACGGGACGTGCAGTTCTGTCTGTTGCAGCTCGTATGTGTGGCCGCCCGTGGTCGGGGCGGTGCCATACGACGTCTGTTGACGGAGCCGGCACTTGCCCTCGTAGACGCGCTCCAGGGTCGGCTCGTCGCGCCGGGTCTGCGCGTCCCAGCTGAAGGACCCGGTCGGCCTGTCAATGACGCAGCTATCGGTCATCAGCCAGTTTGCGCGGCGGCGGCGCGTGTTCGGGCG
>ERZ772807.1787-NODE-1787-length-11665-cov-10.654608_pt1 | contig 11665 bp, 9 predicted proteins | sample MGYA00511472_ERZ772807 | MGnify/ENA primary metagenome ERZ772807 (study PRJEB29015, sample SAMEA2737947) | human oral metagenome | biome: human oral; feature: human-associated habitat; material: dental | place: China | collected 2039 ...
ATGCCTTCATCAAACACAAGAATAATTAACTGTTAATCCATCAGAAACATGAAACGAAGCACAGCCAAAGCCATCTTGACTTCACGACACCTCGTTTCAGGCTGCCTACTATCTTGCGTGTATCAACAACGTTACCCCGCAACCATCCACCCACAAATAAGCAGCCTAACCCACCCCCAAACACGCTAAAATTCCCCCTTTTCCATCAACCCCACAGAAAGCCCCACCATGTCCACCCAAACCGTCAAACACCTCACCGACTACCGCCCCCTCGCTCACCGCATCCCCAAAGTACACCTCACCTTCCACCTCTCCCCCACCGCCACCATCGTTGAAGCCGAGCTACACGTTGTCCCCCAGCCCAACGCCCCGCAAAGTCTCACGCTAGACGGCAGCGCACCCCTGCTCGCCCTATCGCTCAACGGCGAAAGGCAGCCTGAAAACGCCTACACCCAAACCGCCGAAAGCCTCACCCTCCACCGCGTGCCAGCCGAGCCGTTTACGCTGAACATTACCACCCAAATCAACCCCGAAGCCAACCAAACCCTCAACGGCTTATACGCCTCAGGCGGCAACCTCTACACCCAATGCGAGCCCGAAGGCTTTCGCACCATCACTTATTACCTAGACCGCCCCGACAACATGGCGGTGTTTACCACCAAAATCATCGCCGATGCCGCGCAATACCCCGTGTTGCTGTCCAACGGCAATCTGGTCGATTCAGGCAGCCTGAAAAACGGGCAACACTTCGCCATCTGGCACGACCCGTTCGCCAAACCCTCCTATTTATTCGCGCTGGTGGCAGGCGATTTGGCGGTAAACCGCGACACGTTCACCACCCAAAGCGGGCGCGAAGTCGCCATCCGGTTCTACACCCGCGCCGAAGATGCCCACAAAGTCGCCCACGCCATGCAATCGCTCAAACACGCGATGCGCTGGGACGAAACCCGCTTTGGCTTGGAATACGATTTAGACGTGTTCATGGTCGTTGCCGTGGGCGACTTCAACATGGGCGCGATGGAAAACAAAGGCTTAAACATCTTCAACACCAAATATGTGCTGGCAGACGCACACACCGCCACCGACGCCGATTTTGAAGGCGTAGAAAGCGTCATCGCCCACGAATACTTCCACAACTGGACGGGCAACCGCGTAACCTGCCGCGACTGGTTTCAGCTCTCGCTCAAAGAAGGCTTAACCGTGTTCCGCGACCAAGAATTTTCGGGCGACCGAGCCAGCAGAGCCGTGCGCCGCATAGAAAACGTGCAAACCCTGCGCCAATTCCAGTTTGCCGAAGATGCCGGCCCGATGGCACACCCCGTGCGCCCCGCCAGCTATGTGGAAATGAACAATTTTTACACCGCCACCGTATATGAAAAAGGCGCGGAAGTGGTGCGGATGTATCACACCCTATTGGGCGAAGCAGGCTTCCAGCGCGGCATGAAACTCTATTTTGCCCGCCACGACGGGCAAGCCGTTACCTGCGATGATTTCCGTGCCGCGATGGCGGATGCCAACGGCGTAAACCTAGACCAATTTGCCCTGTGGTACAGCCAAGCAGGCACGCCCACGCTGGATGTTTCAGGCAGCCTGAAAACCAACGGCGACTACGTTTTGCACATCAAGCAAACCCTGCCCGACACCCCCGATATGCCCGCCACCGCCAAACAGCCGATGATGATGCCCATCAAAATCGCCCTGTTTAACGAAAACGGCGAGCAAGTGGCGTTTAGGCAGCCTGAAAACGGTCAAACCAATATTTCAGGCTGCCTCAACACAGCAGGCACACAAGGGCAGCCTGAAAACGAGTGCAACGAGCTTCAACCAAACCAAACCGAAGCCGTCCTTATCCTCACCCAAGCCGAGCAAACCTTCGTGTTGCAGCCTGAAACGCCCGTCCAAAGCATCACCCCCTCGCTGCTGCGCGGCTTCTCCGCCCCCGTGCACCTCAATTTTGACTACACCGACGCCCAACTCGCCCTGCTGCTTGCCCACGACACCGACCCCTACGCCCGCTGGGAAGCCGCGCAAACCCTATACCGCCGCGCCATCGCCGCCAACGAAACCGCGCTGGCACACGGCGCACCACCCGCCCAGCCCGTTGCCCTCATCAACGCCCTGCGCCAAGCCATCAACGATGCCGCGCTAGACCCCGCCTTCAAAGCCCTGCTGCTCAAAGTCCCCGCCGAAAGCGAGCTATGGAGCGAGCGCGAACACATCAACCCCATGCAAACCACCGCCGCCCGCGAAGCCTTGCTGGATGCCCTCGCCCAAGCCCTGCACGGCGAACTGCTCGCCGCCGCCCTCAACGCCCGCGAAGCCGAGCAAGCCGACAAACGCGGCAAACACATCGCCGTGTACGAATACACCCCCGAAGACGCCGCCCAACGCGCCCTGCAATACGCCAGCTTCAACCTTATCTGCCGCTACGACGAGCAAGCCACCATAGAGCAAGTGTTTGAACACTATGACGAAATGGCGCGCAAAAACATGACCCACGAATGGGGCATCCTCTCCGCCATCAACCACAACCCCGACGACAAACGCAACCAACTGCTCGCCCGCTTCGCCGCCAAGTTTGCCGACCAACCCCTTGTGATGGACAAATATTTCAGTCTCATCGCATCCAGCCGCCGCAGCGACACCCTCGCCCAAGTTCAGGCTGCCCTGCACCACCCCCAGTTTGCCCTCACCAACCCCAACAAAGTGCGCGCCCTTATCGGCACATTCGCCCGCAACACCCCACATTTTCACGCCGCCGACGGCTCGGGCTACGCCTTTGTGGCGCAAAAAATCTGCGAAATCAACGCCTTCAACCCACAAATCGCCGCAGGGCTCGCCCGCGCGTTCAACCTGATGAAACGCCTAGAACCGCACCGCCAAAACCTGATGCGCAACGAGCTTGCCAAACTCGCCGCGCTGGACAGCCTATCCAAAGACGTGCGCGAGATTGTGGAGAAAATTTTGGGCTAGGCAGCCTGAAACGTGTTGAACCGCACGTTTTAGCTTTGCTGAAACTCACTTCGCTCATTTTCAGGCTGCCTAATCGTTTTTGCAAAGGCAGCCTGAAACCTTATCCGCCCAATAAAAACCGTTTGGCTTAACACCAAACGGTTTGGTTTATCGGGCGGAAATCTTTGCAAAACGGCAACCGATGGAGCGTCGGCGGCTCGCCGATATTTTGACGAACCCGTGATGCGATGTTTAATAAGCGTTGGCGACGAACCACCGCTGTTCCATTTTGCTTTTCAGGCTGCCTCAACGCGGGCGGGATGCTGAGGCAGCCTGAAAACGGTATCCACGCTTTCTACGGCTTGCTTGCAAGCCGTGCGCTGGCTAAGCATTTTCAGGCTGCCTGTTGCAAAACTCCTGAGGCAGCCTGAAATCTAAAATGGAGCGGCGACGGCTCGTCGCCAAATAGTTGATGCAACATGATTTTGTTGATTGAAAATATGTCGGCGAGCCGCCGACGCGCCATCGGTTGCAGGTTTTGCAAAGGTTTCAGGCTGCCTATCGCAATAAATGGGCAGCCTGAAAACGTTAATTCTGCGTTTTCAGGCTGCCTCTAAATATAACCAAATTACCGCCCTGCCCCACTCGCCGCCATCTCATCAAACTTCGGCATCAGCATGGCAGCGTTGCCCGTTTTCGGCTGCCATTTGCTTTCCACGCGCCATTTGCCTTGGGTGTCTTCCAGCCGCAGATACCAATGTACAGCGGGCGGCAAGGCGTTGAAGGTGGCGGTGTATTCGGTTTTGTCGCCCGATGGCGGCGCGTTGCTGGCTTTGAGCGGCACGGTTTGGTCGTAGGCTTTTTTGGCGGGGTGCAGCAGCAGCAGTTGCATCGGCACGTTTTTGTCAAAATCGCCGCTGATAAAAATTTTGGCAGCCGTGCCGTCGTGGTTAAACAAAACCTGCGCTTGGATGTGGCGTTGGGCGGCGGCTTCGTCGCGCTCAATTTGCATATTGATGTATTTGCCTTCTTTGTAGTAATCGTCGGTTACCATTTCGTCGGCGTGGGTTTTGGCAAGGTAAAAGGTGTAAAACCCTGCCACGACTACGGCGGCGGGCCCGCTCATCAATATCCACGGCCAGCGGTGTTTGTACCACGGCGCGGGCTTGGGGTTAAGCTGTGTGCTCATGTTATTCTCCGATAAAGATGGATTTTTCTTGCAACTCGCGCGCTGCGTTTTCAGGCTGCCCTTCTACGCGGTATTTGAAGGTGAACTGGATGGGATGGCTGCCTTTTTCGGCGTATTCGGGCTGGGTGGCAACTTGCACAGGCACGGTGATGATGTCGCCGCCTTTCACGCTGATGCCGTTTTCAGGCAGCCCTGTCAGGCGGATGTCTTCCAGCCCCGACACGCTGGCTTGGATGATTTGCGTTTGTTCGCTGGCGTTGCTGATGCTGAGGTTATAGCTGTTTTCCAGCAAGCCTTGTTTGTTTTCGCGCACCATCACGCCACGGTCTTTAATCACGTCAATTTGCACGGTGGCGCGCGTGGCCAGCCCCACCAGCAGCCCGATGACTGCCAGCAGCAGCACAACGCCATAGCCCACCACTTTGGGGCGCAGCAGGCGTTTTTTCACATCGGCATCGGTGTATTCGTGTTTGAGCACGGCTTCGGTGGTGTAGCGGATTAAGCCGCGCGGGTAGCCCATTTTGTCCATGATTTCATCACAGGCATCAATGCAGGCGGCGCAGCCGATGCACTGGTATTGCAAGCCATCGCGGATGTCTATGCCTGTGGGGCAAACTTGCACGCACATGGTGCAGTTGATGCAATCGCCAAGCTGGGTATCTTCTTTGCTGGCGTTTTTTTTGCGCGCGCCGCGTGGTTCGCCGCGTTCCACGTCGTAGGAAATTACCAGCGTGTCGTGGTCAAACATCGCGCTTTGGAAGCGGGCATAGGGGCACATATGCAGGCACACTTTTTCGCGCAAAATATGCCCAAACAGCCACGTTACAAAGCCGTAAAACGCCGCCGTACCGAGCGCAACGCTGCCCGCCGTGCCCGTGAAAATAGCGGGCACAAATTGGCGAATTGGCACAAACCAGCCCGCAAAGGTAATCCCTGTCCACGCGGCAACGATGAAGATAATCAGATATTTCAAGGCTTTGATGCGGATTTTGTGAAAATGCCACGGCTCTTTGTCCAGTTTCAAGCGTTTGTTGCGGTCGCCTTCAACTAAGTGGTCTATCCACAGCATGATTTCGGTATACACGGTTTGTGGGCAAGAATAGCCGCACCAAATGCGCCCTGCAATGGTGGTCCACCAAAACAGCCCAAAGGCGGAAACTATCATCAAACCTGCCAAATAAAGCATATCGGCGGGTTCCAGCACCATGCTGAACACATAAAAATGGCGTTCTTCAATATTGAACAACACGGCTTGCCGCCCGTGCCACATTATCCACGGCATCACATAGAAAAAAAGCTGGGTGGCAACAATCATCAACACGCGCAGGTTGGCAAATTTGCCGATGGCGCGTTTGGGGTGGATGCGTTTGTTGCTGTGAAATTGGATGACTTGTTCTTTGACTGCGGGCTTGGTGGCAGGCTTGGGCGCGGGGGGTGGGGTTTCAGGCTGCCCTTGGGGTTGGGATGGCATGGTTGTGTTTCCTTTTGGGTATTTTTTGGTTTTGTTTGATTTTATTGATTATACGAGTAAACGTGATTGATGGGGTTTGCGGGGGGAATAGCTTTTAACAAAAGGCAGCCTGAAAGCAGGGCTGAAACCGTATAAGTAGGTCGGGCATTTATGCCCGACGTTTTTGGTTGTGCCGTATGTAAAATAGATTAGCGTTTGTCGGGCATAAATGCCCGACCTACACACTTTTCAGGCTGCCTATCGGTTATCCCCAATAGGCAGCCTGAAAACGGTTTACGCGGATGGTTACATCATTTGCAGCCGTGCGATGCGGTTGTCTAGGCTAGGGTGGGTGCTGAGCAGCGAATCTTTGGCTTCGCTGGCGATGCCCATGGCGGTCATATTTTGCGGCAGATCGCTGGCGTGCCCTTTTAGGCGTTGCAAGGCGGCAATCATTTTGGGCGCGCCGACTAATTTGGCTGCGCCTGCATCGGCGCGGTATTCGCGTTGGCGGCTAAACCACATCACGATAATGCTCGCCAAAAAGCCAAACAACAGCTGCAACACAAAGTTCACCAGCATATAAATGCCGTTGCTGCTGGATTCGTTTTCGCCGCGCCCTTGCGCCACCGCGCTGGCGATGATGCGGGCGAAAAACACCACAAATGTGTTCACCACGCCTTGAATCAGCGTGAGCGTTACCATGTCGCCGTTGCCCACGTGCGCCATTTCGTGCGCCAACACGGCTTCCACTTCGTCGCGCGTCATGCTGTTGAGCAAGCCTGTGGACACGGCTACCAGCGAGCTGTTGCGGGTTGCGCCCGTGGCGAAAGCGTTGGGCTCGGGCGATTGGTAGATGGCGACTTCGGGGGTTTTCAAGTTCCATTGGTGGGCTTGGTTTTGCACGGTTTGCAGCAGCCATGCTTCTACATCGTTGCTGGGGCTGGTGATGACTTGCGCGCCCACGGAATGTTTGGCGATGGTTTTGGACAGCAGCAGGGAGATGATGGAGCCTGTAAACCCGACTACGGCGGCGTAGGCGAGCATTTGCCCCATGCCGCCGCTGCGGGAGTTGATGCCCAGCACGCTTAACACGATGCTGATAACGATGATAACGGCAAGGTTGGTGGCGAGAAAGAGGGCGATGCGTTTCATGTGTGTTCCTTGTGTAGGTGGTGGGGTTGAATGGTTTTAACTTTGTTGAAAGGGAAGCCTTTTTCAGGCTGCCTTTGGGTGGTGTAGAAAGGTGCGGATAGTAATGGATATGTGGCGTTTATCAAATGGGGGGATGTGAAAAACTATGCAAAGGGCGGGGATGAGGCAGCCTGAAAAATGGATGCGCTGTACTGAACGCGGGTGCGGATGCTGGACAGCCTGAAATGGTTGCCCCGCGCTCCTACGGCTTGCTTGCAAGCCGTGCGCTGGCGAAAGCTGGGATGAAGCGCGGTTTGTTTTTTGGGCGACGATGCGGCATGGATGGTTTTAGCTATGCTGAACTTTGTTTCAGGCTGCCTGATAGCGTGCCAATTCTTCACTGTGCAAAATCGCGCCTTGTAAACAGGCATCGGAGCGAAGGTTGGCAACGGCGATGCAGTGGTTTTGGCTGTCGGCGATGACTGCCCATGCGGGGCGCAGGGCGGGCGGGATGCCGTGTTCTTGCAGCAGTTGGAACACGTTTTTATGCCCGCTGGCGATGGCGATGCGGTCGTGTTTGTTGGCGCATCGTAGGCAGCCTGAAAGTGTGCGCACGGCGTGGTTTTCAGGCTGCCATGTCAAGCCGGCTTGCGCGGCGAGCGTTTTCAGGCTGCCTATTTGCGGTTGCTGCCATGCAAGGCTGTTTAACGCGCGATTGGACAGGGGGAACAGGATTTGGCGGTGCAACAGGGCTTTGCCGCGCGGCAGTTGCCATGTTGCGCTGTGGGCGGCTTGGTCTAGCACGCGGGCGAAATCGGCTAGGCTGCGTTTGCGGGGCGTGCCCAATTCGTAAACATGGGCGAAGCGGTGCAGCATTTGGCGACGGCGTAGCGGGCTGAGTTGCTGCCATGCGGGGCGGGAGAATTGGTTATGCTGCGTGTGGATGCGTTGCCAGTCTTCGGCGATGATTTCGTTTAACAGCGCGTGTTCGTCTTGCAGCGTGGCAATGGTGGTTTGCAGGTGGGCGGCGGCATGAGGCAACCTGAAAACGAGTTGCGGCAGCATTTGATGGCGCAGCCAGTTGCGCAGCAGGCTGGGGTCTTGGTTGCTGCTGTCGTTTACATGGGCGAGGTTGTGCGCGGCGGCGTAGGCTTCAATTTCGGCGCGGCTGTATGCCAGCAGCGGGCGCAGCAGGATTTTGCCTTGCCATTCGCGGCGGGCGGGCATGGCGGCTAGGGCGCGGATGCCGCCACCGCGCAGGGCGGCGAGGAAAAAGGTTTCTATTTGGTCGTCTTGATGATGCGCCAGCGCGATGGCATCACAGGGCTGCGCGGCGAACACGGCATAGCGGGCGGCGCGGGCAGCGGCTTCAATGCCCTGCCCTTTCGGATTGACGCGCACGCGCTCGGCGGCAAAGGGCACGTTTAATTGGGCGCAGGTGGTGCGGCAAAAGTCTAGCCATTGGTCGGCATCGGGGTTTAAGCCGTGGTGAACATGAACCGCCGATAGCGTGAACGGATGACTGTGGCGCAGGCTGGCGAGCAGATGCAGCAGCACAATGGAATCCACGCCGCCGCTGAGAGCGAGGCAGATACGTTGATGCGCAGGGATGTGGGGGGCGATGGCTTGGGGAGTGAGGGGCATGGTTTTGGGGGATGGGAAAGGGGTTTTAGGCAGCCTGAAAACAGGTTGACGGACGATGGTTTTAGCTGCGCTGAACTTCGTTTCAGGCTGCCTTAATTAGATTTTCCAGCATCTGCGCAATCGCAGTCACCTGCGCAGCATAAGGCTGCTGATATTTGATGACCACCGCGCTGGCGCAAACATGGTCAAAGCGCACCCAGCCGCCGATGGCGTGCAAAACATATTGCGGCTGCGCGGCGTTGGATAGCTGGGCATCGGGCGCATAGTGGGCGAGAAAGGCGGCTTACATGGTTTGCGGGCGGCAGTTGCCTTGTAGCCGCGCGGGGAGTTTTAGGGCGTGTTGACAATCAACATTTTGGCGGCTTTTACGCCCTAAAACGACATCTGCTGCGTTGAAAACACTCGCCAATGGACGGCATTGGCTCGCGTTTTCGTCTTGCATCTGCCATTTTATGACGCAAAATCCGCTTCAAAAGTTGAATGTCAACACGTCCTAGGCTATGCCACACCGCTTGATGATGGCTATCAAAATAGATGGGCGACAGCGCATAGCGTTGCACATAATAATCAAACAGTTGATTTAACTGCGAAAACAAAACAGGCGCATCATCGTGGCGCGGCAGCATCACAATGGGCGCGGGCGCGTGGGCGATGGCGAGAATAATGTCGTCATCTATGTTTTGGGCAAACTGCGTGCCCGCAAGGGCAGCATCTGCGCTGATGGCTTGCCATGTCCACAAATCCATATCGTCGGCAAAATGGTTCGCCATAAAATCGGGGTCGGGCGTGCTAAATGTGAGCAGATTGCAGAAATCGCCGTAGCCGTAGCGTTGCAAGAATTGGGCGCAATCGGGCGGCAGTTGCCATGCTTGGGTTTGGCTGGGGCGCAAGGGCGCGAGCGTGCCGATGGTGAATAAATTGCGCATAATAGGCAGCCTGAAAACTAAAAGTTTCAATAATGTAAGCAGGGTTTAACGGTTGGTTTTAATCAGTTCAATTTGCTGCGGTTGCAGCACGGGCAAAATCAATTCTTCAGCTTCGGCAAATTCAATCATCAAACTGAATTGGGGTTGATGGAAAATTTCCACCACCACGCCTATTGTGCCTGCGGGCAAAATTTTCCCCGATAGGCTAATGGGTTCAAGCGTGTGGATGGTGTCAAACAGTTGGTAATGCGTCATTTTCAGGCTGCCTCAATATATCTCGCCATCTTGCGCCAATCAGTTGCACAAATTTTCAGCAATTCAAAATTACCATGTGATAACAAAAAATTAAACCAGTTATCCACACCTTGTACACGCGGTTTTCAGGCTGCCTTGGGTATAACGAGCGTACCAGAGGCAGCCTGAAACCTTTGCAAAACCTGTAACCGATGGAGCGTCGGCGGCTCGCCGACATATTTTCAATTAGCAAAACTACTTTAAATCAACTGTTTGGCGACGAGCCGTCGCCGCGCCATTTTAAATTTCAGGCTGCCGCTGGGGTTTTGCAAAGGTCTCAGCCTGAAAACCCCGTTTCAACTACACCCCTGCAACGCCTGCCACACCCGCAGCGCATCGCGCGTTTCCTTCACATCATGCACGCGCACAATCTTCGCCCCCTGCTGCACCGCAAACAGCGCAGCAGCAATGCTGCCCGCCACGCGCTCGGCTGGCACTTCGCGCCCTGTGATTGCGCCAATCATGCTTTTGCGCGACACACCCACTAGCTGCGGCAAATTGTGCTGCAACGGCAAACGGTCCAACTGCCGCATCAGCGCAATATTGTGCGCCAACGTTTTGCCAAAGCCAAAGCCCACGTCCAACACCAGCCGCTCGGCAGTAATGCCCGCCGCCAAACAAGCCGCCGCCCGCGCATCCAAATACTGCGCCACTTCCGCCGCAATGTCGCCATATTGCGGATTATTTTGCATATTTTCAGGCAGCCCTTTCATGTGCATCAGGCACACGCCCGAGCGCGATTGCGCCACCGCCTCCACTGCGCCCGCATCCTCCAAGCCCTGCACATCGTTAATAATATCCACCCAACCGCGCTCCAACGCCGAGCGCATCACGCTGGCGCGGCGCGTGTCCAAGCTAATCGGCACATCCCAGCGCGCCAATTCCGCCAAAATCGGCTGCACGCGCTGCCATTCCGCCTCGGGCGACACATAATCCGCATTGGGGCGCGTGGATTCGCCGCCAACGTCCAAAATATCCGCCCCATCTGCAAGCAACTGCTCCGCGTGCTTCAAGGCAGCCTGAAAACTGCGCGAATACGTTCCCCCGTCTGAAAACGAATCGGGCGTAAGGTTAATGATACCCATGATTTTGGGCGTGGTTAAATCCAGCGCAAAACGCGCCGTTTGCCAAATAGTTTGCATAATCGCTCCTCAAAAAATGGAAATGATAACGCAGGAAAAGCAGTTTTTCATGCCAAGAAATAGCGCAGCCATAAAGTTCCGTTATAATCCGCACCTTTTCAACAATAACAAAAAGAACACTTATGGATAATAATCAATACTATGGCGCAGTCAGCCGCTTTTTCCACTGGACAATGGCAGCCGCATTCGCCTTTATGCTGTTTACCGCGATTAAATTTATGCAAGACGATTACAGCTGGATGGGCGCGCACAAAACAACAGGCTTCGTGCTCACCATTTTGGTGCTGCTACGCGTGATTTGGGCAGCGATAAACGCCAAAAACCGCCCGCATGGCACTTTAATCGTCAAATTGGGACACGCCGCCCTTTACGCGCTGATGATTGCCGTGCCCGTGGTGGCGTTGATTCGCCAAGCAGGCTCAACGCGCGGCGATTTTGTCGTATTCGGCATGACCATCATGCAAAAAGCCCCCGCCGAAGTGCAATGGATGACAGGCTTGGGCAACGCGCTGCATGGCAAACTCGGCTTTTTGCTGTTCGCGCTGGCGGCGGGGCATATTGTGATGGCGATTGTGCATCAGGCGAAGGGCGAGAAAATCATCAACCGCATGATTGGTAAATAACAGAGGCAGCCTGAAACCAATTAGGCAGCCTGAAAATCCATTTCTCCACCCCCGACACAGATAAAACACGTTTTGTAAACCAGCAAAGCGTGTTTTGTGTTTTCAGGCTGCCTCAATAGCGCATCGCATCGGTTAAACGCTTAACCCAAAACACAATTTTGCCCACTCGTTTACTGGCACACACAAAATGCCCACAAATTTTCACATTCCTTAAAATTCCCCTTGCGCACCCCCGTCCATTTCACTATAATGCGCAGCAGATTTAAGCCCTACCCCCCAACCACCGGGGCTTAAATTTAGAAACGCCGCAA
>ERZ772807.1790-NODE-1790-length-11644-cov-4.635948_pt1 | contig 11644 bp, 10 predicted proteins | sample MGYA00511472_ERZ772807 | MGnify/ENA primary metagenome ERZ772807 (study PRJEB29015, sample SAMEA2737947) | human oral metagenome | biome: human oral; feature: human-associated habitat; material: dental | place: China | collected 2039 ...
GCGTTCTTTTCTACGATATTACGCGCGCTTTAACACGTGTTGCCTTGGGCTATGCCTACGAAAAAGGCTATGTAACAGGCAAGCCAGATTTAACTCAAGCCGTATCCTATTACGAGCAATCCCATCAATATATCTTGTCTCATAAAGCCAATTTGGATCCGGAGCTAAAAGATATTCCTATCGATGACGAAGCAGAAGAACGCTTAGCAGCCTTTGAAGAGGTCGATGGTCATTGGCAATACAAAGAAGGTATTACCGAATCCACTACTACGGTGCGCCCTGCACCTACCACCTGGCCTCAAAATGCGGCCCGCTTATCTGTAACTATGGACGACTTTCTCTGGGATACGACACTGTACGACTGGCAAACCATTGAAACGGCCTTAGAGTCACAGGAAGAAATGAAGCTCAGCTTTTACAATCATTTCCTATCCGTTCCAGATACATTGCGCAATATCTTTAAGGTCGATGTAAAACGGATGCTACGAGATCACTATCAAATAAGGCTACATGGTTATGATCCATCAGAAGGACACGAAATTATCTACAAGTCCATTTACGACAAAGAGAATACCATAAGCCTATTGAAAGAGCTTTACGATAATCATCAATTGCCTAGCCTCGAAGGTAATTGGACTATTGAAAAGAACGAAGAAAAGCCAACCTGGCATTACGTGCTCGATGTGGATCAACAGCCGTTTTTGCTAGAGGAATACGATGATGCAAACGCTATGATTCAAGCTGCATTACAAGGATTAAAAGAGAAAAAGTACGAACAAATTAATATTCGCACCCATGACTTTGTAGGCCCATCCTATTTCATTTTTAAAGGCAATCAGTCGGCCCCATTTAGGGTGCAGCTCTATCTAAAAGAATCTGCCCGTCATACCATCGATGACGATGGAAACCAACAAGACACGCCTGGTAAGACCTACTTATTTGAACAATATGTGGGAAACGAAGTGTCCTTAAACTATTGGATTCAAAAAACGATAAATACCTTGGAAATCCCTGAACTAGATAATTGGAAACAATTAACGGTACCAAAGGATTTACAAACATAAAAAGACCATCCCCAGTGAACTGCAATCCAAAAATTGTGTCTAATTTTTGGAAGCGAAGTTCAGAGGATGGTCTTTTTTTATTATAGTGTTTTTACAACATCGACACAGCGTGCGCAAAGTGTAGGATGTGCGCTATCTTGGCCTACTGTATCGCGGTGGATCCAGCAGCGTTCACATTTTTCGAGACCAGAGGCAACAACAACTGTGGCAACGCCAGTTTCTTCGTCTTTTACAGCTTCTGCTGGTGCAGCGCCGTTCACGATGTGAGCTTCGGATACGCTTGAGGGAGAAGTCTCCCACGGCATACTTCACCGTGGGGTCAGACTGCAGACGGATGTCCTTCTTGAGTCGGTTGAGGTAGAGACCTGCTATGCGTCGGTACTCTTCGGGCTTAGAGGATTCACTCTCGACGATGGAGGCGAGGGTCGTCACTTCGAGGGGAGAGAGACCGAGGCGAGATGCTTCTTCGGTGCGCTTCCCCTGCCAGAAGCGGAGGTAACCGCTATGGATACTATCGAGGAGGGCCTTCGCTGGAGCATCCCAAGCAAGTGTCATGGGTTGGCGAATAGCCTGAGCGTAGAAGTTCACGCTGGTAGCCCCATAGCTTCTCATGAGATCTGAGTCTTGCAGGAGTGCTTGTATGCTGTCGGCCTTGACCCAAAGGTGCTGGGCGAAGAAGTCAACAAGCTCCTTACTGGTCCGTAGCGCTAGAGGGGTGAGGGTAAGGGGCGTCTGCTCTCCATGCTGGAGGAGATCTATGACTTCGAGCATCGTGTAGTCACGGGGTACGGCATAGCGACCCGAGCGTAGAGGGTGCTGGGGAGCATTGAGCCCCTTCCACGTAGCAAGCTGGTCGAAGATACGGGGGAAGCGTAGCCAGAGCTTCTTCTGAAGCTGAGCATGAAGCTCCTGATAGCTACTACCTGGGGCGACGAAGATATAGGTCGTATCTGTCGAAGGACGACCCGCAGGCGTCATATAGAGGTACCCACCCGAGAGCCCCGCACCTACGAGGAGGACGAGGAAGAGGATGAGGAAGACGCGCGTCCACCGACGCCCGTGGTGATGTCCTCGGTGATGTCCGTGTGAAGCGAAGGCGCGCCGTCCATTGAGGCGCTGATAGTGGGAGACAGAGTGCTTGCTCATACGCTGGAGGGGTGGTTGGGTTTAACGAAGGATGTCTGCAGGCTCGTCGAGACGGCGAAGCTCTGTACCACGGATGGAGAAGAAGGAAGGGAGCGACTGGACGTTGTAGTCGACCGCTGCCTCACGACTTAGATCCTGAGTGCTGATCCAGGGAAGGGAGCGGGAGGCATTCTTCCAAAGGTAGGCATCTTGGTCGAGAGATACTTCGAAGATCAAGAGGTCAGGATGGGAGCTCTGTAGGCGGCGGAGCTCTGCGACGAGGGCGGGCGACCAGGCGGCAGCGTAGCTGGTGAAGGATACGAGCACGGGGCGACCCTTGGCTACTTCGGCACGGAGGGAGCGGAGCTGGCCCTGCTGGTCCTTGAGCTGGATCTCGGGGAAGGCTACGGCTTCTACCTGATGGGTAGCAAGACTATCGGGCTGGGAGGCCTGCCGTCTAGCCCGAGCAAGAGCTACGGCGCGTAGGGCAGCCTGCTTCAGCAGAGGTGTGTAGGGAGCATTGGGGTAGAAGGCTTCGTAAGCTGTCCCTACAGCTGCGAAGGCACGATCATCACCGGGGCTATCGACAGAGAAGTACGTACCGCCCTTGTAGCTCTGGAAAAGAGCGAAGTACGCAGCAGGACTCTTTGGGTCACTGTAGATATAGCGATCGGTGAGCGCTTCCTTGAGCTTGGAGGAAAGGGAGTCGATGGAGCTCAGGGCAGAGGCCTGTGAGATCGTCCCCGCCTCTAGGGCAGAGATGATGCCTTCGATCTTCTTGTCAGTGGCGGAGCGTAGGAGGGTGATCTCTCGGATCTGCTCGTTGGCCTTGTCGCCTGACTTGATCTTGTAGGAGGAGAAGAGATCCTTGCCTGAAGCCGAGAGGGACAGTCTCGTCGTGGAGTCTGCCGTGAAGGGGATGAAGCTCTCACCTAGGCGCAGACGGAAGAAGGAGGGATAGCTGTGACCCTCTCTGTGGAAGGAGAAGTGCCCCGCCTTGTCGAGGGTCACTGAGTCAAGGGCCTGTGGTTCGTCTGTGTCGGTGGACTCGAGGTAGAGCACTTGGCCTGAGGCATCGGTGATCGTCCCTTCAGCGATGAATTCGCCCGATTTACCTCCTGAGCAGGAGGCGAGGAGGAAGGGAAGGAGGAGGACTAGGCGGAGTGTCTTCGTATTCATGATCTGCCGTATGATGAGATAGGAATAGGGATTCTATGGGGTGGAGAAGGGCTTAGCTCTGAGGAGCCCAATATTCGCCCGTCGCCAGAAGGAGCTCCTCTGCATGAGCGATCTCTGCGAAGAGCTCTTCGCGTGTCGTAGCACGGAGCATAGCGATGCGGACGGGACGGAAGTGATCGATGCCCTTGAAGATGGGGCTGGCTGCTATATGTCGGCGACTATGCAGGATACCTCGCCGTTCGTCGAGCTTGCGGATATTATTGTCTACCAGCTGGCGAAGGATGTCGACATAGAAGGCTTTAGCTCGTAGGGGTAGCTTTTGCCCCGTATGGAGGTAGTGCTTCATCTGCTCGAAGATCCAGGGCTGACCGATGGTAGCACGGCCGACCATCACCCCATCGACGCCGTAGCGATCGAAGGCAAGTCGAGCCTCTTCGCCGGTAGTGATATCCCCGTTGCCGATGATTGTCCTTGACGGCGCCGATGAGCGTCCAGTCAGCCTGACCAGTGTACATCTGTGCTCGGGTACGTCCGTGTATGGTCAGGGCCTGGATGCCTACATCCTGTAGGGCTTCGGCTAGGGTGACGATGATCTTGCTATCGTTATCCCAGCCAAGGCGAGTCTTCACTGTGACGGGGATCTTGACGGCCTTGACGACCTCCTCTACGATGCGGAGCATTTGGTCGGGACAGCGGAGCATACCGCTCCCTGCTCCCTTGCCGGCGACCCGCTTGACGGGACAGCCGAAGTTGAGGTCAAGCACCTCGGGACCTGCTGCCTCAGAGATGCGGGCAGCCTCGACCATGGGCTCTACCTCACGGCCGTAGATCTGGATAGCCACGGGGCGCTCCTCGGGGTCGATCTCTAGCTTGCGTGTCGTACCTGCTACCTGGCGAATGAGGGCATCGGCGCTGAGGAACTCCGTGTACACCATGTCTGCTCCGAAGCGCTTACAGAGGAGGCGGAAGGCTACATCCGTCACGTCCTCCATAGGGGCAAGGAGTAGGGGGCGCTCCCCAAGATCGACTTTACCTATTTTCATTCGTCTGCTGTGCTAAGTATTGAGTGGCTGTGGCTAGAGCCTCGTGAATATTCGGACAAATATACGGCTCTCCTATGAGATCCGCTATCCCTGTAGCTTGGAGGGTGGTATGTACAGAGGGGCGTACACCCGAGAGTACAAGCCGGATGCCTTCGCTCTGTGAGGTCTCGATGAGGATGCGGAGGTTGCGCACGGCGGTGGAGTCCATGAAGGGCACCTGACGCATACGTAGGATGCGCACCTGAGGACGGGCCTTCGTCGCTAGGACTATCTCTTCGAAGCGGTTAGCTATACCGAAGAAGAAGGGGCCTTCGATCTCGTAGACCTCGACGCCTTGGGGTAGGTGAAGGGTCTCCGATCCATCCCGATGCTGGGTATCATCCTCCTCAGAGTGGAGGTGGAGTTCATCTCGGGAGACGACGATGCGGGTCGATTCGATCACTCGGCGCATGAAGAGGAGCATCGCTAGAAGTAGACCGAGCTCAATAGCGATGGTTAGATCAAAGAGTACAGTCAGGAGGAAGGTCACCAGAAGCACCGCTGCATCACTGCGAGGTCCACGGAGGGAGGCACGTACGGAGCGCCAGCCACTCATATTATAAGAGATGACCACGAGCACGCCCGAGAGGCAAGCCATGGGGATGTAGGCCATCAGAGGCATGAGGAAGAGGAAGATCAGGAGCAGGACGACGGCGTGGGTGATCCCAGCGATGGGGGTGCGCCCGCCGTTGTTGATGTTGGTCATGGTACGTGCGATAGCACCGGTGACAGGGATACCGCCGAAGAAGGGGACGATGATGTTCGCCACGCCCTGAGCCATCAGTTCAGTATTGGAGCGATGACGCTCACCGATGACCCCGTCGGCTACGCTTGCCGAGAGGAGGGACTCAATAGCTCCAAGGATGGCGATGGTGAAGGCTGGGCCGATGAGGCGCTCTAGGGTCGCCCAGCTTAGCTCGGGAGCGACGAGGTCGGGGATACGAGCCGAGATGGTGTAGCGGTCCCCGATGGTGTTGAGGCCTGTGATGCCAGCATACTCCTTGAGGAGGTAGCAGGCGATGGTCATCACGACGATGGCTACGAGCGAGCCTGGTATGACCTTCGTCAGTCGAGGGGTCAGCTGGATGATGAGGATGCTCCCGAGGCCGATCAAGAGCGTCGGTAGGTGCGTCAAACCCAGAGAGGAGAGGAGGACGCCCCACTTAGGCACAAACGCCTTCGGCAGACCTGTCAGCCCGAGACCGAAGAGATCATTGACCTGAGTAGTGAAGATCGTCACGGCGATCCCCGCCGTGAAGCCTAGGATGATGGGGTAGGGGATGAACTTGATCAGCGACCCCAGCCTCAGTGCTCCCATCAGTAGAAGCAGGATCCCTGCCATGAGCGTGGCGATAAGGAGACCGCTCTGCCCATACTCCCCGATGATCCCGAGGACGATGATGATGAAGGCGCCCGTAGGCCCTCCGATCTGGACAGAGCTCCCCCCGAGGGCGGAGACGATGAGCCCCCCGAGGACGGCGGTCACGAGCCCCACCTCGGGTGATACCCCGCTGGCGATAGCGAAGGCGATGGCCATAGGTAGGGCGACGATCCCCACGATGAGCCCCGCTAAGAGGTCTCGCGTGAGGCCCTGCCGCGTGTAGCCCTTGAGGCTATCGATGAGCATGGGGCGGAAGTTCAAGCGCTGCATGTCGAGTAAAAAGTAGGTTTTCTTCCTATACGATTAAATAGCTGTTAGATTACAAAGATAAGGAAAAGCCCCCGTGCCTCTGGGGGCGCTGACCATGTAAGAGTTTCTTACTGCGACGCGGGAGGATGGCTCCTTGTTAAGGTTTGCTTTTTACTTCCATAAGTTTGATCACTCGAAGTCTGTCAAGATGAAGGTATAAAGAGTCGTGGAATAACGTCCTCGAGGTGCGAGGCAAAGTCGCGGACGAGTAGTAGAAAAGCTTTGTCTACGTGCGTGGATCTAAAATCTACGTACGTGGATCATAGAGATCACGTGCCGAGTCCTTAGGTCTACGTACGTGGACAGAGGAAATGCCGTAGAGGAAGGGGCTTTTTCTTCGTGGAGGAGGAGGCTTTTCCTCCCGCTGGATGAGAAAAATCCCCGCGATAGGCGAGGGGCTCGGACTATGGCGGGGAAGAGGGATGCTGCGCTGGGGCGGGCGGGTGTGTCGTGGCTTAGCTCGGTGTCGTGCCTTCGCCTGCCTGGAGCTTCTTGCGGTACTCGGTGGGCGTGAGGCCCGTCTGCTGCTTGACGAACTTGCCGAAGAAGGCAAGGCTTGAGAAGCCCTGCTGGAAGGCAATCTCCTTAGCTGTCTTGCTTGAGTAGCGTAGCTCCTGCGTGATGGCGCGCATCATGTACTGATGGATGAAGTGGATGGGTGTCTCTCCCGTCTGCTCCTTGATGATGCGTGAGAGGTGCTTCGGCGTGAGGTTCATCAGGGTAGCGACCTCCGAGACGGAGCGTATGCGCCCGCGTCGCATACCCAGCAGGTCGAAGAAGAGACGTGCTTGCTGGCTGGCACGTGTCAGGTCTTGCGGGGTCGCTTGGCGGAGCTCTTCGCTGACCTCACGGATGAAGGCGTAGAGGAGCGCCTGGATATGGATGTGCAGGAGTTCGTCACGGAAGAGGGGATTGGGCGAGTGACAGAGCTTGTAGATCTGCTGGTGATAGATCTTGGTTAGGCTCAGCGCTTCCTCGCTGAGGGTGTAGATGGGTGACTGGTGTACATAGTCCACGATGCTCCATACCACGGTATTCAGCGCCTCGGTCGCCTCGATGAGCTCCCATGAGAGTCCCGTGAGGACCAGATCGGCATCGCTCGAGGCGAGGCATTCCTCGATGAGAGAGCCCTCTTGGTAGCTGAACATCTGCCCCTGCTTCAGGCGATACTGCAGACCGTCGACCGTGATCAGTGCTGCCCCTTGGCGGCAGTAGATCGCCAAGCCAAAGTGCATGCGAGCCCCTATCATCCGCTCGGGGAGCGTGTGCAAGCTATGGGCAAAGAGGAACTTGTCATGGCAGTAGTCTATGCCAGGATCTCCCTTGAAGTCATTGGTCGTCCACTCGTGCGGCTGCATGCTGTCTTGCTGATGTATCTGGGGCTGTACTTATGGGTGTAAAGGTAGGGGATATATGTGATACTCGGGTGTTGTCTAAATGTCGCATGGGGCAGGTAAAGCTTTTCCTTTCTTCGCATCGAGGGGAAGGTGGGGGAGAAAAAGCGACTATTTGCCCCCTCCGTGCAAAGGTGTAGCGCTCTTTCCCCGCGCGAGTGCGCACGCATACAGCTTGCATATATGGGCGAAAATGACGAAAATTGTAGTCTAAAAGCAGGCTATGCGAGGTAGGGTGAAGAGGTCCTTTGCCCTACCTCCCATTGCACCCCATAGCAAGACAAATAAGATGATAGAAGAGAAGTTCCAGGCCGTCGTCCTGGGCGCTGGCGAAAGCGGTGTCGGCGCAGCCCTATTATACCAGAGTCGTGGTATATCCGTCATGGTCTCGGACTACGGGCATATCGCCCCGAAGTACAAGCAGGAGCTCGAAGCAAACGGCATCCCCTACGAAGAGGGTAGCCACACCACCGAGCTTATCCTGCGTGCTGAGGAGATCGTCAAGAGCCCTGGCATCCCCGAGAAGGCGCCTATTATGGTGGCTATCCGAGAGCGCGGTATCCCCGTCATCTCCGAGATCGAGCTGGCAGGCCGCTACCTCAAGGGCAAGGTCATCGGTATCACGGGGAGCAATGGGAAGACCACGACGACGATGTGGCTGCACCACATCCTCACCGAGGCGGGTATGAAGCCCGCACTGGCTGGGAACGTGGGCTTCAGCCTCGCCCGTCAGGTGATCCCCGACGAGCAGCCCGACTACTTCGTCGTCGAGCTGAGTAGCTTCCAGCTGGATGATATGTACAAGTTCCGCGTGCATATCGCTCTCCTGATGAATATCACCCCCGACCACCTCGACCGCTATCACTATAACTTCGAGGAGTATGCTATGGCGAAGATGCGCATCCTGCAGAACCAGACCGCAGAGGATGCCTTCATCTATTGGGGTGAAGATGAGTTCGTCTCCCGCTACGTCATGAGCCACCAGCCCATGCCGATGCAGACGCTCTCCTTCCTGACCTATCCGCAGGTAGGCTCCGCTGCCGACAAGTCGGATGACAACATGATGCGCCTGCACTTCGACGGGAAGAGCTTTGAGTTCCCCATCGATCAGCTCGCACTCCAGGGACCGCACAACCTGCAGAATGCTATGGCCGCCTCGCAGCCCTGCGTCTCGGCGTCTCGCATGACGTCCTGAGACGTGCGCTCAGCGACTTCGTGAACGTCCCCCACCGCCTCGAGAAGGTCGGGGTACTCGATGGCGTGCGCTATATCAACGACTCCAAGGCCACCAACGTCAGCTCCACCTACTACGCTCTCCGGACGATGACCACGCCCTACGTGCTCATCCTCGGCGGCGAAGACAAGGGGAATGACTACATGGATATCACCGAGCTCATCACCTCTGGGGCGCGTGGGCTCGTCTTCCTCACGACCGACGTGCTGAAGCTGTACAAGAGCTTCCACGGCAAGGTGCCTCAGATCGCCTCGGCTCTCTCCATGGAGGAGGCTATCGCCCACGCTCGTGAGATGGCTCAGCCAGGCGACACCGTCCTGCTCTCTCCCGCCTGTGCGAGCTTCGACCTCTTCACCAGCTACATCCATCGAGGCGACCGCTTCCGCGAAGTGGTACAAGGCCTGATCCAAGCTGAGGAGAAGCATGCCTAACGATCAGACGACCTCCCTCCAGCCGAAGGACTCGTGGCTGCGCCGCATCTTCGCGGGCAACGGCCTCATGTGGGCACTCTACTTCGTGCTCGTCTTGGTCTCGCTCTACACCGTATCGAGCGCGCTGAGCTCGGAGATCTATAAGAGCCTCTCCGTCGGGCGACTGAATCCCATCCTCAAGCATGCGCTCATGCTCGCTATCGGTATCTGCTCGGCTATCTTGCTGAGCCGATGCTCCGGGCGCTTCTATCGCTATACCCTGCCGAGGGTGGCGACGCTGATCATGCTGGTGCTCTTCGTGGCGCAGTTCGTGCTCGGGCAGAGTACCAACGGTGCTGAGCGCTGGATCAACCTGGGCTTCATCACCATCCAGCCTGCAGAGTTCCTGCGTGTCTATGTCGTCATCTGGGGGGCATTCGTAGCGGGAAAGGATCGGGAGGAAGATCCCCGCAAGGAGTTCAACTACTGGATGTACTGGGGGCGTATCTTCATCTTCTCGATCATGGTGCTGCTGAGCAACCTGTCGACCTTCCTCATCATCTTCGCTTTCCTCTACCTCTACTCGTGGGTACTCAAGGCGCCTAAGCGCTTCATGTATCGCGTCACGGCTATCGGTGCCATAGCAGTGGTCTTGGGTGGGGCTTACCTCTACTTAGCTCCCGAGAGCATGCTCCCTGGTCGTGCCGTCACGTGGCACAACCGTCTGCATGGCGCCGTCAAGGAGCGTGAAGACCGCTTCGCTATCACCGACGAGAACCGTCAGGAGCAGATGGGCCGCATGGCTATCGCCAACTCCAAGCTCGTCGGTCGTGGCCCAGGGAATAGTAAGATGCGTGACTCCCTCTCGCAGGCCTACTCTGACTACCTCTATGCCATCATCATCGAGGAGTACGGCATCCTCGGTCTGCTCTTCATCCCATCGCTCTATCTGGTGTGGATGCTCATCGGCTATCGTGAGGCACGCAAGCAAACGAACGTCTTCCGTAGCAACCTCATCAAGGGCTTTGGTATCCTATATCCGCTGCAGGCGCTGGTGAATATGATCGTCGCCTCGGGGATCATCACCACGGGGCAGACGCTCCCGCTCATCAGCTACGGGGGGTCTTCGATCCTGGCGACAAGCATGGCCTTCGGCATTATGATCGGAGCCTCGCGCGTCGATAAGCCCAAGCGTGAGCCCCACACGGAGGAGCCGGAGTATACAGAGGTCACCGCGACCGAGGAGGTCGTGGAAGAGCCTCTTCTCGATACCGACACACAAGACTACGTATAGAAATATGATCCAGCGAGCTATCATCAGCGGCGGTGGCACAGGGGGGCATATCTTCCCTGCCGTATCCATCGCCGAAGCCCTTCGCCGGCGCTACCCCGAGATCGATATCCTCTTCATCGGTGCCGAAGGGCGCATGGAGATGGAGCGTGTGCCCCAGGCGGGCTTCCCCATCCGCGGTCTGAAGATCCGCGGCCTTGACCGCAAGCGCCCTTGGCGCAATATCGGGGTCATCCGTGACTTCCTACGTGCGCTCATCACGGCACGCGATATCATCCGTGACTTCCGCCCCGAGATCGTCATCGGCGTCGGGGGCTATGCCAGCGCACCTACGCTGAAGGCTGCACAGAGCCTCGGCATCCCCACGCTCATCCAGGAGCAGAACTCTTATGCCGGTGTGACGAATAAGTTCCTCGCTCGTCGTGCCGACCGCATCTGCGTGGCGTACCCCGAGATGGAGCGCTTCTTCCCAAAGGATAAGATCGTGCTGACGGGGAATCCCCTGCGTCCTGCTATCGAGTATATGCAGGACGGGCTACGCGAAGAAGCGCTACGTCACTTCGGCTTGCCAGCTGATACGAAGCGCGTCGTCGTCGTCATCGGCGGGAGTCTCGGCGCTCTGAGTATCAACGAGAGCATCGGTTCGCGCCTCGAGGAATGGGCTCAGTCCGGCGTCGCCCTCATCTGGCAGACGGGTAAGGGCTTCGAAGCTAAGGCGCAGGAGCTCCTGAAGGCGTATGACTTCCCCGTCTACTCATCGGCCTTCATCCAGCGTATGGATCTGGCTTATGCTGTAGCGGACGTCGTGGTGTCGCGTGCTGGTGCCAGCTCGATCTCCGAGCTGTGCTTCCTCGGCAAGCCTACTATCCTCGTCCCTTCGCCCAACGTAGCCGAAGACCATCAGACGAAGAACGCTCTGGCGCTCTCGACGCGCTCGGCCGCGCTCCTCATCCCCGACGACAAGGCACGCGAAGAGCTGACGCCTCGTGCCATCGCCCTCGTGCAGGACGAAGCGCAGTGCGCTTCGCTCTCTGAAGAGATCCGCAAGCTCGCCCTCCCCGAGGCCGCTGATCGCATCGTCGACGAGGCTGAGCGCCTTGTGGCCTTCGCCCCCAAGCGATAGACATCGTACTATAATAACATATAAAAGAGCAGCGGCTGCGACCTCCGAGAGG
>ERZ772807.1796-NODE-1796-length-11634-cov-5.646688_pt1 | contig 11634 bp, 11 predicted proteins | sample MGYA00511472_ERZ772807 | MGnify/ENA primary metagenome ERZ772807 (study PRJEB29015, sample SAMEA2737947) | human oral metagenome | biome: human oral; feature: human-associated habitat; material: dental | place: China | collected 2039 ...
GTCCGAGCGGAGGCAGCTGCTCGGGGATGTTTACGGCAAACTCGATGAATACGCTGTGCGAAGCGATGGGTATCGCGCTAAAAGGCAACGGCACCGTGCCTGCGCTCACGCCTGAGCGCGAGGAGCTTATCCGTGAGGCTGGACGTCGCATCTGCGAGATCGCGCTGGATGAAAAATACAAAATCCGCAACATCGTGAACGAAAAATCTATCCAAAACGCCCTAGTCGTCGATATGGCGATGGGCGGCAGCAGCAACACCGTGCTGCACATCCTAGCTATCGCGCGCGAAGCGGGGGTAAATTTGCAGATCGCAAGCCTAAACGACATCAGCCGCAAGATCGCTCACATCGCTAAAATCAGCCCGAGCCTGCCAAATATCCACATGGAGGATATCGACCGAGCTGGCGGACTAAGCGCCGTGATAAATGAAATTTCGCGCCGCGACAACGGCTTGCTGGACTTAGGCGCGCCGACCGTCACGGGCGAGAGCCTAGGCGAGCGCGTGGGCGCTAGCGCCATAAAAGACGAATCGGTCATCCGCAAGGTCGAAAACGCCTACTCGCAGGTCGGCGGGTTGGCGATTTTGTTTGGAAATTTAGCCGAGCAGGGCTGCGTCATCAAGACCGCGGGCATCATCGGCGAGCGCAAATTTAGCGGCAAGGCGGTCTGCTTTAACAGCCAAGACGAGGCGATAGAGGGCATCTCAAGCGGCAAGGTAAACAAGGGCGACGTGGTCGTCATCCGCTACGAAGGGCCGCGCGGAGGCCCGGGCATGCAGGAGATGCTAAGCCCAACGAGCCTAATCATGGGGCGAGGGCTGGGTGCGGACGTGGCGCTGATCACGGACGGCAGGTTTAGCGGAGCGACGAGAGGGTTAAGCGTTGGGCACGTGAGCCCCGAAGCTGCCGAGGGCGGCATGATCGGACTGCTGCAAGACGGCGATATCATCGACATCGACGTGGATACGTACGCGATAAACGTGCGTCTAAGCGAGGCTGAGATCGCCGCGCGCAGGGCGAAATTTAAACCGCTTGAAAAACCGCTACCGTATCGCTGGCTGCGAATGTATCGCAAGCTGGTAACGAACGCTAGCAACGGAGCGATTTTGGAGGCGTGAAAAATCAACATCAATGAAAGTCTTAGGCTTTGAAATTTCTCTCAAGGCCTAAAATATGGTACTACTTATGAAAAATAAATTTTATTATTCTATCTGCAGCTTTTTCCGTAGCCCTTAGAATATCTTCTTTTACCCATGAGTTTTTTGGATAATTAATCAAATCATTCGCTATAGCATAATTACTATCTTTATAACCTGATTTATTCTTTATTGATTTTTGCTTCTTTGTTTGAAACCAATCGTTCCCAATTGATTTATTTATATCTTCTTCTAGAAGAATTTTATTTCCAAGCCTATTAACGACATCGTAGAATTCATCAATATTTTCTATATGCGCATTTTCTCTTATAGTATTTATATTGCGACCACTTGCAGGCATTATATGCTCTATATTTGTGCTTTCGAAAAAATCAAATTTTTTATCTCGTTCTTTAGAATACAAATATTCATTTAAAAATACTAAAGTATTTCTGTTATATTCTAATAAAATTTGCTTAATATCGTCTTCATCCCATTTTGCATTAATATGTTCATTAAAGTCTGTTACAATTTCTTCACAAGAGCAATTAGCATCTACTAACTTAATATTTTCGCCAAACAAAAAAGTTTTAAAATTTGTACTTGAGTATCCTGCATCCACTAGCTCCAGTAGAGCAAATAGTCGTAATAAACACTCTACGATATCTACTATACTATCTTCCGATATATTGTCTAAATTATATCTGTATAAATAGGAAATAAAAAATAATTTGGAATTTTCATTAAATTTTAGCAATAATTTTACAGCAGGATAGTCTTTTACTTTTTCCCATATCTGTATTATTTTATAAAAATTATTGCAAAGTTCTAAAGGTTTATTTAGAAGTTCACTTCTTATAGTCGTATAGTATGCTCTTAGGCCGGGAGTAGTGACATCTACATATCCGTTTTTTGTATATTCTTGATTCTTTGCACGATTTATATACATAAATTGCCGCAAAATATCGTCTATGTTTACAATCTTATATAACTCTAACTTTAGTGCGAATGAAATAATATCTTTCCAGAGTTCATTAAATTTATTTTTATCATTACCCGAATTTGAATACAACTGAGCCGATATAATATCGGCATCGGAAAGTGGCATACCGGTAGAATTTAGTGAATTAAACATCATAATAGCTTGTTCTACTTGCCAGCTACTAATTTCAATTACCTGGCATTCATATAAAAATTTCTTTACGAAATTATTTAATTTCATATCCCCATAATTATCTAGCTTCTCTTCATAAAAATACTTAAAATTCCGAAAAAAATTAGTATATTTATTATTCTTTTGTTTTTTTGGAATTTTATGGCAAACATTTTCAGCCTCCTCAAAATTTTGAGCTTTTAGTATTAACATCAATTCGTCTTTATATGGTTCATTTATAGATCTATTTTCTAAAAGCACAATCTTATCCGTAATACTCCAATCTTTTAATATGTCAAATTTTTTATCTTCATCAGCTTTAAACATGATTTGCACAATATCATCATGATACCGCTTTATAGAATTTCTTAACTTCTCCGAATCCTCATCGCGACTCTTATTATTTTTTAGTATGTCGCCCAATCGTAATTGCATAGCTTTTAATAGCAGTAAAAATGTCGTGGTGCGCTGCTGTCCATCGATCAAGGAATATTCACCAAATTTATCGGAATTAGAACAATCAAGGATTATAGTGCCGAAAAAATATGGATCTTTACTTTCGTTGTTTATAAAAGTTTCGATATCTTGCCATAATCTATCGCATTGAAAAATGTCCCATGAATATCCGCGTTGGTATTCCGGTATTACGAATCGCTTATCCTCTTTAATTTTTAAATAATCTTTTATAAATTTAAGCTTCGGAGCTATTTCTTTTTCCATATTATTAAACCTTTCTTAATAAAATTTATCAAATTTTATATTAAATAATCGTAAAACAGTAATCATTACTTTATAAATCCCGCGGATCGGCGATCTTGCCTGCGACGGCGCTAGCTGCGGCGACGGCGGAGTTTGCTAGATACACTTCGCTTGTTCTGTCGCCCATGCGACCTACGAAATTTCGATTAGTCGTGCTTACGCAGCGCTCGCCCACGCCCAAAATCCCCATATATCCGCCCAGGCACGCGCCGCAGGTCGGGTTGCTGACGACTGCGCCCGCTTCTACGAAAATATCCCACAGCCCCTCTTTTTGCGCGGCCAAAGCGATCTTTTGCGTCGCAGGCGTGATGATGAGGCGGGTTTTGCGCGCGACCTTGCGACCTTTTAAAATTTGCGCGGCGATCCGCAGATCGGAGAGCCTGCCGTTGGTGCAGCTGCCGATAAAGACCTGATCGACGGCGATGTCATCGCGCACCGCCTCGCGCACGCTCTTGCCGTTGCTAGGCAGAAACGGATAGGCGATCACCGGATCAAGCTTGCTTACGTCGATCTGCAAAATTTGCTCATAGTTCGCGCCCTCGTCGGAGTAGTGAAATTTCGGCTCGGCGCGCAAGCTTTTATCCGCCAAAAATTCCTTCGTGATCTCATCGACCGCGACGATACCGCTCTTGCCGCCCGCTTCGATCGCCATATTGCAAAGCGAAAATCTGCTATCCATATCCAGGTGCTTAAGCGCGTCGCCGCAGAACTCCAAAGCCTTATAGCGCGCACCGTCCACGCCGATAAGGCGGATCACCTCTAAAATAAGATCCTTGCCGTAGATGTGTGGCGCGGGCTTGCCGCAAAAGACCACTTTGATCGTAGGCGGCACTTTAAACCAATTTTTGCCCGTTATCATCGCAAAAGCAAGATCGGTGCTGCCCATACCGGTCGCAAATGCCCCCAGCGCGCCGTGGGTACAGGTGTGGCTATCCGCGCCGATGATGACGTCGCCGGGCACTACGAGCCCTTTTTCAGGCATCAGCGCGTGCTCGATACCCATATCCTTTTCGTCGAAATAGTTTTTCAAATCGTGCTTGTAAGCAAACTCGCGTGAAATTTTAGCTTGGTTTGCGCTTAAAATATCCTTCGTAGGGATGTAGTGATCCATCACGATCGCAAAGCCGTCCGGGTTGGCGAGCTTTTTTGCGCCGCTAAGCTCGAACTGCTTGATCGAAATCGGCGTCGTGATGTCGTTGCCGATGACCATATCGATGGCGCTTTCGATGATCTGTCCCGCAAAAACCGCCTCGCCCACGTGCTCGCTAAAAATTTTCTCCGTGATCGTCTGCTTCATAAAATCTCCTTCGTATCGGTTAAATTTGCGCGATTTTAGCTAAAAAATCATAAATTTTTGCAATTTTATGTATAATTGAGCCGCAAGGAGCGAGACGATGGAAATTTTAGATATTTTTGCAAACCGCAGAAGCGTAAGAAAATACGCGCAGGGGGCGCTTGAGGACGAGGCGCTGGATAAAATTTTAAAAGCGGGCCTGCTTGCGCCGTCGGGGCATGCACGCCGCCCGTGGGAGTTCATCCTCGTGCGCGACAAACAGATGCTTGAGCGGCTAAGCGGATGTCGTAGCAGCGGAGCGAATATGCTAAAACAGGCCGCGGCCGCGATCGTCGTGATCGCAGATGAACAGAAGCAGGACGTCTGGATCGAGGACTGCTCGGTAGCGCTAGGCTACATGCACCTTGCCGCAAGCGCGCTAAATCTCGGCAGCTGCTGGGTACAGGTAAGGCTGCGCGCCGCCGCGGACGGACGCAGCTGCGAGGAGTTTTTGCGCGAGGCACTGGGCTTTCCGCCGAATTTCAAAGCAGAAGCGATACTGGCTCTCGGCGTGCCGCAGCGCAGTCCGAGCCCTCACGATCTGCAGAAGCTAAATTTAAGCAAAATCCATAAAGAGAAATTTTAACGCGTATGAAGTATCAAAACTTAATTCAAATTTGCGAGTATCTACGCGCCAAACGCTTCCTTTCGCACATTAAACGCGTAGGAGATAACCTTTTTAAAGTTTGCTTTGACGGCGACGAGACGCTGTTTTTTGATATGAATAAATCGGGCTGCAATATCCACGAAAATGACGCTTTTACGGAAGGCAAGGTTTACGCGGCGCCCTTTGACGTGCTACTTGCCAAGCGCTTCGTAAAATCGCGCATCACTTCCGTTAGCGTGCCAGAAAATAATAGAATTTTATGCCTTAGCGTAAGCCAAAACGCAAGCTACAAAACCCAAAGCTCAAATATCTACTTCGAATTTACCGGGCGATTTACCAACGTAATAATCACCGATGAAAACGATGTGATTTTAGAGGCGCTGCGGCACTTCGAAACGGAATTTAGACAGATCAAGGTAGGAAGAAAACTCCGTCATCTACCGCCTGCAAATATTAAAGAAGCCCCCGTGCCAAAAATTTCGGATTTTAAAGCATTTTTTCGCGCGGAATTTAACGCGCTAAATGCGGATCGCTTAAACTCGCTCAAATCCGCAAAAATCACGGCGCTAAATAAAAAGCTAGACTCGGTGCGCGAGGCTTTAGGCTCTTTGCAAAGCAGCGCCGAGCTACTGCGAAGCGCCGAGCTTTTAAGCGAAAAAGCTGCCTTGCTAAAAGAAAATATCTATAAAATTCCAACCAGCGCGCGAGAATTTACGCTGCAAAAAGGAGACGCCGAAGCGGTAGAATTTAAGCTGCAAAAGCCTGCAAGCGCCGCTTTGGGCGAGCTTTACTCCGAGGCGAAGCGTCTGCGCCAAAAGGCTGCAAATATACATATCGAAGAGCAAAATTTAAAGGAGAAACTCGCGTTTTATGAGAATTTAAAATCGCTCATTCTTGCCGCACAGGATGCACACGAGATCGAAATTCTAATGCCTAAGCGCACGCAAATTAGGCAAAAAAGCAAGGAAAAAAATAGCGAATATGTAGCGAGCTTTTATCTAGGGGATTTTAAAATCAGCGTCGGTAAAAACGAAAAAGGCAATGAGTTCTTACTAAAAAATAGCTCCAAGTCCGACTATTGGTTTCATCTTAAGGACATTCCAAGCGCACACGTCATCGTAAAGACAAATAAACAAAGTCTAAGCGAAGAGGTGATCGAATTCGCCGCTAAAATTTGCGTGAGCTTCAGTGCAAGCGGCAGCGGAAAATATCTCGTCGATTACACCAAACGCCAAAATGTCAAAATCAACGAAGGTGCTTTCGTAAACTACGTAAATTTTAAAACAATCAGCGTTTTAAAGCCGTAATAAGCGAGCTTGCGATATAATTGCTCAAAATAAATTCCAAGGAAATTCTATGAAGCAAAGAATAATCACGGCAAGCATTTTACTCGCCGTATTTTTAGCTCTAATTCTCATAAACGCCAGGTGGCTAAATTTCGCCGTATTTGCGCTGATACTTGTGCTTGCGTTTTTTGAAAGCCTCAAATTATGGGGTCTGGAGGAAACTAGCAAAAAGTGGCTCGCGCTGGCGATCGCGTTTTTTGCGCTGCTACCATTTACGCAGACCGATGAGCCTTTCGTCTCAGCGCTAAAAGTTAGCATCCTGATGATCCTATGCGTCGCCTCTGTCGTAGCCTTTACCAAAGGTCCTAGCCTAAAGATCACGCTTCCTTTTATCTATCCCGTTGCGCCGATATTTTTTATGTGGGCGGCTTACGATGATTTCGGGGAAGTTTTTCACTTCGTTTGGCTGATCTTTATTATCGTAGCTAGCGATAGCGGCGCATATTTTATCGGAAGAGCCTTTGGCAAAACTCCGCTAAGCGCTAGCTCGCCGAATAAAACCGTAGAAGGCGTGCTAGGTGGTCTTGCGCTCGCGCTTATCGTTAGCCTCATTTATGCGCGCATCTTTACCAATATGCCGCCGCTTGAAATTTTAGGAAAAACCATCATCATAGCAATTTTTGGCGTGTTTGGCGATCTGTTTGAGAGCTACCTAAAACGCGCGGCGGGTCTTAAAGATAGCGGCGCGCTCTTTCCGGGACACGGCGGGATCTTAGACCGCATCGACGGCTATATGTTCGGCGCAATCGCGATGGCGATAGTCTATTCATGGTAGTTTTAGGCTCCACGGGCTCTATCGGCACAAACACCCTAGACGTAGCCGCGCGCAGCGGCAGTATGATCGAAGCGCTTAGCTGCGGGCGCAATATCAAGCTTTTAAACGAACAGATCGCAAAATTTCACCCAAAGCTCGTCTGTATCGCGGACGCGCAGCAAAAAAGCGCAGTAGATCACGAGCGCGTATTTTGCGGCGCGGATGGAATTTTGCAGATGCTTGCAGAGTGCAAAAGCACGACCGTAGTAAATGCTCTCGTAGGCTTTGCGGGCATGATGCCGAGCCTAAAAACCCAAGAGCTCGGAAAGAGGTTATGCCTCGCCAACAAAGAAAGCCTCGTCGTCGGCGGGAAATTTCTGCAAACGGATAAAATTTACCCGATCGACAGCGAGCATTTTGGACTGAAATTTTTGCTTAGCAATGCCAAAATCCCCGTTTCGCGCCTAATCATCACGGCTAGCGGCGGCGCGTTTTACGACGTTCCGCTAACGCAGCTGGGCTCGCTCACGCCGCAAAACGCCCTCAAGCACCCCAACTGGAAGATGGGCGCGAAGATCACGATCGACAGCGCCACGATGGCAAATAAGCTCTTTGAGGTGATCGAGGCGTTTTGGCTCTACGGCACGCGCGAGATCGATGCGCTTATCGAGCGCACCTCGCAGATCCACGCGCTGGTCGAATTCGCAGACGGCTCTACGACGGCGCATATTAGCAGGGCCGATATGCGACTAGCCATCGCGCACGCGATGTTTAGCGGCGACGTACGGGAGCAGATCACCGCGCCCGTGGATCTGTGCTCGCTGCGACCGATAGAGCTTAAACCGATCGACGAGATGAAATTTCAAATTTTTACCCTCAAAGACGCGCTGTTAGCAAACCCCGATCTCGGCGTCGTCATCAACGCCGCAAACGAAGCGGGCGTAAATGCGTTTTTGCAGCAGCGGTGCCGCTTCACCGACATTGCGCGCGTCGTGCTAAAGTGCGCAGAGAAATTTAACTCGCCTAGCGTAACGGACGCGGATGCGCTTGTGGCGGTGGATGCGAGCGTACGAGCGTATGCAAACGAGCTGCTGAAATTTAACGGAGAGCTTTAAGCCTAGCTTTGCCTGCTTAAATTTAGAGTTTAAATTTGAGCTATCTTGCCGCAAGCGGTGAAATTTAGGATCGAAAATTGTTAGACGTACAAACTATCGTAAATTTGGAAAAAGAGCGCCGCAAGCTGCTGCAAAGCCGCATAAAATGGAAAATAATAAGCCTGCTTAAAGCCTGTGCGATATTTATCCCGCTGATTTGTTTGATGATATACAAGGTCCGCGGAGAGAAAATATCTTTTGAGCTGCTATCGGAAATTTTATTTGATCTAATAATGCTGTACTTTGCATATAGGTTCTTTTACGAAAAAACCTATAAAGTCAAAACGCGAGAATTCGCGCTACAATACAAAGCCCTCTACATAGCACCCTACGTCGAAAATCTAGGATACAAATACAACAGATTCGGTGCCATAGCTTTGGAACAAGATATTGAGCATAGCGGGCTTTTTGGAGAATACGCGAACTTTGGCGGAGATGATTTGATATTCGGAAACATAGACGGCGTAGATTTTAGCTTCGGCGATATTTGGCTATCAAAAGACTTCGATAAAAAATTTTTGGTTTTGGCGTCTAAAAAGAAATACATTGAACCGTTCCAGGGTCTTTTTTTCGTGGCGGATTTTCATAAAAAGATCGGATCTGATGTTTTTATTCTCCCCAGCATAACGAAGCTGCAAACCTTCGCCTCCGAAAGCAATACGTGGCTTCGCAAGATGGACAACGCAAAATTCGACGAATCCTTCGCGGTCTATGCGAAAGACCCACTCGCCGCTGCGTATGTGCTAACGCCGGCGCTGATGGAGAAAATTTTATTTTTAAAAATGCTTACGAAATCATACATTGAACTTAGCTTCAGAAAAAACAAAATTTATATAAAAATACCTCGTCTATACGATAGCTTTGAGCCCGATCTAAGTAAGCCGATACGAGGCGACAAGCTTGCAAGCAAGATACAAATCGATCTGGACGCGATGCTACAAATCGTAAAAATTCTAAAGCTGAATGAAAAAATTTGGACGTCTTAACGGGCGCAAGGCGGAGCGAGGCAAGCGAGCAAAATAAGACAGGGCAAGGCAAGGCGAGTAGATGAAACGAGGCGGGGTAGAAGCAAAGCGACTAGATAAAACAAAGCGGAGCAGAATAGGCTGCTGGGGCGAAACACGTGAGTACCGCACAAGCGCGATAAATTTCACGCGGGATTCGAATTTTAGTAGCGGGATAAAATTCCGCGCGTGGTTGCGGCAAGATCGTGAAATTTCGCGTAGAATTTCGACGGGATTTTGCGTCGCGGCGAAATCTTGTATAGAATTTCGGCAAGGGCAAGATGATAAAATTTCGGCGGAATTTTACGAAAAATTAAAATTTGCTTGCTATTGAGAGATTTTTTTGATATACTGCCGTTTCTTTTTGGCCCCGTAACTCAGTTGGTAGAGTGTCACCTTGACATGGTGGAAGTCGTTGGTTCGAGTCCAATCGGGACCACCACTTAAGCTATTTTCAAATTTTAATCACTTCATTTTCACGCACAGCGCCTGTCTTAAATTTAGTTATTCCGACCCCTTTCATTTTTATTTTAGATATAATTTTTCCAAAACACTACGAGATCGATTAGCCGATCGATGAGGTAAATTCTATCGGCAACCGATTAAATTTAGAAAGGAGTATCGGCGATATATGGGGCAGTATGTTATAAAAACCTTAGACTATTGCGCAGAAAAGGGACTGCAGCTACAATGGGAAAAGGACTTTGCGATCTTCGTCAATGCTCTTGAAAACGAAGTTACTATAAGGGCAAATAAAAGCGGACTCATATCTCTTGCTAGGCATCTGCTTACTTTAGCGCAAGATTCCGTGCCGAAACATTCGCATATACATCTGGATGAGTATAATTCGCTTGAGGAGGGCTCGGCGGAACTTATAAACCAAAAAGATACCGAGCGGCAAAGATAAATTTTTATGCTAAAGGAAGGTGACAATGAGAGAAAAACACATTGTAGAGTTATTATCCTCCGCAATCGAAGGAGACGGGATCATATCCGTAGTATTTAAATTTTTCCATATAGATTGGGGATACACGCTAGAGGAGCTCGATCTAATTATAAACTTTGGTATAAAAAATGGCGATCTTCTTATAGAAGATATGCATGATGAAAACAAGCACTACGACAAAATAGATTGGCGGCTAGATAATGTGTATCAAGAGATCGTTATGGTAGATATTTACAAATATATGCCATTGCTATTTTCTAAACATCCGACGGTACCGGATCCTTATAAGCAGTTCATTACGGAATGAAATTTGCGTATGACAGCACAGATAAAACTATAAAATTTAAAGGATTGGACGGTATGGCACAAAACGTTATAAATAAAGCAGATCATAACGAAAAGAAGCAGCAAAATGTTAGATAGAATCGGCTCCTGTTGTATCGGCATGATGATAACTATCTCAAAAAGACTATGGGAATAAAAAATGAACGCTAGGATAGGTTTAATACTTTTGGGTGCATTTTTTGTATTTGAAAGTATTCTTGGCTGCTTTAGCGGAAAGATGTATTTTAAATACGGGGGCTGGAGTGCAGTTGAGCCGGTCTATATTATCAAGATTTTCATCATCGGCTTATTATTTGTTTCTGCAGGAATTTTCATAAACAAAAAAATAGGTAGAGTGATTAATGCCTTGATAGGCTTAAACCTTTTAATAATATCTATAGAAATTTTTACAACGCAAGATCTCGCAGGAATACAAAGCAAAATCGGATATCCTTTTCTTATCTCGGGATTTTCAGTTTTACTTATTAGTATCTTGTTTTTTTACCTCGCCTTCCGCTCTGAAAAGAACATAAAAAGATACCCGAAATATATGTGGTGTAAGGACTGCTTTAAATTTTACATGTACGAGGACGTCAAAGATACGGATCAAATTTGCCCGGACTGCGGCAAAAAGCTTACGGAGTATAATGACGGCGACTACTGGAAAAGAAACGCTCCTCATCAAGGCGCTAAAACTCCGAAGATCAAAAAGCGTAAATTTAAAAAGCGGTGAAATTTTGATTTGTTATACGAGGAATATATAAAAATGCTAAATAGAATTTTCGCATTAATCGGCTTTTTTGCTTTTTTCGCATGGGGGCTGGCGGCCGTTTTATTGGGAAAAGTCGATATAAAACCCGGCTTTATGGCATCTGTAAAGCTTGAAAGCGCGTATCTGCGTATCATCATAGGAATTTTATGCTTTGCGGCGTGCGCTTTCTTTTTATATCTCGCATTTCGCCCTGAAAAAAACATAAAATATTATCCTAAATTTATGCGCTGCAAAGGGTGTTTTAAATTTTATAATTTCTCGGACGTTAAAGATAGGAGTGTTTGCCCTAAATGCGGAGGCGAACTGCAAGATTATGCCGAGATAGAAAAGTGGAATCAAGCAGAAA
>ERZ772807.1797-NODE-1797-length-11634-cov-3.958805_pt1 | contig 11634 bp, 10 predicted proteins | sample MGYA00511472_ERZ772807 | MGnify/ENA primary metagenome ERZ772807 (study PRJEB29015, sample SAMEA2737947) | human oral metagenome | biome: human oral; feature: human-associated habitat; material: dental | place: China | collected 2039 ...
CCTGAAACGGAGCGAAGCGAAGTTTCTTCGAAGCTAAAACGCAGCACAGTACAGTTCCTGCAAAGCTCAAGCGCAGCTTCAACGAAGCTAAAACCTTTCGCCAAATATTTTCAGGTAGCCTTTACAACCGGCCTACTCTTCCGGCTGTTCGCCGTCGGTGTCGTCGCGCTGGCCTTCGGTAATCTCGATATTGATGCCGACTTCCTTGCGGATTTGCGCTTCGATTTCGGCGGCCACTTCCGGGTTTTCCTTCAGCCACACGCGCACGTTGTCTTTGCCTTGGCCGATTTTGTCGCCGTTGTAGCTGTACCACGCGCCGGATTTTTTGATGATGCCGACTTTGTCGCCCCAGTCGATCAGCTCGCCTTCGCGGCTCACGCCTTCGCCGTAGAGGATGTCGAACTCGGCTTGACGGAACGGCGGCGCCACTTTGTTTTTAATCACTTTCACGCGGGTTTCGTTGCCCAGGATGTCATCGCCCTTTTTAATTTGGCCGATGCGGCGGATATCGAGGCGCACGGAGGCGTAGAACTTGAGCGCGTTGCCGCCGGTGGTGGTTTCCGGGCTGCCGAACATCACGCCGATCTTCATGCGGATTTGGTTGATGAATACCACCAAGGTATTGGTTTTTTTGATGTGGCCGGTCAGTTTGCGCAGTGCCTGGCTCATCAGGCGGGCTTGCAGGCCGACGTGGCTGTCGCCCATTTCGCCTTCGATCTCGGCTTTAGGCACAAGTGCTGCTACGGAGTCGACAACGACCATATCGATACCGCCGGAGCGTACCAAGGTATCGCAGATTTCCAATGCCTGTTCGCCGGTATCCGGCTGGGAAACCATCAATTCTTCCACTTTCACGCCCAGCTTGCGCGCATAAATCGGGTCGAAGGCGTTTTCGGCATCGATAAAGGCGCACACACCGCCGTTTTTCTGGCATTGGGCGATGGTTTCCAGACACAGGGTGGTTTTACCGGAAGATTCCGGGCCGAAAATTTCAACAATGCGGCCGCGCGGCAAACCGCCGACGCCGAGCGCCAAGTCGAGGCCGAGCGAGCCGGTAGAGACGACTTCGAGGTCTTCATCCTGATGGCTGCCGTCCATTTTCATAATGGAACCTTTGCCGAACTGTTTTTCGATTTGGGCCAAGGCTGCGGCCAGTGCTTTGCTTTTGTCTTCCGATTTGCTGCTTTTTTTCTCGTCTGCCATGGTGGGTATTCTCGTTGAGGTTTGTCAAATGGGGCGATTATCTCATAAGGGGAGGCCGTCTGAAACCCAAGTTTTTAGACGGCCTATACATGTGGATTAAACGATTTCCGCCTTTTCGATGATAACGGGTTCGACCGGCACGTCGTCGTGGTAGCCGTGGCGTTTGGTGGCAACGTTTTCAATCGCATCAACCACATCGAAACCGTCCGTTACTTTGCCGAATACGGCATAACCCCAACCGTGCAGGCTGGGCGAGGTGTGGTTGAGGAAGTCGTTGTCTTTAGTATTGATAAAGAACTGGGCGGATGCGGAATGCGGGGCTTGGGTACGCGCCATGGCGATGGTGTATTTGTCGTTTTTCAAGCCGTTTTGCGCTTCGTTCTGAATGCTGTCGCGGGTGGCTTTTTCTCCCATGTCCGGGGTCATGCCGCCGCCCTGTATCATGAATCCTTTGATGACGCGGTGGAAAATCACACCGTCGTAAAAGCCGTCTTTAACGTATTGTTCGAAGTTGGCGGCAGTAATCGGGGCTTTTTCGTGATCCAGTTCAAGGGTAATCACGCCTTTGTTGGTGGTCAATTTAATCATTTTGCAATCCTTTCGGTTGAGGTAAGGCCGTCTGAAAACTTTTCCGTGTAAAGGTTTTTTCAGACGGCGTGGAAATCAGTGTTGGCCGTCGAGCCAGCGTTCGGCATCGAGAGCGGCTTGACAGCCGGAGGCCGCGCTGGTGATGGCTTGGCGGTAGGTGTGGTCTTTTACGTCGCCCGCCGCCCAAATGCCTTCGATGTTGGTTGCGCCGACGTTGTCGCCGCTGCCGCCTTTGGTTTTCAGGTAGCCTGCGTCGTCCATATCGAGCTGGCCTTTGAAGATGTCGGTATTGGGTTTGTGGCCAATGGCGATGAAAACGCCTTTGACGGCGATGTCTTCGCTGCGGCCGTCGTTGAATTTCAACCGCGCGCCGGTTACGCCGCTGTCGTCGCCCAATACTTCTTCCAATACGGCTTCGGTTTTCAGGATGATTTTGCCCTCTTCCACTCGGCGCATCAGTTTGTCCACCATGATTTTTTCGGCACGGAAGCTGTCGCGGCGGTGTATCAGGGTTACGGTGTTGGCGATGTTGGCCAGGTAGAGTGCTTCTTCCACGGCGGTGTTGCCGCCGCCGACTACGGCTACGTCTTGTTTTTTGTAGAAGAAGCCGTCGCAGGTGGCGCAGGCGGACACGCCGCGTCCGGCGAAGGTTTCTTCGCTCGGCAGGCCGAGGTATTTGGCCGATGCGCCGGTGGCGACGATGAGTGCGTCGCAGGTATATTCGCCCGCATCACCGATGAGTTTGAACGGGCGTTGCTGCAGTTGCGCGGTGTGGATGTGGTCGAAAACGATTTCCGTGCCGAAGCGTTCAGCGTGGGCGAGGAAGCGCGCCATCAGTTCGGGGCCCTGCACGCCGTCGGCATCGGCAGGCCAGTTGTCCACTTCAGTGGTAGTCATGAGTTGGCCGCCTTGTTCCAAACCGGTGATGATGACGGGATTGAGGTTGGCGCGGGCGGCATAAACGGCGGCGGTGTAACCTGCGGGGCCGGAACCGAGGATGATGAGTTTGTGGTGCTTGCTGCTCATGGTTTATTCCTTGCTGTATCTAGGGATGCGGTGCAATGTTTTTCAGACGGCCTCATCTGTTAAGGGGCCGTCTGAAAACGGTTAGCGGCGGCGGCCGAATCCGCTGCGGCGCGGCATGGTGGGACGGCGCGGCTGCTGATAGTTGGATTGTGCGCGGTCGGTCGGCCGGTAGCCGCCGGCCTGTTGGCCGCGTTGTCCGGCATTTTGCGGGCGCAGGCTGGTCGGCGCGGTGGGGCGTTTGCCTTTGTATTGCTGCTCGTAGCGGCTGCGTACTTGTTGCGCGGCCGGGCTGTTGGCCGGGGCGCGGGCGAATTTGTTGGCCAGCGCGTTGCCGATGAAGGCACCGGCCGCCGCTCCGACCAGGCTTTGCAGGAACCAGCTTCCTGTTGAGGCATCATACATATATTGCTGGCCGTCTTTGCCGGTTACGATTTCGCCGTTTTTGCCCTGCTGCTGGGCTTCGGGCGACAGGGTTTCATTAACGGCATCGGGCAGGAGCTGGTAAACGGTTTGGTCGGCGGCCGAGGCAGCCTGTGCTTGCAATTGGGCGATTTGCTCCTGTTGCGCTTTAAGCTGCTGTTCGAGTTCGGCCTGTTTGTCATTGCCGCAGGCAGCCAGGGCGAATGCGGTGAAAACAAGCAGTGTCAGGCGGGATTTTTTCATCGTTTTCCTTTGTGATGACGGATGTGGACGAAGGCCTAATATTAGGCAGGCGGCGGGAAAATCAAGGCCGTCTGAAAAATCCGGCATAAGGTATTTTCAGACGGCCTTTGAAACGGTTTCGGCATCATGCTTAATGTTTGTCTGAATCCAATTTTTGCGCACCCTGCTTCAAGGGAATATTGGTTTTCAGATAAGTCAGCAGGCCGGTATACATGCCGAGTCCGGTACGCTGCGCCAATTCGTTTTTCAGTTTTTTACTTTCATCCGCATCGGCTTTCTGCACTTTTGACGACAAGACTTCCACCAACAGCGGCGCAGGCTGTCCTTCCAGCAGCGCGTAAGCGGGTTTTCCGTCTGTCGGGTGTGCTTTTGCCAGCGCGGCCAATGCCTGGGGAGACAGGCGCAACCGTGCGTCCGACGCGCTCAGGGTTTCTTTTTCCGACCACGCCAGTTCGGGCTTGCCGCCTTTTTGCAGTTCGGCCAATAGTTTTTTCGCCTGCTCCATCGCCGCTTTGGCCGATTCGCTGTTGACATAGGCCGTGCGTACCTGTTCTTTTACCTGTTCGAAAGCCGGAGTGCTTTCTTCCCGCGTTTCCGTGGCACGAAGCACCCAAGAAGTATCGCCAACCGTAATCACGTCGGAATTGTGTTTCTTCTTAAACACTTCGTCGCTGAACAACACCTCCAGCCATTCGGCAGGAATATTTTGCTGCACGGCATTTTGACGGCTCAACCATTCGTTGTGGCTTTGGATGGGCAGCCCTGTTTTCTCGGCTGCAGCCTTCAGGCTGTCGGGGAAGTCAAACGTGGTTTGCGATAGGGTTTGCCGCATCTGCGCCAAGGCCTGCTGCGCTTTTTTCTGCTTCAATTCCGCTTCCAGCGAGGCTTTGGCCTCGTCAAAACTCTGCTGACCCTGGGTATTGGTAATGCGGACGATATGGAAACCGGCCGTGCTTTCCACCAGGGCGATGTCGCCTTTGTTCAGCTTGGCGATTGCCGCTTTAAACTCTTCCGGCAGGGCAGAAGATTTATCCACCACGCCCAATGCGCCGCCGGCTTGCGCCGTGGCGGTATCTTGCGAATATTTTTGCGCCAGGGCGGCAAAATTGTCAGGTGCAGCTTTTGCTTCTGCCAGCACTTTTTCCGCTTCCGCTTTGATTTTGGCTTTGTCGCCGCCCTGAGTCAGGGCAAACATGATGTGCGACACTTCCTGCTTGGGCTGTGCGGACGACTGCTGTTCGGCGAAGGCTTTTTTTACTTCCTCTTCGCTGACGGTCTGCCTGTCGGCCAAAGTTTTTGCCGACAATTCGATGTATTCGAATTTCACCGCTTTCGGGATGAGGTATTTGCTTTTGTCTTTATCGTAATAGGCCTTCAGCGCGGCATCGTCCACTTTGACTCCGGCGGCAAAATTGCGCGGGTCGACCACGGCAGTGCGGATTTCGCGCTCGGCCTGCATCAGTTTGGCAATACGTTCAAGCTGCTGGCTGCTGACGATGTTTCCGTTTGCGGCAAGGTTAGCCACGTTCTGCAATTCAAACTGACGGCGCAGGTTTTCAATCAGCTGGTCTTCAGTCAGGCCGCTTTGCGCCAGAAAATTTCGGAACTTCTGCTCGTTGAAACGGCCGTTTTCGTCTTGAAAGCCTTTGTCGTCCATAATGACCTGCTTCAACTGCTCCAGCGAAACATTGATGCCCATTGCGCGCGCGCCTTCGTAAAGGTAGGCACGGTCGGTCAGCACGGTCAGCGCGTCCTGATTGGACTCCAATCCCTCTTCGCGCACGGCGGCCTGCACATTTTGCGTGCTGATTTTTTCGTCTCCCACTTTGACGATGTAGTCCGAACCGGGAGCGGCGACGGTAGATGCGCCGAAACCGATAAAAGTCAGTGCAATCAAACCCAGCATTATCTTGGCCGGGCCGTTGTATTTCTCTACGGCTGAAAACATAGCTTCCAAGTAAAATCAAAGAATAAAAAGGCCGTCATTGTAACTGATTTTACCCACGGCAGAAATAGCATGAGGCCGTCTGAAATACCGACCACCCGGCCCCTTATGCTTGACAATAGATAAATGATAATGAAATGATTTAAATTCCTTATTTTTACGGAGTGCGTATGAATGATGGAAAATATCCCGAACAACCTACCTGGAAATGCGGAATTTCCGCACCAATCCCCACCCCAATCCCCACCCCAATCCGAAACGGCACACGACGGTGGCAGGCCGTCTGAAAACGGTGTCGGAGGCGTTTCCGACAACCAGCCGGAACATAAGCCCGACGGTGCGGATTCCCATACAACCGAACCTGCGCCCAAAACGCAGCCCTCTAAAAAAAGCAAACGCAAAAAACGCAACACCAAACGCCGCCTCAGCGAAATCGGCACGGCCAAAGGCGTGGAAACCATGTTCCGTAACGCTGTGCGCTCAGAAATGGAGCTGCTCGCATTGGCGGCAACCAAAGCCAACATTATGATTTCGCTCAACGGCTTCATCGTATCGGCATTGATGATTTCGGGAGCATTTATTTTCTCGTCGTCGCCCGAATTCCTGATTCCCGCCAGCACATTTATGATTACCGCCGCCGCATCCATCGTGTTCGCGCTGCTGTCCGCCTCGCCCGAACGAATCGGCAAAATGCGCGCGGCGCGCGAATGGCTGAAAGACGTGCTGCGCCGACGGGCGAAGCTCTCGGACTGGAAAACCCGCGTCAGCCATGCCGAAACGCGCTTTTTCGGCGGCGGCCAGCCCAATATCCTAATTTATGAAGACCGCGTGAAGGTACAGAAAGAAGAATATTGGGAAATGATGCAAGAAATTATGGGAGACCGAAAACAAGTGTACGAAAAAATGAGCGACCATCTTTACTGGCTGGGCCTACTGGCCGACAAACAGTTTAAATACATCAACTTATCCTACTCAGTATTCCGCTGGGGGCTGCTTGCATCCCTTTTCGCCTTTATCGGCGTGAAAACCCTGCCCGCACTGATGCCTTCGTCCGCCGACAACTCGGCAGAGCTGCGCGCACTGGGTATCGATATGTTCAAAGGCGTGTATGAACCTTCCGCCGTACAACAGCTTCCAGACGGACGGCTGCTGATTGCAGAGGACGAACCGAACCACGCGTTCAGCATACTGTCGATTGATAAGTCTGGACAACTGATTGAAGACGAATCATTGGATACCCGCATCATCACAGGCTTCAAACGCCGTCTGAACGACTTGGAGGCACTCGCCCGCGACGACGAAGGCTTCATCTACGCGCTGACCTCGCACTCGCGCAACAAAAAAGGACAGCGTTCGCCCGACCGCGAACACATGCTGCGTTTCAAAATCCAAAACGGCGAGGTGTTGGGCCTGACGAGCTACGACGACCTGACGCAGGTACTGGAAACCGATACCAAGCTGCACGACCTGATCCGCGAACGCACCAACGCCGAGGTTTCGTTTGAGGAAATCAATATAGAAGGTATGGCTTTCGATCCGGTGAAAAAACGGCTAGTACTGGGCTTCCGCGACCCCGAATTTAACAACATGGCATTGGTTGCCTTTATCGCCAATCCTAAGGAAGTGTTTGAGCACAAGGCCAAACCCGAGTTTGACGAAGTCGCGGTCATCGACATTGCCGGCGGCGGTATCCGTTCGCTCAACTACGACCCTATCCTGAAAACCTACATCATCGCCAACGAAGTCAAAGACGAAGCCGGCGAAAGGTTCTCGCAATTATGGACCTGGAGCGGCAAACACAGCGACGAGCCGCAGAAAATTACCCTGCCCAACCTGCAGCACATCAAAAACGTGGAAGCCGTCGATTCCATTACCGTAAACGGCAAGCCGCGCCTAATTGTGATGGGTGACGAGGGCAACGCATCGAAAAAACTGACCGCCAAATACATGATGGTCGATTACAGCACGCTGAGCAAGGATTAAGCCAAGCAGGCGATGCAGATAAAGGCCGTCTGAAAACCATAATATCGGTTTTCAGACGGCCTTTCGTTCTGCGGACGGAGGATGGCGGCAATGATGTCATCAACCATATATGAAAGACGGGACAAACCAGCGGCCAACCGTGCATTTTCAGACAGGAGGCCGTCTGAAAGGCATCATCCGCAAAAATTGACGAATCGTTGCGGATTCATTTGCCTGGCCGCAGCGTTACCATCTCCTGACACAATCCGCTAATCCGCCTGAACCGTTTCTTCCCAGCCGCCGCCCAATGCTTTGTACAAGTTTACCGTCGCTTGCGCCCTAGCCAGTTGCGAACGTATCAAACGTTCTCGGGCTTCTTGTTCGTCCAACCTGGCACGCAGGGCCTCGTCCAACGTCAGGCTGCCGTAACGGAATAATTTTTGCGCCCCGTCGGCACGGCTTTGCGCCTGTTGCAGGGATTGCTGCAGCAGTTCGCCCTGCCGCGTCAGGGCGGTTTGGCTTTGGTAGGCGGAATCGACTTCGCCCAAGGCGGTCAGCAGGGTGCGGTCGTAATTCAGCAGGGCGGTCTTCAGGCGGGCATCGGCGGCATCGATGTTGGCCTTGATGCGGCCGTTGGTAAATAGCGGGACGCTGATGCCGATTTTAAACAGGCTGTTCCAACCATGCAGGCTGCGGTCGCCTTCAAGTTCGAGACGGCCGCCCTGCCCCAGAAACTGTATGGTGAAACGCGGTAACAGGTCGGCTTTCGCGCCGGCGAGTTTGGCGGCATAAGCGCGGACTTCGGCGGCGCGGGCGCGAAGGTCGGGACGGCGTTCGATCAATCCCTGCGGTGTCTGCCCGCTTGGCGCTTCAGGTTGGGTGGACAGGATGTCGGCGGGGCTGTCGTGCAGCCGGAAGTGTTGCGGCACTTGGCCGGTCAATACGGCGATGTTGCGGACGTATGCGCCATATTCGGCATCAAGTGTGCTTTGTGCGGCTTGGGCCGCGGCCAACGCGCTTTGCGCCTGTTTGACAGCATGGGCATCAACGTGTCCGGCGCGGAAGCGTCCTTCAGCATATTGCAGCATTTTCTGCAGGACGGCGATGTTGGCGGCGGCAGTCTGCTGCCGCGCCTGCACGGCGCGGGCGTTCAGGTAATTGGCGGCAATTTCGCCGCTCAGCAGGAGTTGCGCGCCGTACAAGGCTTCCTGCTGCCCCAGTGCGGCATAGTTTGCGGCATCGGCGTCGCTGCGTTTACGCCCGAAAATATCGGGTTCCCAAGATGCCTGTATACCTGTGGTCAACAGGTTTTGGCTGCCGCTTAAAGTGTCGCGGCCGAGTGCTGCGGTTTTTTCGTTCTCCGACAAACGGCTGCGAAGGTCGTTGTTCAGCGGATTGGCTATTTCGCTGTGTCCCAGGCGGGATTCGGCACTGATGCCGCTGTTGATACCGGTATCGGCAGCGGCCAGCCTTGCCTGTGCGCGGGCTTCGTCCAGACGGCTGCGGGCGATGCGGATGTCGTGGCTTTGCGCCAAGCCTTGTTCTATGAGCCGGCCGAGTACGGGGTCGTGCCAGTTTTGCCACCAGCGGGCGGTTTCGGCACTGCCTCGCGCTGCTTGGTTTTGACCATACCCTTCAGGCAGGTCTATTTCGCTTTTTAGGGGAATTTGCGTGCTTTGGCAGGCAGTCAAGACGCAGACGGCCAAAGCCAAGGCTGTTTTTTGTGGTCGGAACATGGGGTTTCCTTTGTTTGTTGCTTTTGATAACGGCGGAAGCAAATCGGGGCAACGCCGTTGTGATTCGGATTTACGCCGCCGTCATCGGTTTTGACTTTTACCTGCAATTTTTTCAGTTAGTCTGAGTTTATAATGTCTTTACCGTTATCGGTATGTTTTTCAATAGGAGCTTATTATGTTTGCAAGCAAGCCGCTTTTTTCCGCAGTGGCCTTGGTACTGGCTTTGGGAGTGTCCGTACCTGCCGCCGCCGAACCGCCGCACGGCCGTTATGCGGGCAAGGCTCATAAGGCTAAGAAGCCGCACAAGCTGCATCCGGCCTGTAAAAAATATCTCGACCGCCGCGCCAAGTGGTATCGCTTGAAGGGCGATAAAGCGGAGCTGCGGGAAAATGAAAGGCAAAACGGGTGTTCCGCGAGCTGCCTTACCGCGATCAGGCTGAGCAATGCCGCGCAGCTTATGATGCATTCGACGATTTCGACCACGGCAAATTCCGCCGTTAATTGAACATCGGCTTTACAGGCCGTCTGAAAGGTGTTTTGCCGTTTTCAGACGGCCTTTAGATTTATTCATCCCTACTCTTCCGAGACTGCATTGTCGGCTTTTATCTGCCGTTTTTGTTTTTTGCCTTGTTCTTTATATTCTCTGTCGGCTTGCGCCTGTTTGCCGTACCAGTCCTCCACCATGCGGCGGCTGCGGTCGGTTTCGCGGTAACCGTCTGCCTTTTGGCGCGGCGGAAATTCGACTTCGGGCATGGGCAGGTGTTCGTAGGGAATTTGGCTCAACAAATGGCGGATGATGTTCAGGCGGGCGGTGCGTTTGTCATTGCTATCGGCCACGAACCACGGTGCCCATGATGTGTCGGTGGCGGCCATCATTTCGTCGCGGGCGCGGGAATAGTCGTACCAGCGGCGGTAGGACTCGGTGTCCATGGGCGAAAGTTTCCAGACTTTGCGCGGGTCGGCGATGCGGTTTTTCAGACGGCGTTCTTGTTCTTCCATATCGATTTCCAGCCAATATTTGAGCAGGATGATGCCGCTGTCGGTGAGTGCCTTTTCAAAAAACGGCATGATGGTCAGGAATTTGAAGCAGTCTTCTTCGGTGCAGAAACCCATCACGCGCTCCACACCGGCCCTGTTGTACCAGCTTCGGTCGAAGATGACGACTTCACCGGCGGCGGGCAGGTGCGGGATGTAGCGTTGCAGGTAAATCTGGCTTTTTTCGCGCTCGGTGGGCGTGGGGAGGGCGACGGTGCGGAAGACGCGCGGGCTGACGCGCTCGGTAATCGCCTTGATTGTGCCGCCCTTTCCCGCGCCGTCCCGCCCTTCGAAGATAATGCAGACTTTCAGGCCTTCGCGTTGTACCCAGCGTTGCAGGGCGACCAGTTCGCCATGCAGATACTTCAATTCTCGCAGGTATTTTTTCAGGCTGATTTTGGCGGGTTTGCCTTCGGTTTTCTGGTTCATTTTTCGGTCTCCTTTGATTATGCCGGCCGCCCTATCCGCTATAACGGTTTTTTCTGCCTGCCTTGTGCATCGAAATTATCGTCGGACAGCCAGTCAAGGAACCGCCGTTTTCGTTCCGGCCATTCGCTGTCGATTACCGAATACCAATTGGTGTCGCGGCTGCGGCCGCGGTTGATTCGGTCTTGGCGGAAAGTGCCTTCGTAAGTGAAACCCAGCCGTTCGGCGGCGCGGCAGGAAGGTGCGTTCAGCGCGTCGCACTTCCATTCATAGCGGCGGTAGTGCAGGGTTTCGAATACATACTGCATCAGCAGGAATTGCGCTTCGGTGGCCGCGCGGGTGCGTTTGAGTTTCTCCCCGTACACCACCCAGCCGACTTCGATCGTGCGGTTGGCGGTGTCGGTACGCATCAGGGCGATCGTGCCGACCGCCCGTCCGCTTTCCTGTTCGACAATGGTAAACCAATACGGGTCGGCAGATTGCTCCAGCTTGGCCAAATAAGCCTCCAGGCCGTCTGCATCCGTTATCGGGCCTATGGAAAGATAGGTCCAATTTTCCGGCGGCGAGGCATATACTTCCCGCAAACTGCTGCCGTGTTTTTCTGCCGACAGCTTTTCCAAACGGCAGAAACGTCCCTGCAATAATTGCACCTGCGGCAGGCTGCCTGCACCCAAATTTTCCACGATTTCGCCGACCGGTTGGCCGTATTCGTTTTCAATCATCTTTTCAATCTTTCAAGAATAGGTTGTGAAGAAGTTCGCTTTGTAATTTTAGCGAAACTCGCTTCGCTGCTCATTTTCAGACGGCCTATCTAACCCTGCCTCTCCAACATCCCTTGAAACCGCAACAATGCCAGCCACAAGAATCCTACGCCGATACAGCCCATGATCAGCATATGTCCCCACACGATTTCAATCCCTGCGCCGCGGAACAGGATGTCTTGCGAGAATTTGACGAACTGCGTCAGCGGCCAATATTCGCTGATCAGTTGCGCCGCGTGCGGCATGTTGCTGCGCGGGGATGCGCCGCCGGCAAACAGGTTCATCACGA
>ERZ772807.1799-NODE-1799-length-11620-cov-4.625594_pt1 | contig 11620 bp, 7 predicted proteins | sample MGYA00511472_ERZ772807 | MGnify/ENA primary metagenome ERZ772807 (study PRJEB29015, sample SAMEA2737947) | human oral metagenome | biome: human oral; feature: human-associated habitat; material: dental | place: China | collected 2039 ...
AGCCCTGCCCTTTATTGGGTGATGACGGGTGACGATTTCTCTCTCGACATCAATAATCCGAATGAGCCGAAAGTCCTTGTTGTGGGTAACAACCCCGACCGCCAGAATATCTATTCGGCAGCACTCGGTTTGTATAACAGTCGTATTGTGAAGCTCATCAACAAGAAGAAGCAACTCAAATCCTCAGTGATTATCGATGAGTTGCCAACCATCTACTTTCGTGGGCTTGACAACCTCATTGCTACTGCACGAAGCAATAAAGTTGCCGTATGTTTGGGCTTTCAGGACTTCTCACAACTTACCCGTGATTATGGAGACAAGGAGAGCAAGGTAATACAGAACACTGTAGGTAACGTGTTCTCTGGACAAGTGGTAGGAGAAACAGCTAAGACTCTCTCTGAGCGTTTTGGTAAGGTGCTTCAGCAACGTCAATCAATGACCATTAACCGTAACGATAAGTCCACGTCTATCTCCACACAGATGGACAGTCTTATCCCTGCATCAAAAATCAGCAACCTCACGCAGGGTATGTTCGTAGGATCTGTATCCGACAACTTTGACGAGCGTATTGACCAGAAAATCTTCCACGCTGAGATTGTTGTGGATAGTACTAAGATCTCTGCCGAGATGAAAGTATACCAACCCATCCCCATAATCGCAGACTTCATAAACGAGGATGGCTCCGATAATCTCAGAGAGACTATCGAAGCCAACTATAAGTGTGTAAAGCAAGACATTCTAAGCCTTGTTACTAAAGAGCTTGAACGAATTAAGAGTAACCCTATTTTAAGGCATCTGATTAAGGAGTAAAATAATCTGTCCCCTCTTTAATATTAAAGTGTTATAAGATTAATTCTAAGGAGTATTTTTTTGCCATCCATCAGTAATTTTACTCCAGTCAATATCTCGTTTTTCCTTTCCTGTCCAAACATCCCAGTAATCAGGATCATTAGACTGAGGGCATTGTTCTTTACGTAAAGTTCGCATTTTTACCATGACGGGCAACTCTGATGCCCATCCTAATAACACTGCATATTGAGAGGGAAGCGATGGCATTTCACGCAGAATACCTCTCATATTATCAGGTAATAAACGATGAATTAATTCTTGATCTCGGTCATTAGATATACGATGCAACAAAAAAGAATTACATTGAGACAAAACGGTAGGAGACAATTCAGATGGTCTTTGTGATGACAAAACAAGTCCTAGTCCAAACTTTCTCCCCTCTCTGGCAATCTTTTCAAATATCTTGCAACATTGAATACTTGCTCCAAAGTTTTCAGCATCATCATTGTATCGTTTAATGAAATAGTGAGCTTCTTCCATAACCAATACTGTTGGGAGACACTGCTTATTCAGTTTAAGATAACGCTGTTGCGTTTCAAATATCATGCGAGCAATAACTGCCGTAATAATACTTGTCACATCAGATGGAAGTAGAGATAAGTCAATTATTGTCAGCGATTCTTTATTGTTTGCTCCTATATAGTTATCCAGCCATTTACTTAACTGAAGAGTATCATTATCAATGACTTTCTTAACGCGTACATCTGTCAGTAATGTTTTGATACGAGGCATTAAAGTCACGATATAATCTGTTGTTTTGAGTATTTCTGCATTTGCCTCTATGGAACGTACAAAATTCTCACCAGTGAAAGGGATAGGACTATCTTCATCTGTAGGCAAAAACTCTTCTTCGCTCCCTCCTGCTTTTGAGAAAACTTGATTCAATAGCTCAATTACCTCTTGAATTTCATCTCTTGAATAGGTATAGTCAATGTATCCGCCTCCAGAACGATTATTCTGAAATTCTGTCATCTTCTCTTTAAACGCAGTTATTGCCATTTTTAAATCATTTGAAAAATCGTCTTCGATACTGAGCCCTTCACCCCACTTCATCAAAGATGGATGAAACCCATAAGCCCGTTTTTTAACAAATGGGGTTCCCTCCTTTACTTCAATTTGTAGAGCTTGGATGATGATACGGGTATAGTTTGCCAGCTCTCGCTCTTGTGTCTGCCCTTCAAAAGCGTTCCCACTTCTTACCGACTTCAGCGCATGAACAATAGTCGTCCTATGTGTTTTGGGCGATGCTTTGGTAAAACCACACCATTCGTCTGTATTCCAAAACCACAGTGGAACTTCAAGTTGTTTTTCAGCCTTCCCTTCTACATTTACCGTGTAGATATTTGCATTAGGCTTATCCGCAAAAGCTTTGCTATACTCCCCATTCGGATCTAATACAATAAAGCGACTATTTACGTTCCCTTCCATATCAACAAGTTTCTCTCTGGCACTTTCAATAGACCATCTTATTAATCCTGCCACAGAACAAGATTTTCCACTTCCAGTATTTCCCAGTACAGCAAGATGGCGTCCAAATAATCTATCTGGGTCAATCATAACCTTAGCATTGCCCACTAAAGGACTATTCCCTATATAAACTCTTCTATTATCTCCGGATTCTATGATACAGCGCAATTGCTCATCTGTAGGCAATATAACGATATCACCAACAGAAGGGAAAGACTCGATACCTCGTTTAAACTTATAACCATCCTTAATAGAACGAAGGCTACCTACAGGTTGAACTTCCATTTTTCTTAAGGGGAATGGTAAGTCAATTAAACCAAAATCTTGAAACCCTCTTCGCTTAGGATAAGGAGAACATTGAATAGTAATCCATGACACCTGTCCTACAAGAAATCCTAAATCAACGGGTATCATAACATAGCCATTGACGCGTGGAAAATTTCTTGGTGTCCCTGCATTTAATGCAACACTTTCTGGTGCTTCTATGTCCAGTTGTACTTCTATCCTATCTGGAGAAATATATTCTACTGTACCTATACGTAATGAAGATAAATATTCAATTGGAGTTGTAGACATAAAATATGCTATTAATTTTCTGAATTAATAATTACTTCTTTAGCTGTTTCACTTGTAGTTGGAAGGGTATATCTAAGCAGGTGTAGTAGGCTTGGCAATATCTGAGCTAGCCCCCATACGGTTTTGTAGTAGCTCTGCCAGTCTAATTGTTGTCCTATCAATAGCCGATTTAGGAAGATAATCATTGGCTAAATTCGAAATATCTCCCCAATTACTCCCTATCATTATAGAGATTTGAGCTTTATTTGGCGACTCATTATAAAATTTTAAGATACGACCTATAGGATCATTATATGATATAATAACTATATGAGTTGAAGGAATTGTAAGCATATCATTGAGAACACGATTTATGTGTTCATCTCCAAAGCCATAGCCATAAGTTACCAAAGTACTATTTGGGCGGCAAATAGAAGCTGCAAAATCTCGAAATAATTCTACATAGGGATATTCTGCAGTTTCCCTATCTTTTGCAGAATTTGGATATATCATCAATCCCATTGCATTTGTTCCATAAAGCCCTGGAGCTCGTAGATAAGAATCTATATTGTCTGCACCAAACGGAAGTCCTATGCGTCGTATCTCTCCACCATTCTGTATCCAATCAACAGAACCATGAAGTTTAGTTAAACGTACTACACCTTCCAAATAACGAGGTTCCCCTCTAATCCCTGGAGGATTGTAGTGGACATCTAATTGAAGTCTTGAAGAGCGGAATATTGGCATCATTGTTCCAACAAATCTATCCATAAGATGGATTCCTGCCAACTCTGCCCCAACTTCTATAAGACGATCATAATTGGTCGTAAATATGTTTAATCTTTCTTTATTACCTGTACGACTTGCAAAGCTTAGAAGAAAATTTATCAGTATACGATATGCATTTTCTCGTTTACTTTTTTCTGCACTTGCGATTCCTTTCTCAGACTTAAGTATGGAGTTAGCAAACTCTGAAATAATTGAATTCAGTTCATTTTTCAATGTGTTTGCTTTGTTAGTTTTTCCTAAGATCTTTAGCCCTCGGAGTAAATCATTGGCTGTTCGTATCTGATCTTCAATATTACCATCTTCACGACCACTTACTTGTGCAGAAACTTTTGCTGCAGCTTCAATTTCATCTTTATAGTTAGAGAATGTGGTTCCACCCATCGTTGTTCCACTTCCTGCTCCAGATAAGATACTGATTGCATTTGTTATTCCAGACCCACACAATAGAGACAAATGTTCTGATTGAAAAAGTGAAGTTAGCCAAGGTTCTATGCGAGAGCGAAATATATTGTTATTTACAGCGCTATTATCATCATTAGATAACCAATTACAATCATCAGCATTGAGAACCTTACCGTTAGAATCAAAAAGAATCAAGTCGCGGTCATCTCTTGTCTTTATCACATTTCCTCTTTGTCCAAGGACTTCTTGAGGCTTAATAGCGTTCATCATAATTTACAATATTATTAAATTTCTATAGTTTATAAATTGATTTTGTGATTACTTAATAACAAAGAATATTATAAGAGTCAGTTATGACTCCCCACAGCTCTTAAAGTTCTCCACCTGTTCCATTACCTGGTCAAACACTTCTTTGTTATACTGTGGAGGATAGCCATTGGCGTGCAGGCAGAAGAAGATTTTCCGGTTCAAGTCGGCACGTATATTATTGTTATTGAGCCAGTCGGTAAAGGTAGACTGAACATCAATGAGCTCTTTGATTTTCTTTGCCAGAGCCTTACACTTTTCGTTGACAACCAGTGAACCCACCTTCTTATCCTCGCCATACTCGAAGTTATACTTATCCCTGAGGTGCAGCAAGATATCATAGAAAGCCTTTTCCTCAAAGCTCAGCCCCAGCCCTCGGAAGCTCTCCTTCTCTTCGCCCAACGCATTCAGTAGGTTTAACGCCTGCTTTGTGGCTTCATCAATGATGGCATTCACTGCCTCGTTCTGTGTCACCGTAGCTTCGTCAGCCGATAGTGCGTCACGCCGTTTGTGGTATTCATCGAGCGTCTTGCGCAGCAAGTCCTCATACTTCTCTGCAGCAATCTTATTGACCTTCTTATATTCCCTTATTGTCTTACGCAGCAATTTCACGAGCAGTTCCAGTTTCGTTGCAGGTAGCTTCACGCCTTTCAGCCGTTCTGTAAACTCTGCACTGAAAATCTGTTCCTCGACGTCAGTGTCCAAGATGCTCACTACGGCATTACACTTCAATGCCTCCTCAACCATTCGTTCTACCGCTCTGTTCATACTCTCAACATCGTGTTTCTCGCCAGATGTCTTACGCACGTATGACGCCACCGCCATATAACATTGCGACAACGATAGTTCCTCATAACTCAACACGCCCGACGGCTGACAGATATCGTATGCCGTACGCAGATTCTTCACGTGCGAAAGGAAGTAGGTCTTAGCACTGACCTTCTGTGGCAACGCCCTCAACTTGCCTACATTCAGGACCTCATTCTTTGACATAATATGTTCAGCCGCAGCCGACAGACATTCCAGACGCACCAATGGTTTCACGTCCTTATCTGTAAAGGGACTGAGGTCAAAGCCTGCAAAAAGCTGGTTGATAATCGCCAGTTCTGTCCGTAATATCTCCAAAGTCTGCTCCACATCGTCATCACTCGGACCGAAGCCATCACCGCCAAAGAGCTTCATTGCTTCCATCATGTTTTTATGAATGCCGATATAGTCAATCACATAACCAAACTCTTTTCCGGGATAGTTGCGGTTGACACGGCTGATGGTCTGTATCAAGGTTTGCTTCTGCAAAGGCTTGTCGTTATAGAGATAAGTCAGGCAAGGAACATCAAAGCCCGTAATCCACATATCCACAACGATAACAATGCGGAAGTTACTGTTCTCGTTCTTAAAGGCGTGGTCCAGCATTCTTGTCCGTGCCTTATCACCTAAATAGTCCCACATCTCCTTAGGATCGTTGGCACCTCGGGTTGCCACCATAGCGATAGTAGGTAGAGGCTTCAGCTGCTTGAGTTCTTCTCTTGTGCGCTTGCTGTCATCAGGTGATTTCCGCTCAACAAACCAGTCAGGGCGCAACGCCTTGAACTTCTGCAACAGTCGATAGGCGATTGGACGCTTGCTACATACGATCATTGCCTTTTGCACGACATCTACCTTGTTGTCACAGGCTGTTTCGTAATGATTGATGATATCCACTGCCAATCGTCCCAAACGTTCGTCATCGCCCAAGATAACCTCCATGGCACTCATCGCTTTCTTGCTCTTCTCTATATCGTCCTCCGTTGCTCCTTCCTCGCCACACTGCTTGTAGTAGGCGTCAATCTCCTTCACCTTCTCAGCGTCTAACGTAACCTTTGCAATACGAGGGATATACTTGATATCACGTGTAATACCGTCTTCAACAGCCTGCCGCATCGTATAGCTGTCCACAATCTGTCCGAACACCTGTATGGTGTCGTCTATCGGTGTACCTGTAAAGCCCACAAACGTTGCGTTCGGGAAAGCCGTACGAAGTAGTTCGGCATAAGGCTTTGTCACAAAAGCACCTATCTTGTCTTGGTCGTCCTCTGTGATGTCTTTTCCTTTTTCAAGCCCCTTCACCTTCAGATGCGTGTCAAGATGCACCTGCGTGCGGTGAGCCTCATCCGAGAAGCAGACGATGTTGTGCCTATCATTGAGCAGTCCTGTTTCTTCACAGAACTTCTGTATCGTACAGATAAAGAAACCACCCGACTTACGTGAGCCCATCTCCTCTCCGAGTGCTTTTCTGCTTTCAATCTTCTGGGCTGTACCTAAGGAAAGGAAGTCTTCTGATTGCAGGAAGAGGTCGCCTGCCTGTGTCTGCAAGTCATCACGGTCGACAATCATCACAATGGTTGGCGACTCCAACTCCGAGCAGCGCAAAGAGAGCTGACGAGCCAAAAACATCATCGTATAGGTCTTTCCACAGCCTGTGGCTCCAAAGTAAGTACCGCCCTTCCTGTCGTTATTCATAAAGGCTTTCAGGACATTGTCACGCAGCATACGTGTGGCAAAGAACTGAGGATAGCGGCATACCACCTCTTGTTCCTTCCCTGATCCGGCATCGGGGAAGTAGACGTAATCTCGCACTATCTCCAAGAAACGATTCGGCTCATAGACTCCTCCAACGATGGTGCGCACTTGGTCTAACCCTTTCTCAGCCACAGGGTCTTCGTTCTTTACCTTCTTCCAGGCATAGTAGTGCTCATAAGGCGTATAGGTTGTTCCCAGCTTTGTATTGTTCTTCGTAGCATCACTGATACACGACAGCGGACAATAGCGCAGCAGGTGCGGAATGTCACGCATATAGCGGGTGTGTATCTGTTCGTAGGCGTCAGCAATGGTGGCTCGTTCGTCAGCAGGATTCTTCAGCTCGAAGATACAGAGCGGAATACCATTGACAAAGAGAAGTACGTCAGGAATACGGACATCCGTCTGCACACCATAGCCCACTTCAAACTGGTTGACCACACGAAAGATGTTATTCGCCGTATCATCAAAGTCAACATAGCTGATGTCGAAAGGCTTATTGTCTCCGTGCCGTACATAGCGGTAGCCATCACGAATGAGCTTATACGTATTACGCAACTGCTCGAAGTGGCTTTGTCCGCCGACGTGGCGCAGATGGTTGATAATCTCATCCACGTCGTTATCAGTCAAATCCTTGTACTTGTCCTTCAGATAACTACTCAGGTCGTCTGTCAGAAGAACTTCACGGTTTTTCCGGTGAATATTACCTCCGTACGTATATTGCCAGCCTGTTCCGTCGGTTAACAGGTCGATAAGGGCTTCTTCATATTCGCTTTCGTAGAATTTCATATCTTTGTGTTATTTATATTTATCAAGGTAGATAGTAATTAAGTTGGAGAAATAACGTGTACCCAATTTGCCGTTTTCGGGTACATATCCAAGTTAATTCTGCCAGTCATCGGTTGTCTGCATTCACTTGCCTCAATACAGCTTTTGTCTCAAAATCGTAGGGAAGAGGCAACAAGGGGATATTGTATTTCTGTTTCATATTCTTTTTATTTATGAATGTATAGCCTTCTGTATCAATGCTGGGCAGAGTGTGCGCATCTGCTCACGGGCTTCTGCTGCTATCCGCTTCGCCTCTTCTATACAATGGTATAGGTTTACGATTGATTGCTGGACATCTGGAGGAGGGAGAGGGATTTTTACACAGCATAGCTCACTCCAAGAGAAAACTTCAGTGGAAGAACCCCAAGAACGAAATTCTGCATTTCTATCAAATTCTTTCCTACTTAACAATGTGTACAAAAATTCATCTAATAATTTCTTACTTGAAACCTTAAATGTTATATTATTAAAAGTCGTAATAAAAGTTTTTTTTGTATTATTAAAACCTAATCCCAATTTTCGACTTCCTCTGGGATTGTACACAAACAAGCGAGGAGAAACCATTTTGAAAAGTTCAAGCTTCTTGCTCTCTAAAGTTCCTCGCATAATGTTCAATTCTTTATTTATGTTAACTCCAACACAATCTTGTTCTGTATATTTCCCCTCGCTATTCCTTTCATCGCAAGATTCAATATACTCCCCCAACTCCACTTCGTTATATTTTCTTTTACAATCCACCACGAGGGCTTCGCACGCTTGTGTAAGGGGAGCGATAAGGGCTTCATTGTCCTCTGCCAACGACTTTAAGCCATTATAGGTGTTTACCAATTCACGCTGAATGGAAATTGAGGGAAGAGGGATGCGAATATCACAAAACCTTTCCCAAGCAAGATTTGAACGGATACTACCATCACTCAAAAACCATCCATATCTATCCATCTCAAATCTTATAAACTGCATATATAAGTATTGAGGGTTCAATTTAGAAGTATCTTTTATTGTAAACGTAGTGTAAGCAGGTGACACCAATAATGTTTCGTCTTTATCTTGCATTGCTATGCGAATGCAAACATCACGCCCTGTTTGCATACCACTAAATACAAATGTTCCTTTCCGAACTAACTTGTATTTAGTGCTATCCAAGTTATTAGTGTCAGCCACTGTTGGCATAAATACCTTGTCTTTATTTATTCCACAAAAAGGGTAGTTTCCCTCTTCGCTATTCCTTTCCTCACAGAGCTCAATATAATCCCCCAGCCTTACCCATTTGGTCTTATTCGCACTCATACCCCAACTGTTTTAAAGCGTTACGCAAGGTTATGTCATTCTGTTTCTGACGGTGCAAGAGGTCTTTAACAGTGGCAGCCGTATCGGTAAGCACTTGATGATAGTCAATATTACTGTCACGGTCTACAAACTCGATATAACGGCTTGGCACCAGCGAGAAGTCGTTTTTGCGCAGTTCGTCAAGCCCAACAGAGCGGTAAAGCTCTGGTTCGGTAAAGTTTTTACCGTCTGTTCCCTCGCTCTGCCAGCGGAAGTAGATATCCGTGGCACGCTCCACCTGCTCTTTTACAAGCTGTACTTTCTTCTTCTGCTCGCCCTTGATAGCGTTTTCGTTCCACTGGCGCAGGTCCATAAAGAGAATCTCGCCTTTACGGTTGCGCTGTTTTCGTCCGTGCCACATTCCGCCTTCCTTTTTCTGATTGAGAATCCATAGTGTCACAGAGATATCCGTGGTATAAAAAAGCTCACGTGGAAGAACAATAATCGCTTCAACCTTATCATTCTCGATAAGCTTCTGTCTGATTTCCGCAGCATCGCTATCACCCAGTGCACCATTGGCAAGGAGGAATCCTGCCACGCCTCGTCCCGCCTTCAGCTTAGAGAGGATATGCAGAATCCAAGCATAGTTGGCATTGCCCTCAGGTGGTAAGCCATAGTCAGCCCAGCGCGTATCGTCGCTCAAGGACGTGTCATACCACTTCTTGAGGTTGAAGGGTGGATTAGCCATTATATAGTCGAACACCAATCCACGGTGCATATCATTGGTAAAGGTAGAGGCGTTCTTCTCGCCCAGATGGTGAGAGATGCCACGCATAGCCAGATTCATCTTTGCCAGACGATAGGTGGCAGGGTCGGTCTCCTGTCCATAGACATTGACCTGCATAATGTCGCCCTGCTTCTCCTCGACATACTTAGCACACTGCACGAACATACCGCCCGAACCGCAGCAAGGATCGTAGAGTGTACCATCGAACGGCTCAATGAAGGCTGCTATCAGCTCAACGATATCGTGAGGGGTATAGAACTCGCCCTCCTCCTTCGTTGCATTAATGGCAAACGACTTCAGGAAGTATTCGTACACACGTCCGATGAGGTCGCGTTCGGTTCCGAAAACCTTATGAGAGATCTTGTTCACCTCGTCCATCACCTTCTTGATGACATTCGCTTCGAGGTTGATGCTACTGAAGAGTCCCAACCGCACGCAGCCTTTCAGTGAGCCACCGCCATTCTCCAGTGCCTGCAAAGCATCGTCGAGAGCACCGTTCAGCTTGTTGGCAGGCTGCAACATCAGATAGTCCCAACGTGCCTCACGAGGAACGAAGGCGATACCGCTGTACATTCCGGGCTGGTCGAGATAAGCCTGTATCATCTCCTCATCAGTCAGTCCATTGTCAATACATTGTTGGCGAAGCTTCTGCTGCTCGTCTTCGAACTTCTCACCGATGAAGCGCAAGAATACCAGCGTAAGCAGTAGGTCGCGTTTGTCATTGAGAGAAGCGTTACTGCGGAGGTATTCACGACAGTTGAACAATATTGTTTCAAGGCTCAGCGAGCCTGTCTCCTGTGTTTTCTTTTTCTTTGCCATAAGATGCTTTAAAAAGTCGTTTGTTTGGTTGGTGCAATCAGGCTGCGCACCTCAATATCTAATATTTCTGCAACTTCATACAGATTGTCTAATGTTGGCTGCACCTTGTTAGAACACCATCTTGAAATAGTATTCTCTGATTTCCCCAGTCTTAGTGAAAGCCACTTACTTGTTAGTCGCTTTTCTGCTAACACAGCTTTAATTCTATTTGTTGCTTCCATTTTTCTTTTTTATATATCTGCAAAACTATTCATATAACGAATCTAATCAAAATAAGCCTTACTTGCCTGATAAGATAATTCTTAAAATACAACTCATTGAAAATAAAGAAGTTACCATGTTGGTAAAACTAAATAGGTAACGATTTAGAAACGAGCGAGCTACTTGACTTCGCTGTTTTCTGCCTAACAAAGAACGCTTGTTATTCCGTTTGCAAAGATAATACTTTGTTACCGAATAACAAGCGTTTTTGATGAGGTATTCTTTATTCTGCACTTTTTGTATGCTGCTATGTTTATATTCCCCTTCCACGTTTCTTCTTTCTGTTAGCTTGGTATCTGAGTTTGCGCTGCCATGCAGCTTCGGTTAAGTCATTGCCTTGTGTACTTGGTGTAATCAAATCGCCTAACCCTTCTACAACTTCATCGGCTGCGCTAACGATGGTGTCTGCCACTGCATCAATGGAGTTCTGCACTTGTGGCGTGTCATTGTCTCGTGAGATAGAGGAACGGCTTTTGGGTACAAGTTGATAATCTGCATTAGGTTGTTTGTTGTTTTCTGTCGGCTCTTGTACTGTTTGGTGTAGCATCTTTGTTTCTTCTTTCTTGGTTGCTTCAAAGTTCTTCTGCAAGGAACGGTAGCCGAATTCCCTGCCAATTTCGGAAGCCTTGAATGTATGTTCTCCGTATGAGAACTTCAAGCCATATACCTTGTCCTGCTTGTTCTTCATACGCTCTATGGTAATGCCGTTTTTGTTCAATTCATAAAGGAACATGG
>ERZ772807.1802-NODE-1802-length-11609-cov-4.267353_pt1 | contig 11609 bp, 9 predicted proteins | sample MGYA00511472_ERZ772807 | MGnify/ENA primary metagenome ERZ772807 (study PRJEB29015, sample SAMEA2737947) | human oral metagenome | biome: human oral; feature: human-associated habitat; material: dental | place: China | collected 2039 ...
CTCAGGACAATATGGAAGTTCGTTTGGATGAAAAGGTGACAAGTGAGAAAGAAACTCGCGATTTAGGAATCGAAGTTGGTGATTTTATTTCCTTTGACCCCCGTACCACTGTTACCGAATCAGGCTTTATCAAGTCTCGCTTTCTGGACGACAAGGTCAGCGCAGCTATTTTGCTCAATCTTTTGCGCATTTATAAAGAGGAAAATATTCAGCTACCGATGACGACTCATTTTGCTTTCAGTGTCTTTGAAGAGGTTGGTCATGGGGCTAATTCCAGTCTGCCGGCTCAAGCGGTAGAGTATTTGGCGGTTGATATGGGGGCTATGGGTGACGATCAGCAGACAGATGAGTATACGGTTTCCATCTGTGTCAAGGATGCTTCAGGACCTTATCACTATGGCTTCCGCCAGCATTTGGTAAATTTGGCCAAGGAGCAGGATGTTCCTTACAAACTGGATATCTATCCATTTTACGGATCAGACGCCTCTGCAGCCATGAGCGCAGGAGCAGAAGTCAAGCATGCTCTGCTAGGGGCAGGTATCGAATCCAGCCACTCTTACGAGCGTACCCATATTGACTCGGTCATGGCAACTGAGCGCATGGTGGATGCTTATCTGAGAAGTGGATTGGTTGGACAGAGTGTCTAATAATGTCCAAAAATTGCTCAAATTATTGGTATAATTCTTAAAAATATGTTACGTTCGTATATAGAATTACTTTGGGTTAAAAGGGAGAAAATGAAAGTAGTTTGTGTGGATTCCTGTATTCGTTCCAGGGTCTTTGGGATTGACATAGCTCTCCGCAATCGATTTGAACTTTTTGAAGAAATGAAAGTTCCTTATGAATTGTGGGTTTCTGAAGCGTATGCAGATATATATAGTGATGTCGGTGCTAGAAAAAGAGTGCTAGAATGCTATGAGGCCTTGGGCATTGATAGGACCAAGGTTCGTTTTCTTGGTTTAGAGTTGGGGGGACGAAGTGTCCAGGAGTTTGCTGAGGAGGAGCTTGAGCCGGCTGACTGGCTGATAATGGAGCGTTTGGATATTCCAGAAAATATTCTCTTGAGACGTGGACAAGATTTTCATGTAGCACGCGTCCTTCATCAGGATCACATGATTGCCCTCGGACAAGAGTTAAATAAAAAAGTCATGGGCTGGCTTGACCAGGATGTTTTAGATTGTTTGATTTTGGTTGGCGAAGGTCAGGAGGCCTATCTGCCTCAAAAGATGAGGGATACGGCCCTTTTTATTCCAACCACCTATGCAGAACAAGTAGTCCAATATCAAAGAGAGAGGGTATTTGATTCAAAGGATATTCGCTTGGTGACAGTCAGTCGTTTATCTGAGGAGAAAAACGTTCTGTTATTGCTGAAAATTATGGCTTTATTGAAATTTAAAGGCCATAGGCAGTTTACTCTTGACATCTATGGAGATGGTCCTGACATGGCCATGCTGCAAGATGTCCTTGAGCTCAATGATTTGGAAGACATGGTTCACTTTAAGGGCTATCAGTCTCGAATACCTTATCAAGCTTATGATGCCTATATTAGCACTTCCTTATCAGAAGCCTTTGCGACATCGCTTTACGAGGCTCTGGTCAATGGCTTGCCTCTGATAGGTCTGGATGTGCGCTATGCTAATCGCGCTTATATTAAGCATGGAGAGAATGGATGGCTTATACCTCAAAATGATGCTAATCAATATGTTGTCCATTTGGAGCAATTTAGCCAATTTGGAGAAAAAGAATGGAGGAGATTGTCGGCAAGATCCAAAGAACTTGCCAATCGCTATAACAGAGAACTACTAGTCAATCTATGGGAAAAAGTTTTTAAAATGTCTAAAATAGGAGATTAAAAGGAGAAGAAGATGAAAAAGAGTTTAGGGAAAAAAGTAGAAATGGGAATGAAATTAGTCCCAATTCCTCTGTCCTTGCTGCTTGCTGGGACCATGGCAGTGGCTGTGCAGGCAGAGGAAGTAGCTAGTGAAACAGAGGGAAATCAAGTCCAGAATAATCAGGCGACACCTCCTGTCAATCAAGAACTGACAAATGATGGGACCATCAAAAATGAGGGACCTTCTGGTCTGACCATCTCAGAAGATGGAGAGAAGGGGGCAGCCCAAGTCACGCCTGAAATCGAACAATTAGCTCAGGAATTTTATGACTATCATACCAAGGGAGAGAGAGATGAAATAACTAAGGCTGCAACCATGACATCTGTCATGCCAGAAATGCAATCGGTAGAGCAAATAGAAGAGGCAGCCAAAAAGTATGATTATGCTTATGCGATCCGTAAGATGGATGGTGTCTTTAAATACATTGATTTAAAGCAAGTAGAAGATTTAAATCTAGTCAGAGATGAACACTTTCAAGAAGTTCCTTCAGGAGAAGCTTATTATAGACAATCGCTAATTCAAAATAATACAGCCCTCTTCTTTTTGAATAAGTGGGAGGCTATATTCAATCCAAATCCAACACCTGAAGAAGTTGCTAAGATACCAAAAGCCATCATTCCGCGTTCTGAGTTGGATTTGACTGACGAGGGAACCTTTCCTACAAAGAGATTTTTGGAGATGAGACTATGGGGTTACTCAGGTTTAACATTTGAAGAGGCATTTTCTAGAAAGTATTTACCTGAGTCAGATAATAGAGTATTATCTATGAAAGAGATTAAGGAGATTATCCTCACCAACCCTGCATTCTTTCAAATTCAAGCAGTCGCTGAGGATAATATTTATTATATGAACCCTTTCTTTCAAAAACTGTTTATCAATTGAAAGGAAGTTGAAGATGTTTATGGTAATTTTCCAGGAAAAAAATTCTTATTCTTAATAGATTCAAGAGAAAATGATACGTATAAACTTCGTTTTCAATCTTTTGATTATAACTCTCGATATCCTGTAGGATTTGCGTCTTTAGAATGGAAAAATCCTGAAACATATGATATTGTTAAGAATATTTTGACAAAATATAATCTAGTTGAAAAGCCTTGGGTACATATTGATTGGCTGGGTAAAAATCCTTCTCTAGAGAGACCTTGGTTTGGTAAGGATAATATCAAGACCTTCCACTATAGACTATATCTTATGAAACCTAATGATAAGACCCGCTATTATCTTGATCGAGACTATACGATTGATATCGCAGGAGTTCCTAATATTGCTGAAACACCAGATGGTGGCTTCAAGTTTATAGAAGATACTATCCTTGGTGGTGGAGAGACAACAGGTGGTTATAAAACTGATCAAGGAGAGCTAGACAAACTTTTCAGAACGGTCAAAGCTGAAGGTTTCGTCTTTAAACTTTCAGATGTTAAGAAGGTTAATGAGAGAGAGATCGGACCGGGCAAGGTTCTTGTCCGCTACCAAGACGAGCAGGGGCATTCTATTGCTAACCCTATTACGGATGAGAAGCCGGGTAAGACTAGATACACAGTCAGTCCTAAACCTCTAATTTCCTATAATAACAAGCTCTATACTTATAAATCTCGGCTAACTGCCTATGATGCTGAATCGGGAGAGTATGAAGCAGGAAGAACCAAAGAAATCGTCTATGAGTATGAACTCAGCCAGTTCCAGCTTCCAAATGATGCACCAAGTGAAGACAAGCCCATCATGGAAATGACCCGCTTTGTAGATGAATCGGGTCAAGAGCTATCAGATCCAGAGCGCGGTTTAGTAGCTTCTAAGACTATCGCTGGCTATGACTTCCAGTCTAGCAGTGATAAGGACGGCATTCGCACGCATGTCTATCGCGCCAGTGTGCACGAAGTACCGACAGACGCACCAAGTGAAGACAAGCCAGTTTTGGAAATGACTCGTTTTGTAGATGAATCAGATCAAGAATTATCAGCTCCAGAACAAGGTTTAGTGCCATCTAAGAGAATTTCTGGCTATGACTTTCAGTCTAGCAGCGATGAGGATGGCATTCGAACTCATGTCTATCGAGTAAGTGTGCATGAATTACCGTCAGACGCTCCAAGTGAAGAGAAACAAGTTTTAGAAATAACCCGCTTTGTAGATGAATCAGGTCAAGAGCTGTCAGACTCTGAGCACGGTTTGGTAGCGTCTAAGACTATTGCCGGCTATGATTTCCAATCCAGCAGTGATGAGGACGGCATTCGTACGCATGTCTATCGTGCTAGTGTGCACGAAGTACCAACAGATGCACCAAGTGAAGAGCGCCCAGTCATGGAAATGAGTCGTTTTGTAGATGAATCAGGTCAAGAATTATCAGATCCAGAACGTGGTTTGGTGGCGTCTAAGACCATCGCTGGTTATGACTTCCAATCCAGCAGCGACGAGGACGGTGTTCGCACTCATGTCTATCGCGTCAGTGTGCACGAAGTACCGAAAGATGCTCCGGTTGAGGACAAGCCATCTATCGAAATCACTCGCTTTGTAGATGTAGAAGGAAGACCTTTAGCAGCAGCTGAATTCGGTTTGCTTGATGCTAAGACTATTGAGGAGTATGGTTTTGTTTCAGTGTCAGATGCCAATGGCGTTCGTACTTATGTTTACAAGCCAAAAACGCACATTCAGACAGCTTTGGGGACAGAAACATCTGAGCAGAAGAGTCCTGCAAGGGTTGAAAACTCTGAGACTAGTCCGGTTCTGTCTCGAGTGTCCAAACACACATTACCAAATACAGGTAGTGCACCTTCATCATTCTTGGGAGCAGCAGTCGTTAGCCTTTTGGCTTCCTTTGGCTTACTACATTCCAAGAAAGAAAGAAGAAAAAAATAAGGCCAATTCGGTCTTATTTTTCTTTTTCCATATGTTTTCTGTGACTTATCTAGCACTCCAAACACTGACTGATTTTTCCTCCACAGGAAATTCTCCCCAGCCTTGGTCGTCAATAGTTACGATTTGAGAGCTGTTGCCTAGATAATCACTGAATTCTCTGCCAGCCCATTCTAGACCGATTAGCATGGATTTGCTAGCGGCTTGAGCATTGCTGATAAGGACAGCGATTGGCTGACCATCGTGCTTACCTTGACGAGTCCAGCCGATACAGTTGGCATCGTCGAAGTAGTCGGTTTGCTCACCATAAGCCAGATTGAGACGGATGTCTAGGAGTTTATCCAGTATCTCTTGAAAGCTCTCTTGTGCAAATTCTCCGCTAATGCCATAGTAGTCTCCATAAAAGACGCAGGGCAATCCGGCTTCTCTTAGAAGTATAAGAGCATAGGCGGCTGGTTTGAACCATTCTTCGATAGTAGACTCCAAAGCCTGACCTCTCTGGGTATCGTGATTGTCCACAAAGGTTACAGCCGATTCGGGATGATTTTTTGCAAGTGTTTGATCAAAAATAGTTCGCAGGTCATAGTCTGCTCCAGATTTGCTGGCATCAAATAAATTATGATGAAGTTTAACATCGACTAGGTCAAAGCGATAGTCAATATTTTCTAGATAATCGTTATTAGCTGTCTCGTCACTATTCCAAAATTCCCCAAAGACATAGAAATCATCGCCGTATTTCTCAGTAATATCACGGATGAAATTCTTCATAAAGAAGGAATCAATGTGCTTAACAGCATCTAAGCGAAAGCCATGAACACCAGTGCTTTCAATGAACCAATGAGCCCAGTCGTAGAGATTTTGGATGACTTCGGGGTGCTTGAAATCAATATCCGCATACATCAGGTAGTCGTAGTTACCATTCTCGTTGTCCACTAGCTCATCATCTGCCCAACCTTTATTGTCCCCTTGGATGAGGAAAATTCCTGACCTGTTGTTTTTAGCATCATAGTCAGTGCCTGTAAAGTGGTACCAGTGCCATTCGAAGTCATTATAAGTTTTATTGCGGCCTGGGAAAGCAAAATGCATCCATGCTTCTATTTCAAATGGTTCTGAGATTTCTACATTTCGGTCATTTGGATCAACTTCAACGACAGTAAAACGCTCTTTATAGTCAGCTGCGGCCTTGTGATTGAGAACCACATCTGCAATAGCTTCGATACCGTTTTGGCTAAGCGCTTCAATCGCTCGGAGGTATTCTTCCTTCAATCCATACTTGGTGCGTACAGTCCCTTTTTGGTCGAACTCTCCCAAATCAAAGAGGTCATAAACACCATAGCCGACGTCATTAGAGCCTGTTCCTTTGAAGGCTGGCGGCATCCAGACCTTGCGAATTCCTTTCGCTGCTAAGTTTGGTGCATCTTCCGCTAAGCGACTCCAATGCTGACCATCATCTGGCAGATACCATTCAAAATACTGCATTAAGGTTTGGTTTTCCATATAAATTTTCCTCTTCATTCTCACTGATTGGCTTTATTGTACCAAAAGAAGCAGAAAGGCGCAATCGTTTGCGTTTTTCACTATTATAAACACTTAGCTCTTTTATAATTTGAAAATCTTTTTAAAATTGAACATGAAACATTTTTAGATGAGACAAAAAGCCGTAAAAAGAGTATACTAATCTGTATAGAAATCGGTAAAGGAGCTCTCTTATGATTGAATTTAAAGATGTCACTAAAGTTTATGAAGGAACGGTAGCTCTCAATCAGCTGAATCTGACCTTGCAAAGCGGAGAAATCGTCGGTCTGATTGGTCACAATGGCGCCGGAAAATCTACTACCATTAAGTCATTGGTCAGTGTTATCAATCCTAGCAGTGGTCAGATTTTTGTGGATGGGAAAGAATTATCCGCTAATCGCTTGGAAATCAAGAAAAAAATTGGCTATGTAGCTGATTCACCAGATCTATTTTTGCGCCTAACTGCCAATGAGTTCTGGGAACTGGTAGCGACTTCTTACGATATGACAAATGCTGAAGTAGAAGAGCGATTGGGAAATCTGCTCCATCTTTTCGACTTTGGCTCTCATCGGTATGAGGTCATTGATTCATTTTCTCATGGGATGAGGCAAAAAGTCTTCGTTATTGCAGCTCTTTTGTCTGATCCAGATATTTGGGTGCTGGATGAGCCGCTGACGGGTCTTGATCCGCAGGCAGCTTTTGACCTCAAGCAGATGATGCGCCAGCATGCAGATAAAGGAAATACAGTTCTCTTTTCAACCCACGTCTTGGAAGTTGCAGAGCAGCTCTGTGATAAGGTGGCTATTCTCAAAAAAGGGAAATTGATTTTCTATGGAACCATTGAAGAACTAAAAGGCCAACATCCAGAACAGTCTCTTGAAACCATTTATCTTGGTCTAGCAGGCCGCAGAGAAGAGGTGAGTCCTGATGCGCATTAAAGCTATAAAAAAACTCGTTGATATCAACATCCTCTATGCTATTCAGCCGTCTCAGCTGCAACAGTACCGCAAGATGCAAGCTAAGAATCCTGAGCGCAAGGTCAATGTATCGCTGAAGGCCATCCGCATGTATCTGATTTTAGGACTGGTCTATCTCTTTCTTTTCGGCTTGATGGGCTCCCTGAACCAACTGGTTGGCAATCCGGGGCTCTTTGCCAATTTGGTTTCCGCTTTTGCTCTCTTTTCTATGTCTCAGGGCTTTCTGGTTTTTTACAATGTCTTTTATGAAAGCAAGGACTTGCAGTCTTACCGTCCCTATGCTTTTAGCGAAGCAGAAATCATTGTCGGCAAAAGCATTTCGGTTATTCTGACCTTGCTGATTGCCATTCTGCCTATGTTCAGTTATTTCTTGGTTTTGGCTTTTCAAGGTGGCAATCCTTTCTTGGGCCTGCCCTTGGCTCTGCTTGCTATTTTCATTTTAAGTTCAGTCATCACCTTTCTGATTCTGATTGCCGTCCATTTCATTACCAAGACAGCCTTTTTCAGGAAGTACAAGACCATCCTGTCCAATGTCATTCTGGCTCTTGTTTCCGTCGGATCCTTTTTCCTCTATTTTATGATTAATCAAATGAACAGCAGAAGCGTTGTAAATCGTACAGAGGTTAAAGCTTTCTTCCCGCCAGTTCAAGCCTTTTATGATTTTATTCTTCATCCTTTTCATACAGCTTCCTTGCTGGGATTTTTGGGATGGGTGGCAGTTGCGGCTCTTCTATTTTTCATCGTAAAGACCAAGGTGATTCCAGAATTTTATGAGGCCGCTCTCATGACGGGCTCTTCAGTAGGAAAGCGGGAGCGAGTGCATGACATCAATATTGCGGAAGCAAAAAATCTTAAAAAGTTTGTCTGGCGCTACAATATCAGGCTCTTGAGCGAGGGTTCTGTCATTATGCAGGCCATCTTTATGTCGGCCTTTCTCCCTTACATTGTCATTTTCAGTATGGGAATGGGGATGATACAAGGCGGCCTGTCTTTGACTTCTTATCTGGGACCACGTTTCCTCTTGCCAATGATGGCTCTGGCTGTTTTGATTGCAACGCTAAACTCAGGCGGCAGCAACCTTACGGCTATTGGGATTTCTCTGGAAAGGGAAAATTTTGATTATCTCAAGGTTCTACCCTTTGATTTGAAGCAATATATTCATCTGAAATTTTGGCAACTCTTTGCCGTCCAGTCTATCCTGCCTCTGACCTTGCTTTTGATAACTAGCCTTGTTTCCGGTATGCATCCAGTGACTTTCTTGGGCATGGTGATTGTTTGGGACTTGATTAGTCTAATGTGGAGTTCTTGGGGTTACTACCGAGACTACAAGCATCTCGTGACCAATTGGTCCAATGTCACAGAATTGATGAGCCGAGATAACAATATGGTGAAAACTCTTCTGGCTATCGCCCTGATTTTAGGAATGGTGATTGTCATTACTCTTCTCTTCTTTATATCCAATGTTCTTGCGCCCCTGGTAATTTATACGATAGTAGCTATAGTTCTAGTAGGATTAGCTGTGTTGTCTTATATAGTCCACAAACACTACATGAAAAAGCTGAATGAAGAGTTAGCAGTATTTTATTAAACAAGCATCAGGAAGTTGAAAGACTTTCTGATTTTTTGACTGATAATCATAAAAATAACAGTTCTGTACATTTGCAGAACTGTTATTTGTTTTTCTTTATTTTTTCTACATCCAGTGGCATGAAAGTCGCCATAACTCGACCGATAAGTTTAGGTTCTTCCTCATGCGGGATAAACTTATCACTGTATTTTTTATTAAGGGAAATTAGACGAATACCGGATGGATCGTTGAAGACTCTTTTTATAATGGTTTGACCGTCATAGTCAATAGCATAGATAGCGCCGGCAAGTTCGAAATGAGTCTGCTTGATTAGGGCTACGGAATCTCTCGGATACTTGGGCTCTAACGAGTCAGTTCGTACCCAAAGGGCAATATCGTAGTCAATTTCTCTGTCCAGCCAGACTAAATCAGCTTGTTCAGGCTTATGCTGAGAGAGATAGTAATTCTCATAGACCAAGTAGGGGAAGTAGTCATCCTTTAAGCCGGCTTGTGTTTCTTGCTCAGTCAGGCTAGCTTCTAGTAGCTTTAATCCTTTCTCCTGTCTGTCTTGGTCAAGTTGCTGATAAATACGATTTAAATCGGGAAATTGTTGAGGGATATCTGCAATTAGTCGGTAACGAGGGTCGATTTCTTCAACCTCTACGTCGAAAAATCTTGCAATCTTTTCTAGATTGGCTGCGATAGGCAGAGATGTTCCTTTGATATAGCCAGTGAGTGTACTAGCAGGAATGCCTGTTTCACGAGATAGCTCAACTTGTTTTTTACCTGTTTCCTTGAGAAGCTCTTTGAGCTTTTTAGAAATGAGAAGACTTGCTTCCTTGTCTTGGGGGCTTGCGGCGCCTCTTCCTCTGGCCATAATATCAACTCCTTTACTTGGTTTTATTATAGCGAATTAAATCGAAAAAGTAAAGGATTAGGTCAATTATCTTAGCCTAATCCTTTACTTTTTTAGATACCTTATTAAATTTCGTAGCCCATTAAGATTCCACCTTCCTCAGCGTAGAAACTGCAGAGACCTGAAGTCGGTACCGTTTCGATTTGAGCTTGAGGATACTTTTCTTGTACCAGTTGACTAAATTGCTGGCAGAATTTTTCGTTATTGCGGTGAGCGATGATGAGTCGGCCACCCTTGTAACCAGCTTTGAGGAGCTCTTCAATTGCAGAAGCAAGGGCTTTTTTCGGACCGCGTGCCTTTTGCAGAAGCTCTAGCGTGCCAGTCTGGCTAGCTTCACCGACCATACGGATATTGAGCAAGCCGACAACGGTTCCCAGAAGTTTGCTAAGTCGGCCGTTTTTGACCAAGTTATCTACCTTTGCCAGAACGAAGAGAAGCTTGGTTTTCTCCTGATAGCGACTAATGACTTCAACGACTTCATCAAAGCTGAGATCTTGCTGAATGAGTTCATTGAGTTTAGTCACAAGCAAGTCCACCTCTCCGCCAGCAGAAAGACTATCAATGACATGAATCTGGGCATCAGGATGTTCTTCCAAAAAGATTTTCTTAGCAACCTGTGCACTATTATTGCTGCCAGATAGAGTTCCAGTGATAGTCACCACAAAAATCTTGTCTGCTCCCTCAAAGCTTTTGAGATAGTCATCTGGACTAGGGCAGGCAGACTTTGAAGCAGCAGAAGAAGCATACATCTTCTCCATCATTAGGTCAATATCAAGCTGCTTATCATCTACAAAAATCTCATTTTCCACTTGAATGGTTAAGGGAACACTTTCAAACTGGGTGTCTTTAGCCAAGTTTTTCATTTCACGAAAGTCACAGCCAGAGTCAGCTATAATTTTCCAAGTCATATTTTTCTCCTTTTTTGCCAAGTATGTACAATAAAAAAATTGACAAAAAACCTGTCTTTTTTTAAAATTATAACATGAAGAATGCTTACTAAAAAGCGGAAACTGTCAGCTGATACAAGAGGGAAGAAATTGTTATGTCGGAAAAGAAAATATCGGAAAAATCACTCGCGAATTTAAAGAAATACAATCAGGAATCCAATCAAATCACGAGAGAGTCTCTGGAAATTTCTCTCATGCAGCTGCTGGAGAAGAAGGAACTCAAAAAAATTACGATTTCAGAGCTGGTTGAGCGAGCAGGGGTTTCCCGCGCTGCATTTTACCGCAATTATAGCTCTAAAGAGCAGATTCTGGAAGAGATTTTTAAAAACACTGTTCAAGGCATTACGGATAAATTGGAAGAGTTTAACTTTAAAACGGAGATGTACCAAATTTGGCTTTTTCTTTTTAAGGAAGCCAAGAAAGAAGCTCGGGTTATCAGTCTAGCCATTGACTATAATTTTGAAAAGCTGCTGACCCAGGCCGTATTCGACTTTTTGGAAAAGCGTAATCGCAATGCTAAGAAAATGACTAACTCTTACATGAATTCCTTCTGGAGTTCGGCAGTGGTTTCCGTTCTTTCCAAGTGGATTAAGGACGGGATGAAGGTTCCAGCTGAAAAAATAGCTTCTTTAGGCCTACCTCTTTTCCCACAGAAAAAGCAAATCAAATAAAAACAAGTGAGTCATTAGGGCTCGCTTGTTTTTAGGTTCTGTAAGAAGTCGGTTAGTTCTTTTTGATTTCTTAATTCGTAGAATTTCTGAGGAAAGGTTAGACGGATTCTCTTATATCTTTCCAGTGCTGGCTGACGTCGTCCTTTCCAAAGAACCCAGCAGATAAACTCCCAGTCAAACTTTTCGGGGCAGCCGGGAGCCATGCTTTCTCTGGTCCGATTTCGGTATTTTAGATAGCGTTTGAAAGCTCGATAGAGGCAGTTCCAGCGAGAGAAGT
>ERZ772807.1812-NODE-1812-length-11591-cov-10.645544_pt1 | contig 11591 bp, 12 predicted proteins | sample MGYA00511472_ERZ772807 | MGnify/ENA primary metagenome ERZ772807 (study PRJEB29015, sample SAMEA2737947) | human oral metagenome | biome: human oral; feature: human-associated habitat; material: dental | place: China | collected 2039 ...
TTTTGAATACAATTTCAGTAATAAAAAAATGATAATAAAGTCTCAAAATTTCCATCTATGAAGTAAAAAAATATTTAGTAAAGTAGCAGCTTTATTTAAAATTTTTCAATAAGTTGCTACTTCAGAAACTGTAGAATTGCATAATAATTATAGCTCAAATAGTTCAAGTATGGGAATAAATACCGGAGCGACAATAGTGGAGTGTACCCAAAATCTTGGACATAAACCAAAATATAAATATTCCGACTACTTTAAACGATACAAAAATGAGGAAGTAACACCAAAAGAACTCAGAGATTGGTATAATGACCCAACACATTATCAATTTGAAGTACCTTTAAATAATCAAGGACATAAATTTGAATAATTATTTATGTGGCTTAATATAAAAATTAAAGAAAGGAAAGGAAAATGTCAGAATATAGAACAGTTTCGGCAGCAGCAATGTTAGGAACATATGAAGATTTTTTAGAATTATTTGAAAAAGGATATGAAGATAAAGAAAGTGTCTTGAAAAGTGATATTTTATATGATGCCTTAAGAAATAATAATGACGAAGCACGTTATAAAATATCAATTTTTTTAATAAATAAAGGTGTTAATATTAAATACAGAACAAAGGAAGGAACTACTTTATTTTTCCCTTTATTTGAAAGTGGAGGGAATGATATAGCTGGAACAACAGAATTATGCAGAATTTTTTTAGAAAAAGGAGTAGATATAACAGCATTATACAAACCATACAGAATTGTAGTTTTTAAAAATATTTTTAATTATTTTACTGATGAAAACGAGATGATTCCACTATATAAATTAATCTTTTCTCAACCAGGATTACAATTATTAACAAAAGATAAATGGGGATTAACAGTTTTAGAATTTGTTAAAAGGTGTCAGAAACCAATAGCATTAAAAATGATGGAAGATTATATAAAAAAATATAATCTAAAAGAAAATAGTTAGAATTTTTAAATAATCGTTGTTGTAAAAGACAGCGGTTATTTTTATGTTTATGAAATAGGTTCATATTAGTCCCATAACGAAAAAATTTTACATCAAGCAAAGATTTCATACCAAAAATCTATTTGTCAAACACTATGGGCTTAATATGACGCAATATGAACATTAATTCTTATCACCATCAATTTTATTTTATAATTTTAAGAAATTTTATCCTGATTTTTCTAATATATTTTTTTAATCAAAAAAAGAGCCTGTACAAACTTTTTAGAAGAAAACTCCCAATAATCTGTACATAAGCTCAAATATTTTATTTTTTATTCAATTAAATTTTCTTTTGATATTTTAAAATGAGTTGAAGTAAAATTTCTTAAACTGTCCATCCACCTCCGAAAACTGGACTCTCATTTTCCACGCTGTTTTATTCTTGTGCTAATATTACCTCATTTCTTTCAAAAAAGCAAGCCCTTTTCCATAAAAATTTTTACCCATAAACTTTCCAGAATTTTTAAATTTTGGAAAGCACGCTTACAAGTTTCTCGAAAATTAAAAAATTTTAGAAACTTATCGTGATTTTTTCTGCACATAAAATTTTGAAAAAATGGCTTTCGTTTGCACTCAAAAACTCATTTCATTCGTAAAAATAAAGTTACAATTCTCAGATTTAAAGATCATATTTTGTAGAAATTTATACAAATTTTGTGCAAAAAAATTCTCATAAAGACAATTTTTAAAGATTAATTTTTGTGAATTATCTGCACCTTTATTGTAATATTTATCTACTAGAATCTGTTATATTTTAAAACTGTTATCTTTATATATCTGTTTGAATGGCTTTCCAAAAAATGGTATAATCTGAACAATCCTTGATGAAAGGAGGTTATACACTTATGGATAAGTTATGGATAAAAATCTTAATCATAATTGCTTTACAGATAGCAATTATTTTAATCGAAGAATTTTGGAAGTAACGGAAAAAGGAGAGTTAGCGGCTCTCCTTTTTTTATACACTTATGGTCTTTATCCTACAGTACTGTTGCGTTAATTATAACATTTTGATTAAAAAAAAGCAATGATATAACAGTAATAATTTTGATTGTAAATTAAAATTTAAGTCTAAAAATTTGTTACTCTGTTTTAATAATTACTCTTCATTTTCAATCAGCTTTTCAAACTCTCTAGCTGTTTCAGTTCTTTCAATTCTCTTAACAACTTCGTCATCAAATTCAATTTCAATGTCAAAAATATCCCTGTCATATTCAAGATTATTTTCCTCATCATCTACATTTTCATCTTCAAAAAATTCATCAGTCATAATTGAAATTCCAACTATCTTTAGTTTTTAATCAAGATAGCTGTTCCTGTAATATTTATAATACGAGGATCTGCTTATCTGCATAAACCTGCAAAAACTTTTTACGCTTATTTCTTTATTTCGTACTCGTTTTAACATATCCTGCTCCTCTTTTGAAAGATTTAAGACTTTAACTGGCCGTCCAATTACATTTCCAGTTTTCCTGCTGTATCTTTTCCCAGATTTTCCAAGCGGCATATTTTTAATTCCGTCATTTATTCTTTCAATTAAAATGCTTCGTTCCCTTTCAGCTAAATATATCAGAAGAGGAATTACAACAACATTTACAATTTCATCCTTTCTGTCATTCACATTATGATTTAAAAGTTCCTGATTGATTACAGCAATATTAACTTTCATATCCTTAAGCTTTGTATAAAGCTCAGTAACTTCTGTAAAATTACGCCCAAGCCTGTCAATGTCTGTAACAACAAACGTATCATTTTCCCGAATTTTTGATAAAATTTTCTGCAGTTCAGCCCTCTTCATATTTTTTCCGCTCTGTATATCACAATAAACTTCATCACAGCCAGCATTTTCAAGCGATGCTATCTGCCTTGTCAAATCCTGCTTTGCCGTGCTTACTCTTGCATATCCAAATTTCATTTAGACAACTCCTTTACAAAAATGTATACTAAAATATATTTTAATTTAGTGTACATTATTTGGCTTATTATACCCTTAAATTAAATATAGTTTTAAGCGTGCATTAAAACATCTGTTTTAGTACATAGATAAATCTTCTTATTTTCGAGTATTTACTTATTATAATTGTTTTTATCATTTATTGACTTTTGTTCTTATAAATTACATAATATAAGAACAAAAAGATGGTGATATAAATGGTTTAAAAGGAAACTTTTATATCTTGACAAATAGAATAATACTTGGTACAATTGTAATACAAATATTACACTTGGAGGGATAAAAAATGCCTACATTATCATTGAGAATGGAAAAAGAAGATTTAGAATTTTTAAAAGAATATTCAAATATAAATAATCTTAACATGTCATCCTTTGTTCGTAACTTAATTTTAGACAAAATATATGATGAAATAACTGAGGAAGATGAAAAAAGAATATTGAAAAGATGGGAAAAATCAAAATCTGAAAAAACTTCTGATGCTGAAGACGTATTCAAAAGGCTAGGATTATAATGGAAAAAAAATTTTATGAAGTAAAGTTTACTGAATCTGCAGAAAAAGATCTAAAAAAATTAAATAAATCAAATAAAGCAATTGCTAAACTTCTAAAAAAATGGATTTCAGAAAATTTAATAGGTACACAGAATCCAAAGCAAAGAGGAAAAGCACTAACAGGAAATTTAAAAGGATTATGGAGATATAGAGTAGGCTCCTATAGAATCGTAGCTGAAATAAAAAATGATATTTTATTAATATTAATTATAGAAATTTCAGATAGAAAAGAAACTTATAAAGATAAAAAGAGAAAAACATATAAAGATGGAAAAATAAAATAAATATACAGGACAGAGAAAAAAATATTTACAAATTAAAAAACTCATTGATTTAGATATGACAAATAATGAATTGATGGAAAAGGCAAAAGTGAGTAAAAGTACATTTTACAAAATGAAGAACGGGCAAAATGTAACTACGGATGTTTTGCTTAGAATTTGCAATGCTTCAGATTATGACATGGATGAAATAGTAGAAATAAATGATATTAAGGAGGAAAAATAAGTGAGACGATATGGGAGTATAGATGAAATAGCCAAAGAATACGCACTTACAAATGAGCAATTACTGGACTATTTGTTATCAAATGATATTGATGCAATAAGTGATTTGGATAAAATTGATCTAAACAATAAAAATATCATGGCAATTTTAGATAGAATTAATCGTAATAAAAAATTAAATAATCATAATAATTTAACATCTTTTGAAAGTATAGAAATAGAGGGATTGTTTGGAAAATATAATTACTTAATAAATTTTAGAGATGATATTTCTATTTGGGTATCTGAAAATGGTATTGGAAAAACAACTATATTGAATATAATTGTTGCTATTTTGACAGGTGATAAAAACACACTAATGGATATTAATTTTAAAAAAGTTATTGTTAATATTTCTGGAGAGTCATATCAAATAGATAGAGAACAATATTTCCAAGTTAATAGTAACAATAATAGATATTCTTCTGAGAGAATAGAAGCATTGCTTGAAGAATTATCAATGTATGTGCCAAAAAAGTACTCCATGAAACTACGAAATGATTTTGCACATAAAAAATATATTGATTTAGAGTTTATTGAAGAGTTATCTTATAGGTTTTTTAATAATGATATTGACTTAATTAAAGATAAGAAAATTATGTATATATTGCGTGAACTGAAAGAACTGCAATATAAAGATCTTTCTAGGACATTATATAAAATTAAAGAAGTATTAGAGGAAGATATACTTTTTTATCCAACATATAGAAGAGTAGAAGTTGGTTTGGATAAAGTTTTTCTAAATCGTAGAGGTGAGTACAATAGATATGAGTTGTCTCCAAAATACATGGGATTTGGAATGAATGATGTTAAAAATAGAATAAGCAGTGTGTTGGATAAAATGAGAAAAGATGCAAATACAGCATATATAAAAATGAATGCAAATATCATTAGCGAGCTACTGAAGAAAAATGTAAGTTACTATCTCGATGAATACAATCCAATTGACCTGCATAAAGTAGATGTAATAATAAAAAGAATTGGTGAAGAAAGAATAGATAATATCGATAGTCTAAAAAGCTTTTTAGATAAGTCCAGTAGAAGAAAAACAATACCTAATATAGAATTTTTATCATATTATTTACAAAAATTGGTTAAAATATATGACGCACAAAAGCCATTAGACTCAAAGCTCAGAAATTTTTCAGATGTGTGCACAAAATATCTATCTGGTAAAAAAATAATATATGACGAAACACTTTTGACTATGAATGTTTATGATTGTAATGATAAAAAAATTGATTTTGAAGATTTATCATCAGGCGAAAAACAAGTAATTTCTATTTTTTCAAAAGTTTATTTGGATGTAGTAACACCGTGCATATTTATAATTGATGAACCTGAAATATCTTTATCCATAGAATGGCAGAAAGAATTTTTGAAAGATATTTTTAATTCTGAAAAAATCGGATTAATGATTGCGACAACATATTCTCCATTTATATTCAAGAATGAATACAGAAAATTTGTTATTGAACTTGATAAATATAAGGAGGTGTAGTTCTGTGAGTTTGTTGGATGTTATGGAGAACGAATCTGACTGTATAGAGTCTATTTTTCAAAGTTATATTTCTTCAAAAAGTAAAAAAGATATATTTTTATTTTTTGAAGGGAAGGATGATTTTAAGTATTATGTTAGCAGGGTATCATCACATATTGGGGATAAGGAATATGGCGTTTTTCATTGTAATTGTAAAATGAATGTGTTAACCATTCAAGAAATGATTGCTAACCAAACTGCAATTCAAGATGATAAGAAGAACTTATATTTTATAGATCGTGATTATGATGATAATGAAGATATCCCTGATAGTATATACATTACATCCTCATACTCAATAGAGAATTACTATTTTACAGATTCTGCTATAAAGAGGATGTTGATAGGAGTTGTTGGATTTTCTGAAGAAAGTGAAGAGGATAGTTTAGATTTTAAAATTGTTTTTGATCATATAGTAAATAAAAGAAATGAAATCATTGAAGAAATTATTTATGCTAATGCATGGTACTCTTTGCAAATAAAAAAGTCTAAAGATTGTGGAAAGTTTCCACAAATGACACCTTTAAAAGAATATAGTGTGGTTAAAAACCTAAATCAAATATGTGATTTTGAGAGATTGGTCAAAGATTCAATTGAGACTACTGAATGGGAAATGAACAATGCGATAGAAGTATTAAAAACAAACCCAGTAAATGAAATAAGAGGAAAATATTTCACTCAAGCTCTAACACCTATATTTAGAAATATATTTCAAGATGCAGGTAAAAAGCATAATAGAAAATTATTTTCAAAAAAGAGAAAAATACATTTGAATTTATCAGACATAATTTGTGAGTTGTCTGCGTATGCAGATACTCCGCCAGGATTGATTTCTTATATTAAAGAAAGACTATCTGTGTAAGGAGAAGGGAGATGTTTTTATCTCTCCATCTCCTTACTCATATAAATTCCATAGTTCTTTCGTATTTGATAAAGCTCGTCCATAGTAGATTTTGTAGAAGAATACTCTTGCATTAGGGTATTCTTTTTTTCTTGCAAATCGTAAGTTTCGGGACTGCTCAATTTTTGTATCGGCCAGTCGCAATGCAAGAGGGCGAAGCCCTTTGCAAAGCTCCTCCATTCATTAAAAATGAATGGCTCGCCTGTCATTTTTTTCAAAAATTACTGTCGAGCTCTCAAACGCCGAGGGCTTTTTTGAATTAATTGAATTAATAAATGTCAAATGTGACAAGCCTGCTTGTCACATCTCACGATATGACCACAGGCTCTACGAGGCTTTATGTTTCATTTTGAGTTTCAAAATGCGAGAGTTTCACTTCGCAAATTTTAATCAAAATGATGAGGGCGGTTATTTTTTTTTGAAGAAAAAAATGACTGCTCAAAACTTGTTTCTTCTTCTCTTGATAATATACATAGTTATGAGCGGAAGCAAAATGGACTCAAAGTACGATGTAAATTAGGTTAGAAGGCAAAATCTCGTACAGGATTTTTAAAAAAAGAGAAGTCCCCTTGTAAAATTTTTGGAAAAGTGCTATGATTAATTCGCCAGAAAAAAAAACAAAGAACTTTAGTTTAAAAATTTTAGGAAGGAGACTCTTTTTATAATAATTTATTTTACAAACAAATTAGCGTTATATACGCTTATTATATTAAGAGTATATCATAATATGAACAAAAGTACAAGAGAAGAAATTTTAAAAAAATTGGAAAAAAAGCAGATTTCTAAGGAAAAATTGCTGGAATTAGGCATTGATTGTTTTTCTGAAAAGACATTGGAACGTATCTTTAACTGTGGTAATTTCATTCAGGCTGTTATGAACGTTGACAGGACTTCAAGCAAGGTAGTCAAGGCTAACCGTTGCATGAATAGATTTTGCCCAATCTGTATGGCTACAAAATCAAGAAAGGATGCCTATATGTTAAATATTATTCTTGAATATCTTAAATCTAGCTTTGACTATGAGTTTTTATTCCTTACGCTTACTGTTCCAAATGTAGCAGGAGATGAGCTGGTAAAAGAGCTTAATAAACAGTACGAGGCTATTCAGAGATTAACAAAGCGTAAGGAATTCAAGGCTGTATCTAAGGGGTATGTCAGAAAGACTGAGATAACATACAATCAAGAAAGGAATGATTTTCATCCCCATATTCATATGCTGATTGCTGTTGATAAGAAATATTTCACTTCTAGGTTGTTATATGTTAAACATATCCGTTGGCTTGAATTGTGGAAGTCTTGCCGTCAGAATGATAATATAAGCCAGGTTAATATTAAAAAGGCTGATACTAATTCATTCAAGGAATTATCTAAATATGAGGCAAAGGACTTTGAGATGTTAAGCTATAGCCAGGAAGTTTTTGAATATTTTCATAATGCACTTCACGGCAGGAAAACCCTAACCTATAACGGATGTTTTCATATTGGAAAGAAGAAATTTCAGAATGGGGAACTGGATAGTTTCAAGGAAACTGATCCAGTGGAATATGTTGACACTTCATTTCATAGCTACGAGCTTGATATTTCAAGGTATAAGTTGGTTAAGGAGCGTCAATTGTCTAAGAATGAACATCTGAAATTTAATAATATGAAAATTATGGATGAAGAAATTCTTGAAGATTGAAAAAAGAGGTCAAGGGGAAATCCCCTTGCTCCGAGTATATTGCCTTTGATACGGAGTATCATTGGTCAATATACCTAGGGAGTTATCACATTTATAAATGTGGTAAGGGGATTACCTATTTGACAAAAATGATTAAAACTAATGACTGCTATTTTGATAGCAGTTATTTTTTTATATGCTCTAATTTCAACGTAGAAGCCCCTAGAACGTCGTCAATTTGATTTTTGGTATAAAACCTTGAATGAAGTAAATTTTGATTGAATTTGGCTGTTGTGAGAAGTCTGAGGGCTATTCTTGATTGAAGTATTAACTAGGAATAACCTTGAAGCAGGAATGTGGCGATAGGGGCGTAAGCCCCAGCCTCCCATAAAGACAAGGCACGAATGTGCCGTATTAGAATTGACTTGTATTTATTATTGAAAGATGATATTTGATATTATGGTTATGTTGATTTTCAATCAAGTTATCAAGTTATTCATGATGAAAAAATCAGAATGAATGTTAAAGTTTTGGCTTTTTTGGTTAAGGCAGTTTTTTGACTGCCTTTTTTTTGTTTATAAGTAAAGTAAATTTATTTTTAATAACAAGATAAATCAGAACAATTTTTTATATTTACCAAAAGAAGTTACAACATTTTTAAGATTGATTATAAGTACCCAACATTCATTTAAAAATCTAATAATACCAATAAAAAAAGGGATAATTCCCCTTTTTTAAAGTTGTCGTGTGATTTCGTATGATTTCGTACAAATTTTATTTTTCTTTCAAAAAATATTGGTATATATATAAAAAGTTGTCGTGCGTATTCTCGCTACAAAATACCTTTAACTTTTTTATACCAATAGACACTAGCAAAAACAATAAGTAATACTTGAGAAACAGATACAGAATAAAAATATATTGTAAGTATAATATTTCTGATTTTACTATTACTTATTTTATTTTTAAGAAAATCTAATATAACTACTTTTTTAGTTAAATTATTACCTTTACCTAGTAACTTAGCTTTTCTTAAAGTATCTTCTACTTTTTTATTAAATACTCCATCATCATTATCAAACAAATCCATATCATCAAAATAAGGTTGTTCAATAAGTCTTTTAAAAAACATTTGTTGATTTATTAAAAGTGCAAAATACAGGAATGTCAAAAGTAATATAGAATTTACTAAAAATAATTCATTATAGGTTTTAGAGAAAGCATAAGAAACAAGTCCAATTATTATTAAAATTATTTCTTCACGATAGTTTTTTATATCAAAAGAATAAAATAATGATAATTCTTCTATTGTGCAATCTGTATTTCCTTTTAATTTAGCATTTTCTATAAAAACTTTTATGTATCTTATTCCTATAAACAAACTTAAATAAATTATTGCAATAATTACTGAAAATATCAATTTTTTACCTCACTTTAAACTGTTTATTTTTTTGATAAATATATTATACCATAATATTAAATAAATTTAAAAAATATGGTATAATAATTTAAGAAAAACGATATAATTATTTTTGAAAGTTTTTGGAAGGGAGAGCCAAATTCAAAAAAGTTATGTCCTTTTTGTAGTAATAAAAATTTAAACGAAAATATATATTCAAATTTTATTAAAAGTGAGGTTGAAATGTTTAATTTATTCAAGAAAAAAGAGCTTAGTTTAGAAGAATTAGAAGCTAGGGAGAAAGAAAAAGAAGCTAAAATTAAAGCTAAAAGAAGAAAAGAAGTTTTAAAGATGGCAAAATCTGATAGAAAAAGTTTAGTTAAATACAAGGATAGTATTGAATATCAAATTCCATTTGATATTTTGGTTGATAATAAAACTTTTTTTATAAAATATGGTGGATTTGGAAGAGTAATTAAAATAAGAAATTTTGATACAGATTATTTAGATGATAATACAAAATATCATATCTATTCAAAATTTAATAATCTTTTTAAAAGTATGCCTGAAAATTCATATATTCACTATGATTTAATAAGGAAAAAAGCAGAAATAAAAAAACCTGAAATTAGACCTTATGCACCTTTAACAACAAGATTATGTGAGGAAATGAGATACAAAAAATTTCAAAATATGGATTTTTTTCAAAATGAAATTTATATAACATTTTCATATATAATGCCAAGTGAAAAAGTAAAAGCAATTCAAGATTTTATTTTACAAGAAAATAAAATTGGTGGAAAAAAGAAGAAAAAAGTAAAAAGTTTAGTAGAAGAAGATACTCAGTCTTTTGAATTTTATAAGAATGAACATAGAAAATTTGAAGAAAATTTTTCGTTATTTTTAGGACTTTTAAGAAATGCCATTTTGGAATGGGATATTTTAACAGATAGTGCTTTAATGAATTATTTATCATATTCAGTAAATCCACTAGATGAAGTAAAGAATATAAATAGAATTACACCTCCAATAGGTTTCCCATTAGATGAATATATACCATTTTCTGATATAACTAACTTGGAAACATTAAAAATAGGGGATTATTATACTAAAATAATTTCACAAAATAATTTACCGAATGAAATAACTAATGCTACTTTAAGAAGAATATTCTCTTTACCATTTGAAATGAGATTTACAACTAGGTTTATCCCATTAACAAAAGAAGAGGCTGTTGCTATGATAGAAGGTTCTAAAAAATTTCATAGTGCTAAAAGATTTAGTGCTTTACAATATGTAATTATGGCGTCAGATAAAGAGCAAATCAAAAATATGCCTGAAGATGAACACGAGGCAGGTTTAACTGAAGAGGCAAGACTACTTATGCAAGATTTAATGAATGACAGAGTTGGTTATGGACATTTAAGTCAAGTTCTTATTATACAAGATAAAGATTTAAAAGTATTAGATGAGCATTTACAAACAGTATTAAAAGAATTTATGTCAGTTGATATAAAAGCTGTTGATGATAAGTGGAATGCACTTGACGCTTATGTTGGAGCTATACCTAGTAATGTAAATGCAAATATAAGAAAAATGCCAATACATACAACAGCATTTCCTTATTTCATACCTACTAACAACTCTTGGAATGGAAGTCCTTACTCAAATGTTGTTAGAGATGAAAGTTTAATTCAAACGCTTAACAATGCTGGAGAGTTATTTCATTTTAACTTTTTTGATGGAGATGTAGGAAATACTATTATATTAGGGAAAATAGGTAATGGTAAATCTGTTTTATTAAATGGAATAGCAAATTATGCAATGAAATATAAAAATTCACAAATATTCTTTTTTGATGTTGATAGTTCAAGTAGAGTATTATGTAAGGCTAATAATGGTGTATTTTATGATATTGGTGGAGAAAAAGATAATATAAGTTTTCAACCATTAAAGAGATTAGATACAAACCAAGAAATGATTTGGGCTAATGATTTTATAACTTCTTCAATAGCACAAGAAGATGAAAAATTA
>ERZ772807.1814-NODE-1814-length-11583-cov-10.775416_pt1 | contig 11583 bp, 11 predicted proteins | sample MGYA00511472_ERZ772807 | MGnify/ENA primary metagenome ERZ772807 (study PRJEB29015, sample SAMEA2737947) | human oral metagenome | biome: human oral; feature: human-associated habitat; material: dental | place: China | collected 2039 ...
CGTCTTCTTCTTCGCGGACGATGTGGCTGTTCCAGAGTTTGTCGTAGAGGGTTTGTGCGCTCATGGTTTGCGTCTTTCTTAATATATTGGTTAAACGTATAAAAATTGGATTTTAGACTTATTGGACATTTCGTGCAATATCTGCTTGGCTATTTTAATATTTTCATTATTTTTTGGACTATTTGTCCAAATCAACACACGAAGCAGCCTGCACTTTGAACATATGGGTGCAGGCTGCTTTTGCATTGTCCGTCAAACCTTCAAATGCTTTTTGCGGAGCAATTTCACCAAAATGCCGCTGTTTGCGCCGAACAGCACGGAAAACACATACCAAATGCCGCAAAACAGGATGATGGTCGGACCGGATGGCAGGCCGGCCGGATGGTGGTACGACAGCAGCAGGCCGGCATAACCGCACACCAGCGCGCCCGCCGCCGCCAACGCCATCAGCGCGCCCATCCGTTCCACCCAAAGCCGTGCCGAAATGGCGGGCAGCATCATCAGGCCGACCGACATCAGCGTACCCAGCGCCTGAAAGCCTGCCACCAAGTTCATCACCACCAAAATCAGGAATGCCACATGCCACAGCCCGCCCCTGCCGTTCACCGCGCGCAAAAACAAAGGGTCGATGCTTTCCAGCATCAGCGGGCGGAACATCACCGCCAACGCCACAATCGTGCAGCTGGCCACCGCGCCCATCAGTTGCAGCGACAGCAAATCCACCGCCAGCACCGAGCCGAACAGCAAATGCAGCAATTCCACGCTGTTGCCGCCCAAGCTGACCAAAATCACGCCAATCGCCAGGCTGCTTAAATAAAACGCGGCAAAATTCGCATCTTCCTTCAATTCCGTGAAGCGGCTGACCAGCCCGGCAAAAAACGCCATCAGCACGCCCGCCGCAAAGCCGCCCAGCCCCATGGCCGGCAGGCTCAATCCCGCCACCATATAGCCCACCGCCGCGCCCGGCAGCACCGCGTGGCTCAAAGCATCGCCAATCAGGCTCATGCGGCGCATCACCAAAAACACGCCCACCGGTGCGGCAGACAATGCCAAAAACACCACCGATGCCAGCGCGTAACGCATAAAGGAAAATTCGGTAAAGGGTTCGATGAATAATTCGTGGAAAGTCATGGCGTGCGGCACACAGGAACACAAACCGTGCATTATAACGTTTTTGCCCTATTTTGTTACAACATAACAGGGGAATTTGCGGCGGCATGATTCTGGCGCGGGCGATACAAAAGCAGCCTGCACCCCGTTTTTCAAAGTGCAGGCTGCTTTTAAAATTTCATCCGTTTCAGCCGCAGCGCATTCGCCAACACAGACACGGAACTCATCGCCATCATCGCCCCCGCCAGTACGGGTGTGAGCAGCCCCACGGCAGCAAATGGGATGCCCAGCGCGTTGTAAATAAAGGCGAAAAACAGGTTTTGACGGATGGCGCGCAAGGTGGCGCGGGCAATCATCAGGCCGTCTGCCAGCCGATTGACCGACGGGCGCACCAGCACGGCATCGGCGCTTTGTTCGGCAATATCGGTGTTGCCGCGCACGGCGAAACCCGAATCAGCCAGCGCAAGGGCGGGTGCGTCATTGATGCCGTCGCCCGCCATGCCGACTTTGGCGCCCTGCTGCTGTAATTGGCGGATGAATTCGGCTTTTTGGCGCGGCGACTGGTTGCCGTGAGCGTTTTCGGCGGGCAATCCGAGTTGCGCGGCAATATAGGCGACGGTGGCGGGATGGTCGCCGCTCAAAATATGCACGGCGATGCGGTGGTCGGCCAGCCGTTCAATGGCGGCCTTGCTGTCGGGTTTGAGCGGGTCGGCCAGGGCAAATGCGCCGACGGCCTGCCCGTTGAGCGACACGGCGGCAATGCTGGCAATCGACCAAATATTGTCCATGCCTTCAGGCAGCCTGCACCCGCAAAATTCGGGCTTGCCCACCTTCACTTCGCCCCAATCCGCAACGCTGGCGCTGATGCCTTCGCCGGCCACGGTATTCACGTTCTCAACGGGGCGCGGTGCGATGCCGCGTGCCGAAGCAGCCTGCACCACGGCATTGGCCAACGGATGCGCGGCGTGCTGTTCCACGGCGGCGGCCATTTCAAACAACTGGTTTTCGGTAAAGCCTTCGGCCGTCCACACGGCAGCGATGTCGGGCTTGCCTGCCGTCAGCGTGCCGGTTTTGTCCAGCACCACCGTATCCACCGAACCGGCGGCTTCCAGCGCGGCGGCGTTTTTGAACCACACGCCGTGCCGCACCGCCTGTCCCATGCCGGCCATAATCGCCGCCGGTGTCGCCAAGCCCAAAGCACAGGGGCAGGCCACCACCAGCACGGCCACGGCGCGGACGAGTGCGGTGGTCCAATCGCCCAGCACAAATCCGTTGGCCACAAAAGTCAGCAGCGCAATGCCCAACACGGACGGCACGAACACCGCCGCCACCTTGTCCGCCAGCCGCGCAATCGGGGCTTTGCTGCCTTGCGCATCGGCCAGCGCGCTCACCATATCGCCCAGCAACGTATCGCTGCCAAGCTGCTCGGCGCGGTAATCCACGCTGCCGGAAAGAATCGCGCCCGCCAGCACTTTGCTGCCAATCGTTTTATGCACCGGCTGGCTTTCGCCCGTGAGATGGCTTTCGTCCGCCCAGCCTTCACCCGCCAGCACTGTGCCGTCCGCCGCAATCCGGCCTCCCTGCACGCAACGCAGCGTGTCTCCGATTTGAATTTGACCCAGCGGCACGGTTTGCCAAGTATTATTTTTGAATACGGACACTTCGCGCGGCGTGAGTTGCAGCAGCGAACCGAGCGCGTTCAGGCTGCCGCGTTTGGTTTTCGCTTCCAGATATTTGCCCAGCGACACAAATGCCAGCACCATCACGCCCGCCTCGAAATACACATGGTGCGCCGAACGGTGCGTCAGCACCATGCCCAGCGAATAAAGGTAAATCGCCAGCGTGCCGACCGACACCAGCACGTCCATGTTGGCCAAACCGCCGCGGATGCTGGCCACTGCGCCGCGGTAAAACGGCAGCGCGAAATAGGCCTGCACCACCGTGGCAATCGCAATTTGCAGCCACAACGGCGGCATCAGCGCGTACGAACCGAACAGCATGCCCGTCATGCCCACCAAAAACGGCACGGACAACGCCAGCAACACCCACACGCGCCAATGCGTTTCGTTGTCTTGTGCAGGCTGCAATGATGTCTGCACGGTGGCCTGATAGCCGGTTTTCTCAATAATTTCCATCAGCCCTGCCGCATCGGTTTTCGTGTCATCGAACTCGATTTGCGCTGTTTCGCCGGCAAAGTTCACCGCGCAGCTTTGCACAAAATCTTTTTTGTTCAGCACTTTCTCAATACGGTTCGCGCAGGCTTGGCAAGTCATGCCTTGAATGTTGAAGTTAATGTGCCGGATAGCCATGATATTGCTCCATTTGAATCGGATAAGCGTCAGGATAAACGTTGACGTACGGTTAAAGTCAAGGGGTGGCGGATGAAAAAGCAGCCTGCACTTTAAGAAATAGCGAAGTGCAGGCTGCCTGAAAGGATTACGCGGTTTCTGCCCCATTCGGCACGGCGCGCCTTTTCCAACGGCGTACCATTCGGCGCGCCAGCCGTTTGCCGAGCGTGAAAAACACCAGCCCCACAGGCAAAATCAAAATAAAACTAATGGCATTGAAACCGCGCCAGCTTAACGGTATCACACGGTTATCGGGTGTGAGCCGATACGTTTGCGTGATCATTGCCGAGTCGAAATCGGTGAACAGTTCGTAGGTATCAGGGGCGATTAGGCGCAAACGGTAGCCGCCCTCCCCGTCCTCGCGGAAAAAACGGCGCTCCTGCCGCACCAAGGTTTGCGTATTCTTCCAGTTCTCCAAGCGTGTCGGACGGATGCCGTGTTCATCTTGAATCAAAACATAAAACGTGGGCGAAACGGTATCGCCCTGCCCGTAACGCTCCATGAGGCCGAATTCGACCGCATAATACGCAGCGATAAAGCAGCACACGAAGAAGGCGCAATGGGCGGCCCATGAAGACAGGGTCAGGATGAAATGGGTGAAAAAACGCATGATGGTAATCAATGGAAATAGGCGTGCAGGCAGCCTGCACATGACACCGCAGGCTGCCTGCAAAGGATTTCAGTCATTTTCAAGCGGCACGGGCATCATAGCCTGCATCCTCCACCGCTTCCACCAGTTGCGCGATTTGGATTTTGCCCTCGTCAAATTCCACTTGCGCGTTTTTGTTTTCCAGGCTCACAGTGGCGCTGCGCACGCCGTCCAAATCGTTCAACACTTTGGTTACGCTTTTCACGCAGCCGCCGCAGGTCATGCCGTCGATGTTCAGGGTTATGGTTGCCATTTTAATTGTCCTTGATTTAGAGGTTGAAAACAGGGGATACTATAAACCTTTACCCGGTGTGAAAGTCAAATGCTTTTTTGCCGACCCTGCACCAGAACGCCATCCACATTAGGAAATCATGATGAACATCAGCCAAGCCGCGCGGCAAACCGGCCTGTCCGCCAAACAAATCCGCGATTACGAAAAACAAGGCCTGCTGCCCCAAGCCGCCCGCACCGCCGCAGGCTACCGCGATTACGGCGACAACGATTTGCAGCAACTGCACTTCATCCGCCACGCGCGCGATGTCGGCTTTTCGCTTGCCCGAACCGCGCAACTGCTCGCCCTGCAAGACAATCCCGACCGCCGCAGCCACGATGTCAAAACCCTCACCGCGCAGCACATTGCCGAATTGGAGCAGAAAATCCAATCGCTGCAAGCCATGCTGGCCACACTGCAAACATGGCACGCGCAATGCGCCGGCGACGAACAGGCCGAATGCTGCATTTTAGAAGCCTTGGCACAACCTTAACCCCATGTGCAGGCTGCCTGGTTTCAGGTAAAATCACCCCCTTGCACCGCCATCGCCAAAAGCAGCCTGCACCCAGTTTTTGTATTGAACACCCATTGGAAACATTATGCTGACCAAAGACCAATTCGCCGACAACCACTTCATCCGCACCATCATCGAAGAAGACCTCAAAAGCGGCAAACACACCGCCATTCAAACCCGCTTTCCGCCCGAACCCAACGGCTACCTGCACATCGGCCACGCCAAATCCATCTGCCTGAACTTCGGCCTGGCCTATATTTACGACGGCCAATGCAACCTGCGCTTCGACGACACCAACCCCGAAAAAGAAAACCAAGAATACGTCGATTCCATTAAAGAAGACGTGCGCTGGCTCGGCTTCGAATGGAGCGGCGAACCGCGTTACGCCTCCGATTATTTCGACCAGCTTTTCGATTACGCCGTCGGCCTCATCAAAGAAGGCAAAGCCTATGTGGACGACTTAACGCCCGAAGAAATGCGCGAATACCGCGGCACGCTCACCGAACCCGGCAAAAACAGCCCCTACCGCGACCGCAGCGTGGAAGAAAACCTGGATTTGTTTTACAAAATGCGTGACGGCGCATTCCCCGATGGCAGCAAAACCCTGCGCCTGAAAATCGACATGGCATCGGGCAACATCAATCTGCGCGACCCCGTGATTTACCGCATCCGCCGCGCCCACCACCACAACACGGGCGACAAATGGTGCATTTATCCGATGTACGACTACACGCATGCCCTGTCGGATGCCATTGAAAATATTACCCATTCGCTCTGCACGCTGGAATTTGAATCGCACCGCCCGCTGTATGACTGGGTGGTGGAAAACACGCCCGTTACCGGCAAACCGCACCAATACGAGTTTTCGCGGCTGGAACTCCTGTATTCCATCACCTCCAAACGCAAGCTGAACCAACTGGTGACGGAAGGGCACGTTTCCGGCTGGGACGACCCGCGCATGCCCACCATTTCCGGCATGCGCCGCCGCGGCTACACGCCCGAAGGCCTGCGCCTGTTTGCCAAGCGCGTCGGCATTTCCAAATCGGAAAACATTGTGGACATGAGCGTACTGGAAGGCGCGATTCGCGAAGAACTGGAAAACTCCGCGCCGCGCCTGATGGCGGTGCTCGACCCGCTGAAAGTTACCCTGACCAATTTTGAAGCGGGCAAAACCCAAAGCCGTAGCGCGGCATTCCACCCGAACCACGAAGAAATGGGCGAACGCGAAGTGCCTGTTTCGCCAACCATTTACATTGAGCGCGATGACTTTGCCGAAGTGCCGCCCAAAGGCTTCAAACGCTTAACGCCCGGCGGCGAAGTGCGCCTGCGCCACGGCTATGTCATCAAATGCGACGAAGTGGTGAAAGACGCGGCAGGCAACGTGGTAGAACTGAAATGCAGCATCGACCACGATACGCTGGGCAAAAACCCCGAAGGTCGCAAAGTGAAAGGCGTGATCCACTGGGTGTCCGCCGAACACGCCGTACCCGCCACTGTGCGCCTGTACGACCGCCTGTTTACCGTGGAGCGCCCAGATGCCGTGCGCGGCAAAGACGGCGCATACCTGCCGTTCACCGATTTCCTCAACCCCGAATCGGTCAAAGAAATCACCGCCTACGTCGAAGCCTCCGCCAACGATTTGCCGAGTGAAAGCCGCTGGCAGTTTGAGCGACTGGGCTACTTCGTTACCGACCGCCGCGACCACGTGCAAGGCAAACCCGTGTTCAACCGCACGGTTACGCTGAAAGACACTTGGCAGGCCAAAGCCTAAACCCCGTTTCAGGCTGCCTCAGGCGCAATAACGTCATCCCCGCGCAGGCGGGGACAGCCTCGAAGGCAGCCTGAAAATACCCTCCCCAAAACCAAAAGGAAAACCCCATATGAAACCCGTCCGCACCGCCCTCACCGCCGGCCTCGCCCTGCTCCTGGCCGCCTGCGCCGCCAAACCCATCGAAGTCAGCATGCAGGCCGCGCGCAACGCCGACTACGGTCGCTACCCCAAAGACTACCAACAGCACATCCGCAACTATCTGGACGAAAACCTGCGCGATGCGGGCAGCGCGAAAATCCGCATCACCACCCCGCCGCGCAAAGTGCTCCGCCTCAGTAACCAGGGCGTGCAAGGCAGCGGCCGCGCCGGCTGGGACGCCTTCTACTTGGCCTGCGCCGACGTCAACGCCAAAAACGCCTACGGCGGCTACACCGGCTGGCAGACCAAAATGTTCCGGTTCAAAAACAATACAATAGAAGGCAATCCCACAGGCGCTTACGCCGCCTGCACCAGTAAAGACGAAATCTACATCGACACCACCCTCATCTTCGGCGGCGACCAAGTGAATATCGTCCCCTAAGCGGAAACCCGCAGCAGCAGGGTGTGTTGACATTCAACTTTTAAAGTAAGGTAGGTCGGGCATTTATGCCCGACATTTGTCAAATCTGCCGCTGTTTGTCGGGCATCAATGCCCGACCTACTACTGAAAAGAGATTTTCAGACGGCCTTCAGCCTTAAAGCAGCCTGAAAACATCCACCAACCCCATACAAGGAAACCAATATGAAACTTCCCACCCGCGCCGCCCTGATCGGCAGCCTCTGCCTGCTAGCCGCCTGCGCCGTTACCCAGCCGTCCGTGCAAGTCAGCATGAAAACCGTGCGCAGCGAAAACTACGGCAGCTACCCCCAAAACTACCAACGGCAAGTCCGCCAATACCTCAGAGACAGTCTGCTCGATCCCGACAGCGCAAAAATCCGCATCTCCCCGCCGCGCAGAGTATTCAAAATATACAATCCTGAGGCAAAAATCTACTCTCCGAAAACGCCCAACCAACTGAAAGCCGAAGGATATTATCTGGTGTGCGCAGAAGTGAACGCCAAAAACACCTTCGGCGGCTACACCGGCTGGCAGACCCACCGCTACCGGTTCCACAAAGGCGGCCTTATGGAAGACGAGAAAAACCTGAGTGTTGACGATCCCGATTTTGGCGGTACCGACTTTGCGGCGTGCACGAGCCGGGACGAAATCTTTATCGACACCAATAGTGTGGGCAATGTACAAGTAAACATCGTGCCGTAAATCCACTTTCAGACGGCCTTAGGGACTGTTTGCAATTGGTTTGTGAAGTGGATTTTGCGTCAGAAAGCGGCAGATGCAAGGCGAAAATACGAGCCTGTGCCGCCCATTGGTGAGTGTTTTTAACGCAGCAGATGCCGTTTTATGGCGTAAAATCCGCCGCAATACCAATTGCAAACGCCCCTATCCGTAGGTCGGGCATTTATGTAGCGCAAACCACGCACGCGTTTTATCTATTGACGGCTTTTAAGGCTGCCTAAAAAAATCAGGTTTTAAGACGGCGTAGAACAAAAAAAATAGATAACCTACCAATGCGTGCAATCCCAAAGATGTATACCCTTGCTTGTTACGTTTGCTAAATTGACAGTTAAACTACTGTTATATCCATAAATTCGGCAGGCATTAAAACCCTCGTTTTTACACCACATAACTTATAAATTATTTTTGCTTTCTCAATCATTTTTTCATCGCCACAAATCAAATAACTAGAGTCAGACGCAAAGAATAGATGATCTGAATCAATTGAAATATTACTTTGATTATTTCTCTTATTTAATCTCTCGGAAAAAGAAGGAAAAAAATCAAGAATTCTATATGACGTAGTAATTCTTTCTCCAATTGGAATTGAGTTAAACTCCTTTCCACTAATGGATAAAAATGAATTAACTATATCAAAAAAATTTTCAATAATATCTTGTTTTGTCGACAATAAATATTTATAAATTGGGAGTTCTAAAACATGAAGACATGCTGGATTGTTGATTTTCACACATTCTTTCAATGATCGCCTAAATCTTTTTTGCTTATCATGATTATTGAAAATATCATTTTTTAAACTATCAACAAATCTCTCCATAGCCTTTGGAGAAAGAATATTTCCTTCATCCAAAAATGGAAGAATAATATTGTCTTCAGATAGTTTTGAAATATCGACTGGATAAGGATTAAAATGAAATTTAACTCCTATACTATCTAGTTCTTCACGTTCTCTCTCTATTGATTTTTTTATATCTTCAAAAACCGTTCTTACATCTATCTGTTCTATAGAGATAACTTCATTTTCTAGTAGTCCAACGCACCAGTTCTTTGTCAAATCTGAAAGTAAAGCTAAATCATTTCTTATATATTCATCGTTTGTACATTTACATAAATCTTGCATGTGAGAACTAGAAAAAACTATCTTATATCCTTTCCTATCTCTCCAATACTCTAAATTTTCTTGTAAATCCAAGTTTCGTCTTTTTTGAAAAATATCTTGAAAAGAGCAAGAAGGAATTTACAGGATACAATGATGATGAGATAAGGGGAATAGAGGAACTATATGATATAGAAGTGAAAGGAGATTTCAGGGAATATTTAAGTATAGCAGGAAAAAGTTTGGGAGGATTATTAGGTAAAAAAGAATTCTTATTATACAGTGATATTGGTGTAAGAGAAAGGATTTTATTGCAATTTTCACTTGAAAAAGAATTGAGAGAAAACGAATTGTATGATATCGTTGATAAGAAATTTTTTATTTTAGATTATAAAAATGATTCTGAATATATTTTGATAACAACTAAAAATAATGGGGAAATATATTATTATAGTAAAGATAGAAAAATCTTAAAAAAAGTAGAAAATAATTTTAATGATTATATTGTTAAATTAATAAAAAAATATAATCGCAGTCTTATAGAGATAAAAAATGATATAACATCTGGAAATATTCTAAATATAATCTAAATAAGTGGGCGTATTTAAAATAAAAAAAGAAAGAAAATTCAAAATCTAATAAGGATATGTAAACTTTTTTGTGTAAACTAATAGAAAATCTAGTAAATTCAGCACTTCGCTATTCTATTTACACAAAAATTTTTATACTCTCAATATGAAAAAATAAAAGTTGCTTATAAATAGAGGTTTAAGTAAAGGTGGAAAATAAATGGAGATAAAAAAAATAAAAGAAAATTTTTTTGAAAATTTAAAAATGAATAAATTTGATTTATTAGTAACAGTAATTAATGAAATAGGTAATTTTCCATATATAATGTCAGGTATATATTTGAATAATGAAAAAATAAGAAGTGGAGAATATCAAGGATTAAGTATAAATATCGGGTGGAATGATGAAGATGAGACAGCATTGTATATTTTTGAATATGAAAATGAAATAGAAGATATAGAAAGGGTATATTATACTTATGAAGAGATGTTATGTTATCTTTTAATGTATCACTTGCAACATATGAATGAATATTCTGATATGATAGCTTTTGTAGAGCAGGAATTTTTAAATTATGTCAATCATATAGATGAATCAAAAAAATATAAAATAAATATGGATTTAAATAGTATATTTGAAAGAGACAGATTAAGAAATTTTTTAATCAATTATGCCAGAAAAGAAAATCAATACAATATCGGAGCTATAAATTTTCATAAAAAACATATAGGATATTCAGATATAAATATACTAAAGAGATTTCTATCATATTTATTAGGGAAAGATGTATTAAAAGAGTTTTTATCTAATCCACAAAAAAAATTTGGAATAAATCTAAAAAATTATTTTATTGATGATGGATATAATGAAATTTATAAGTTAACTATAGATAAATTGAGTATAAATATTGAATATTACTGTAGAGGTATGGGGTCTAATGGAAAATTGTTAGTTGGAGAACGTGGAATATTTTATGGAGATAGAAAAAGTTCTGATAAGTATATCAGTGATTTTATAACAAAAAAAGAAGCAGAAATATTAATTTCAAAAAAATATAAAAACGAAAGAGAAAAAGAGAATATAGAAATAATTTCTAAAAAAGACTTTTTGAAAGAACTTGAAATTATTGTTAATGCTTATGAAGATATTTATAATGATAACGAAGTTCAAAAAATGTTTGAAAACTTTAAAAAAAATTTTTAGAAGAGAGAGTGTCCAGAATTTTGTGCAAATTCAAAATCTAAAATATAAATTAAGATGGCACCCCATTATCTTGATTTTATAAATTCTACGAAAGGAAATAAAGAAATGAAGGAAGTAGAAAGAACAATTCACTTATACAGAAAAGTAGACGTAAATGAATCAATGGAAGAAAGACATGAGAAAGTTATGGAAGGACTGTCAAAACTGGAAGCACCTTTAGGATTGAAAGATAGTGAAATTCCAGAAATACCTGACTTTGGGACAGAACTGGTATGTTTTTATGATGCTAAGAATATTAAAACTAAAGGTGTTTCAATAGAAGGTGTATATAGGTGGAGAGGACTTAAATATGTAGTCTGGGATGAGTTACGTTATGAATTTAAGATAACATATAAGCTGATAGACTATAAGAAAATAATATATGATGATCTTCCAAAAGTAATAAATATTTTTGATCCTTATATTGCTGATGTTTTTGTTTCCCCAAGTTATTCGATTGCTTATAAAGAAAGCTATAAATCAGAAATTTTAAAATTAGAGGAAAAAGGGTTAAAAGAACTTCAAGATGTATTATTTACACTATCTCCAGTGATGTACTTCAATGAAGAAAGTTATAATAAGCTGATAAAAGTACCAAAGGAAGAGCTTCTAGAAAGACTCAAAGGGAAAGCGAATGAAGTTCTGTTGCTTGAAAAGGGTATATACATTATCTTTA
>ERZ772807.1819-NODE-1819-length-11576-cov-5.236611_pt1 | contig 11576 bp, 8 predicted proteins | sample MGYA00511472_ERZ772807 | MGnify/ENA primary metagenome ERZ772807 (study PRJEB29015, sample SAMEA2737947) | human oral metagenome | biome: human oral; feature: human-associated habitat; material: dental | place: China | collected 2039 ...
AATTATTGTCTTCTATTTTTACCAAATTCTATAGTTCATGTCCTTCTTCTTCCTCATCTTTTTTGCCTATGGGCTTCATTGTCGGGAACAAGATAACATCACGAATAGAAGATGCATTTGTCAATAGCATAATTACACGATCTACTCCGATTCCCAATCCTCCTGTCGGTGGCAAGCCTACTTCGATTGCATTTAAGAAATCTTCATCCATTTCATGTGCTTCATCATCACCAAGCTCTTTTTGTCTCATTTGATCTTCAAAACGTTGTCTTTGATCTACGGGATCATTCAACTCTGAAAATGCATTAGCAATTTCCCAACGGTTTGCAAAAGCTTCAAATCTGTGAGTCAATCTTGTATCCAACGGATCTCTTTTTGACAATGGGGAAATTTCTACCGGATGTCCTATTACAAAAGTCGGCTGAACCATATGTTCTTCACAGAACTCTTCAAAGAACAAACTGATAATATGTCCTCTTGTCATTGTTGCAGGAGTTAATTCAATTCCTTTTTCTTTCGCAATCGCAATTGCTTCTTCATCTGTACCTATCTTATTGAAATCTACACCTACATATTCTTTGACTGCATCGATCATTGAGATTCTTCTCCATGGAGGCGTAAAATCAATTTCTGTTCCTTGATAGTCAATTGGACCATCACCATGGACCGCTTTCGCAGCATGTTGGATAATGCCTTCAGTCAAGTCCATGATATCTTGGAAGTCCGCATAGGCTTGGTATACTTCGATAGAAGTGAACTCAGGATTATGAGTGGCGTCCATACCTTCGTTACGGAAAATACGACCAATTTCATAGACGCGTTCCATACCACCGACGATAAGGCGTTTCAAGTGAAGCTCAGTCGCAATCCGCAGCACCATGTCAATGTTTTGGGCATTGTGGTGCGTAATGAATGGACGAGCAGCAGCGCCGCCTGCTTCGTTGTGGAGAACAGGAGTTTCAACTTCAAGGAATCCTTGTCCATCAAGATAGCGACGAATTTCTGAGATGATTTTTGAGCGAGTGACAAAGCGCTCAAAGCTCTCACGGTTGGAAATCAAGTCCAAATAACGTTTGCGGTAGATGGTTTCCACATCAGTCAAACCGTGGAATTTCTCTGGCAGGGGACGCAGAGCTTTTGAAAGGTGAGTAATATGCGTTGCTTTGATAGAGAGTTCTCCCATATCTGTGCGCATCACATCACCTTCAATTCCCAAGAAGTCACCCAAGTCAGCCTTTTTGAAAATCTCATAGTTTTCTTCACCAACTTCGTCCTTACGAACGTAAATCTGGATTTGGCCTTCACGGTCTTGGATGTGGGCAAAGCCGACTTTCCCTTTTCCACGTTTAGTCATCAAACGACCAGCAATAGTTGCTTTTTCGTTTAATTCATGTAATTCTTCTTTGGATTTGTCACTGTATTTTTCTTTAAGTTGAGCAGAATTCGCAGTACGTTCAAAACGTTTTCCGAAAGGATCAATTCCTTGCTCAGCCAGCGCAGCCATTTTTTCACGGCGAATAATCTGCTGGTCATTTAATTCTTCAATATGTTCAGTAGTCATTTTCTTCCTCCTAAGGCTTTCCCTTCTATTCTATCACAAAATCAAAGGAAATTCAGCAATAATTATCGATAAAAATAGAAAAACTGCGATGTTCAAAGATTCGCAGTTTCATCTGTTCGCATGTAATCTAGGTTGTTCCAAGCAAGTAACTTGAAAGAGTCAAAATTGCCTGTTTCCAAAATGGTGAGGCTAGCATTGGCCAAGCCTCCGTCCTTACGGAGCAAAGATGTTTCGTAACCGAGCAGGCGCCGAATGCTGGCAGTTAGGTTGGCACCATGTCCGACAATTAGGACATTTTGAAAATCTTTCCCTTTGAGAGATTTCACGAAGGAAATTGTCCGCTGGGTGGTTTGATCAACGGATTCTGCTCCAAATAGTTGGTGATCAAACTGGGATAGATCGTGGCGGAAGGCCCACATCTGCTGAGGATAGGTGTCTTCTACAGTAGCAATTTTGGCTCCTTCTAGTTTTCCAAGAGCCCACTCTCTTAGTTGAGGAGTCGGAATGATATCGGTTTGATGCTGGTTTTCACTTTGAATAATCTCTGCAGAACGGTAAGCGCGCGGCAAATCGCTGGAGTAGATTTTATCGAATTTAACGTTTGACAAGTGCTTGCCCAAGCGCTTGAGATCGTCAATAGAGGTTTCAAGCAGTGGAGAATCTCCGCTTGCCCCTTGGAAACGCATTTCTAGATTCCATTCGGTTTTTCCATGTCGGATAAAATACAATTTCATATCAAGATCCTTTTTTCTTTTGAAGCTAAAAACTTAGTCCTCTTTCAAGTCCGCGAACTGTGCTTGAACAAAGTCAGCCAAGTCCTGAGCCTTGATCTGGATGCTACGGCCGATCTCACCAGCAGAAACAATGATGCTTTCGCGACTTAGAGCCGTTTGGTCAATGAAAATTGGGAAGGAGTGCTTTTGGCGAATTCCGATAGGATTATTGGCACCATGGATGTAACCAGTCGTTTTTTCTAAATCTTTTTGCGGAATCATGCTAACTTTTTTATTGCCTGAAATTTTTGCTAATTTCTTTTCCGACAGATGTTCGGTGATAGGCAGGATGCCAATGACTGTTCCTGTTTTATCCCCGTTTAAAGCCAGTGTTTTATAAATTTGCGAGCGGTCAAATTCTTCAGTTAGGTTATCATCCAAAGCATTAATTTGCAAGCCTTGGTGCTCAATTTTTGCCTTGTTTAAAATTTGCTCAACCAGTGTTTTTTTGAGTTTTGTCTTTTTTGCCATTATTTATACTTCTCTTCTAATTGGGACATCCAAATTCCTAGCCAGATACCTAGTCCAAAGAAAAAGGCGGCAAGAACGAGTGTGAAAATGGATACTCCTGCATAACTAATGCTCTCACTGTTGCCACTTTGAGGGAGAACAATGAGCAAGGTACTGGACAATACAATGCCAATGATAAAATGGTAAACGCGGGAATGATAATGCTTCAAAATGTAATCCATGGCTTTTGAAAAGAGAATCAGAGCCAGAGCGCCACCGATGCCGATAGGCAGAAAGGTGCCAAATAAATCCAGACGTTTAAATCCTGTCAGCATGGGAGTATAGAGCCCTAGAATCAATAGCAGATTTGAAGGGCTGAGTCCCGGAATCAAGATTCCTAAAGCGATAAGGGCACCCGCTAAAATAAAGGATAAGAAGTTAGCTGGCAGTGTTCCCACCATTCCATTCAGTGAATAGAGGAAGACGCCCGACAAGATGAAACTAAGCCAGAAGGTAATTGTATCAGCTCGATCTCTGTCGGATTCCTTGACGGATTCTTTAATCAAGCTGGGAATGGTACCGATGATAGCTCCAGCAAAGCCCCAGAGAACGATAACCTTGTAATTATCCAGCAAGAGATTGACCGGATAAGAGAAGGCTGCGATCCCTAAAACCATCCCAATAGCTACAGGAGTGAAGTAGAGAACATTCTCGACAAAATTTTCTTTGATATGGGCTAAAAAGCGAATCATTCGCTCATAAATCCCCAAAATCGCGGCTAATACACCGCCAGACACACCAGGTAGGATGAAGCCAAGCGCGATAATCATTCCTTTTAACATCCTAGCAATCCATGAAATCATAATATCTCCCTACAAGTCTTTTTCATTAGACTATTGTACCATAAAGCTACATACTTTTCTGAAAAAAGCAAGAAAAATATCTTGTACAGAGAAAAAAAGATACAAGATTTCCTAACAATTATCTTGCATCTTTTTTATTTTGGTGTTGAAAATAATTTCTTGTAAGTCTCTTTTTTATCCTGTACAGGAGAGAGCTGATTGAGGTCTAAGTTATGTGGGAAACCTTCCAATTTACCTTCTGAGGTGTATTGATGTAGGTCATAGGGCTGTTCAGTATTTGGAGCAGCGTTATAGTAGCCGTCATTATAGCCATAAGTTGGAATCCAAACGGCAGTAAATTTCTCAGTTGAGATACTGTGCTCTTCCATGAAATAGGTACCAATGTAGATACCAATATTTTGAGCTCCAAGACTTTCAAGTTTGGCACGAAAAGCCTCAATTCCTGCGTTCATGTCGCCCATGGTCTTTTCTTCAACATCAAGCCAGTAAAAGGTAGGTTTATATTTCGAAGATGCCTTGTAGAAGCTTTCAGCTTCTTTTTCCATTTCTTTGATATTGCCTGCTGCTATATAAGCATACACAGCCACAGGAATCCCCCGTTTTTGAAACTCTTGGATATGGGTAGCAAATGATTTGTCAAGTCCATTTAAATGAGTGGCAACATTTTCTTTTTTTGCTTGAGCTCCACTATGCACGCGAATGATAGCACCAGAAATATTTGTTGATAAGGTGTCATAGTCTATTTCGCTGGGCAGTTGCCAACCGGAAAGGTCAACGATAGGCTTATTAAGCAATTCTTCCTCAGGTTCGTCTGAAGGAGTTTCCTCCTTTTTTTTCTTGGTTGTCACCTGACTGACTTGAGATTTTTTTGTTTGGGCTTGTTTAATTTGCACATCAAGATGGTGTTTGCTTATGACAATATATAGAATAAAGCAAGCAAAAAATAGCAAGAGTGCAAGCGGTTTAATCCTTTTTCTCATACTGTTTCATTGTAACGTAAAATAAATAGAAAAGCAAAGTATTTATCTATATTTCCAGCAAAATACGAAAATGTAATCTGATTGCAATAGAAGATAAAACAATTTGAAATAATAGAATTTTTGAGGCGATAAATAAGCAAAAATCTTTTGAAGCTATCCTAATGCTTTTTTTTCGAGTCAAAAGGTGGTATAATGAAAGTTGAATTTTAGAAATTAAATGGTGAAATATGAAAATTGACAAAAAGCATTTATTGAATTACTCAATTTTGATTCCGTACATGCTGTTATCTGGCATTGGCTTGATTGTCGTTTATTCCACGACGAGCCCCATCCTCATTCAAAATGGGCTCAATAGTTTTCGAATGGTCGCCACTCAAGCAGGTTTTTGGCTCTTCAGCTTGGTGATGATTGGGATTATTTACCGAATGAAGCTGGATTTTCTGAAGAGGCCAGGAGTGATTACGTTTGTTATCATAGCTGAAATTATTCTGCTTTTACTCTCACGCTTTATCACAGGAACAATCAATGGGGCACACGGTTGGCTCAAAATTGGCCCGGTTACTGCTCAGCCGGCAGAGTACCTGAAGATTATTTTGGTCTGGTATTTGGCCCTACAGTTTTCTAAGAAACAAGAGCAAATAGAAGTATATGATTATCAAGCAATCACCTTTAATCAGTTGATTCCGCGTGCTGTTACGGATTGGCGGGTTATTGTTACTTTCTTGATAGGCCTGGTGGTTATCATGCCCGACTTAGGAAATGCGACCATTTTGCTCTTAACAGTTTTGATTGTAATTTCCACCAGCGGAATTGCTTACAGATGGTTCTCGACCATGCTTGGTGCTGTTGTAGGAGGGTCGGCAGCAGTTTTAGCGAGTATTTGGTTGATAGGTGTCAAGCGTGTTGAGCAAGTTCCTGTTTTTGGATATGTTGCAAAGCGTTTTAGTGCTTTTTTCAACCCTTTCGACGATTTGTCTGGCTCAGGTCACCAGTTGGCCAATTCTTACTATGCCATGAGTAATGGTGGTTGGTTTGGCTTAGGTTTAGGAAACTCCATTGAAAAACGAGGTTATCTACCAGAGGCTCATACAGACTTTGTTTTCTCGATTGTTATTGAGGAAGTTGGATTCTTTGGAGCTACTTTAATTTTAGCCCTGCTCTTTTTCTTGATTTTACGAATTATTCTCGTAGGTACAAGGGCCAAGGATCCATTTAATTCTATGATGGCTCTGGGAATTGGCGGTATGATTCTGATGCAAACCTTTGTCAATATTGGTGGTATTTCGGGCTTGATTCCTTCAACTGGTGTAACCTTCCCATTCTTATCTCAAGGGGGAAATAGTTTATTGGTTTTATCGGTTGCCATTGCCTTTGTTTTAAATATTGATGCTAATGAGCGACGAAACGCCATGTATCAGGAACTAGAAGTAAGTCAATCCTAAAAGATCTTCTTGTATGTTAGCTCTTCAACAATAGAAAGGTGTAAATAATGTCATTTACAAAATTAGAAAATTATAGCAATAAAGAAATGATTCGAGAAGAAGTTTCTATTTTAACGGACTTGTTGGTAGATATTACCCGGGATATTCTCAGTCCTGACACTTTTGCTAAAATCTCCATGATTGAAGAACTAGCAGTTCAATCTAAATACCAAGAGCTGAAAGCAGTAGTAGAAGAATTATCCACGGATGATATGGTCTATATCTCACGCTATTTTGCTATTTTACCTCTGCTCATCAATATTTCTGAAGATGTTGACTTGGCTTATGAGATCAATCATCAAAATAATATTGACCAAGACTACCTTGGTAAGCTTTCGACGACGATTGATTTGGTTTCAACACGAGAAAATGCACAAGAAATCCTGGAAAATCTAAATGTTGTTCCTGTTTTGACTGCTCATCCGACTCAGGTTCAGCGCAAGACCATGCTGGATTTGACAAATCACATTCACACACTGTTGCGTCAGCATCGCGATGTTAAAGCTGGTCTGGTGAACGAAAAGAAATGGTTAGCTAATCTCCGTCGCTATATTGAGCTGATGATGCAGACCGACATGATTCGGGAAAAGAAACTTAAGGTTACCAATGAAATTACTAACGTTATGGAATACTATAACAGTTCTTTTCTTCAGGCAATCACGAACCTAATGCTAGAGTATAAACGCTTGGCAGAAGAAAAAGGAATTCATTTGGAAAATCCTAAGCCCATCACCATGGGAATGTGGATTGGTGGCGACCGCGATGGAAATCCATTTGTAACCGCTGAAACTCTGAAATTGTCTGCGACGGTACAGAGCGAAGTTATTCTGAATTACTACATTGACAAGGTTTATACGCTCTATCGTAATTTCTCCCTGTCTACTAATCTTTCAAAAACCAGTGAAGCTGTAGCCAAGATGGCAGCTTTGTCAAGCGACAAGTCTGTTTATCGGGAAAATGAGCCTTATCGCCGTGCTTTTCATTACATTCAGTCCAAGTTGATTCAGACCTTACTTTATCTGAAAGAAGGTAATTTCTCTGGTGAAGGGCACCGTTTGGCTGATAAAGCTGAAGCAGTCCTGCATGCAAATTCAGCCACTTCAGTCAGCCATAATGGTAGGGAAATCATTCCAAATTATATCCAGTCTAAACTTAGTGGTAGTTTAGATGAATTACGAAAAGAACAACTTCCATCTTATAAAGATGCGCAAGAATTTAAGGAAGATCTCCTTGTTATTCGTGATTCTTTGCTGGAGCACAATGGACAAGCTCTGGTGACTGGAGAACTTACTGAATTGCTACAAGCGGTTGACATTTTTGGTTTCTTCTTGGCCAGCATTGACATGCGTCAGGATTCTAGTGTCCATGAGGCTTGTGTGGCGGAGCTCTTGGCTTCTGCTAATATTGTGAAAGATTACAGCAGCTTGTCAGAGGAAGAAAAATGCCAAGTCCTTCTCAAGCAGCTTCTGGAGGACCCACGGATCTTGTCAGCCACTCATGCACCTAAATCTGAACTTCTACAAAAAGAATTGGAAATTTTCAAGACGGCTCGTCAGCTTAAGGATGCGATTGGCGAAGATGTTATCAAGCAAAATATTATTTCCCATTCAACTAGTGTGTCAGATCTGCTAGAGCTGGCGATTATGCTTAAAGAAGTAGGTTTGATCGATGAAGAAGGGGCGCGTGTGCAGATTGTCCCACTTTTTGAAACGATTGAGGACTTGGATAACTCCTGCGATACTATGGAGAAATATCTGTCTCTGCCAATTGCTCAAAAATGGATCGCTTCTAAAAACAACTACCAAGAAATCATGCTGGGCTACTCAGACAGTAACAAGGACGGTGGCTATTTATCATCATGTTGGACACTTTACAAGGCTCAACAACAACTGACAGCTATCGGTGATAAGTTTGGCGTCAAGATTACCTTCTTCCATGGTCGTGGAGGAACTGTCGGTCGTGGCGGTGGCCCAACTTATGAGGCAATCACTTCACAACCATTGCGAAGTATCAATGATCGTATCCGCCTGACAGAGCAGGGTGAGGTTATCGGCAATAAATATGGTAATAAGGACGCTGCTTACTATAATCTGGAAATGCTCGTATCTGCGGCTATTAACCGCATGATAAGCTATAAGAAGAGTGATAGTAATACGACCAATGAATACGAGAGAGTGATGGATCGAGTGGTCGATCGAAGCTACCAAATCTATCGCGATCTAGTCTTTGGCGACGAACGTTTCTACGACTATTTCTTTGAGTCTAGTCCTATTAAGGCTATTTCTAGCTTTAATATCGGTTCTCGTCCAGCGGCCCGTAAAACGATCACTGAAATTGGCGGTCTGAGAGCCATTCCTTGGGTCTTCTCATGGTCTCAAAGTCGGGTTATGTTCCCTGGTTGGTATGGTGTTGGCTCTAGCTTCAAAGAGTTTATCGATGAAGATCCTGAAAAGAATCTTGCCTTCCTTCAATTTATGTATCAGAGATGGCCATTCTTCCAGTCCCTCCTATCAAATGTCGATATGGTGCTATCCAAATCCAATATGAATATTGCCTTTGAATATGCGCAACTTTGTGAAGACCAAAATGTACGCGATATTTTCAATACAATCCTAGACGAATGGCAGCTGACGAAGGATGTTATCTTAGCGATTGAAGGCCATGACGAGCTCTTAGCAGAAAATGCCTATCTCAAGGATAGTTTGAACTATCGGATGCCTTATTTCAATGTTTTGAACTATATCCAGCTTGAGCTGATCAAGCGTCAGCGTCGAGGAGAACTTTCACCAGAACAAGAACGTTTGATCCACATTACCATCAATGGAATTGCGACAGGACTACGAAATTCTGGTTGATGCACAAGGAGCTTTAAAAGAACTCAATAAAAAATCGGCTCAGAAGCCGATTTTTTTGAGTTTAAACCATTTTGAGTCCATAACTTATTTCCTGCGATTCGTGTAAATAAAAAATGAAAAAGTTTTCATATCTGTGCGCTAAAATACTTGAAAGTGTTTACAATTAGTGATACAATGATAAGTGTAGAAAAATGAAAACGATATTTTCAACAAAAGAAAGGAAACTATATGAACACAGACGACACAGTAACCATTTATGATGTCGCCCGTGAAGCGGGAGTTTCAATGGCGACAGTCAGCCGAGTTGTAAATGGCAACAAGAATGTAAAAGAAAATACACGAAAAAAAGTACTAGAAGTAATTGAACGTCTTGACTATCGTCCTAATGCAGTTGCCCGCGGTTTGGCCAGCAAAAAGACGACCACTGTTGGTGTTGTAATTCCTAATATCACGAATAGTTACTTCTCTACTTTAGCCAAAGGGATTGATGATATTGCTGAAATGTATAAGTACAATATCGTCCTGGCAAACAGCGATGAAGATGATGACAAGGAAGTTTCGGTTGTTAATACCCTTTTCTCTAAGCAAGTAGATGGTATTATTTTTATGGGCTACCATCTGACAGAGAAAATTCGTTCAGAATTTTCACGTTCACGGACACCCGTGGTTCTAGCAGGCACGGTAGATGTAGAGCATCAATTGCCAAGTGTCAATATTGATTATAAACAGGCAACGGTTGATGCTGTGGAACGATTGGCTAAGCGCAACAAGAAAATTGCTTTTGTCAGCGGTCCTTTGGTAGATGATATCAATGGTAAAATCCGCTTGTCTGGCTACAAAGAAGCTCTGAAGGGTAAGAAAATTTCATACAGCGAAGGCTTGGTCTTCGAGTCTAAGTATAGCTACGATGATGGTTATCATCTAGCTGAACGTCTGATTGCTTCGAAGGCTACGGCGGCCTTTGTGACTGGAGATGAGTTAGCGGCAGGTTTGCTTAATGGTTTGGCTGATCTAGGTGTTCGTATTCCTGAAGACTTTGAAATCATTACTAGCGATGATTCGCAAATTGCTCGCTTTACTCGTCCTAATTTGTCTACTATCGGACAACCTCTGTATGACATCGGTGCAATTAGTATGCGGATGCTGACGAAGATTATGCATAAAGAAGAGTTGGAAGAGCGCGAAGTTCTCCTAGCTCATACGATCAATGAACGCAAATCAACTCGTAAATAATAAAATTGATTCGGTATGGGACAGAATTAAATTTTGAAAGAATTTAGTTCTGTCTCGTTTTTTATTTTAGTTAAACACAGTCGCCGAATATAAGAGACTCTGAGTTTCTTCTTTACAGAAATTTAGGTATAATAGAAGCAGGAATGCTGAAATTAGTTCTTGTTCTACTTACTTAACTGACGAAGGTTAAGAAGAGATAGACTAGTTAGAGCTTGGGATAGATTTTCAGCAAAACGTAGAAATAAAGAAGTGGAAATATATTGTTTTCTGCCTTCTTCTTACTAGTAGGCATCATTTATCGTAGCTGTATCAAGGAGAATTTTGTGATTACGCAACTAGATACCAAGACTGTTTATAGCTTTATGGATAGTTTAGTCTCTATCAAAAAATATGTTCAACGGGCCAAGGACTTGGGCTACAAAAGTTTGGGCATGATGGATGTGGACAATCTTTATGGGGCTTATCATTTTCTAGAGGAGGCAAAAGCGGCAGGACTTCAGCCCTTGCTAGGTCTAGAGATGGAAATTTATAAAGATGGAAATCCTCTCAATTTGAGACTCTTGGCTCTGGATAGTCAGGGCTATCGCAATTTGATGAAGATTTCGACTCTGAAAATGATGAATCGTCAAAATTGGGAAGACTTTCAACATCTTTTTAAGGGGCTGGCTTTGATTGTACCAATCTTTGAAGGTGTGGATCAGCTTGATCTGGGTTTGGACTTTTATGTTGGGGTCTTTCCAGATACGCCTAGGCAGGAATTGACTAGGTCAGTCCTGCCCTTACATACGGTTCGTTATTTTGAGCAGGGAGACTTGGAAACCTTGCAGATGTTGAGGGCGATTCGGGACAATATCAGCTTGCGAGAGGTCGGTCATCTGTCGAGCCATGAATTTTTATTAGCGCCAGCCTCTTTAGAGGAAGCTTTCACTGAAAATTTTCCAGAGAGTTTGACCAACTTGGAGCAATTGATAGCTGATGTCCACTATGAAATCAACACTGAGTTGAAACTTCCACGTTTCAATCCTGAGAGACCTGCTGTAGAGGAGCTGCGGGAGTTGGCTGAGGAGGGATTAGCCAAGAGGGGACTTGCAGGGGAAGACTATCAAGCAAGGCTGGATCAGGAGCTGGATGTCATTCATCAGATGGGCTTTGATGATTATTTCCTTATTGTCTGGGATTTGCTGCGCTTTGGCCGCAGTCAAGGCTATTACATGGGGATGGGACGTGGCTCTGCAGTTGGCAGTCTGGTGGCCTATGCTTTGGAGATTACAGGCATTGACCCAGTAGAAAAGAATTTGCTGTTTGAACGTTTCCTAAACCTAGAACGCTATACCATGCCCGATATTGATATTGATATTCCCGATGTGTATCGGCCAGAGT
>ERZ772807.1820-NODE-1820-length-11576-cov-4.153632_pt1 | contig 11576 bp, 9 predicted proteins | sample MGYA00511472_ERZ772807 | MGnify/ENA primary metagenome ERZ772807 (study PRJEB29015, sample SAMEA2737947) | human oral metagenome | biome: human oral; feature: human-associated habitat; material: dental | place: China | collected 2039 ...
ATGATGCACCTGAGCTTTGACTACTTCCACCACTTTCACTTCCACTGGCAGAAGAAGATGAACTGCTGCTGCTTTCACTACTGGTAGAACTAGACGATTTTTTGCTGCCAGCTGAACTTCCCGATGAATGCTTTTTAAATTTTTTAGGCGCATAATTTCCATTTTCAACAGCAAATTTTTTCTTGCCTTTTTTATGATGCTTTTTACCATTCACATCCATTGCAAATTTTTCATTGACACTAGCTGCCGACTGACCTTGAAGATTTTTTTCTTGATTTAATTCTTGTTGTTGCTGTTGTTGCAATTGCTGCTGCTGTTGCAACTGCTGTTGCTTAAGTTGTTCCTGCTGCTGTTGCTGTTTAAGTTGTGCTTCCTTTGCAGCTATTTCTTGCGGAGTAGCAGGTTTTGGCGTACTTTGCTGTACTTTTTCAGGTGCCGGCTGAGCTGCTTTTACCACTTTTTTAGTATTTTTTTTCTTATTCATAATTCCAGAAAATGGATTAATATTTGTTTTTTGATTCAAATTTTTTGACTTTTTCGCAGTTAAACTTCCAAATGCAAGTAATCCGACAGAAATTAAAAATATGAAAATTCCTTTTATTTGTTTCATAGCTCTCTCCTAATTTTTATTATATTTTAGTCACTTGTAAAAGCTTAAATTTTTTTACTTTTACAATTACTTACTCAAATTATATTTATTTTTTTTATTATAGCACATTTTTCCTAATAATTCCTTATTTTTTTTTAGAAAAATCAAAGTTTTTGTTATAAAGTGACCTATAAAGTCCATTTTTTTCCAGAAGCTCGGTGTGAGTTCCTATTTCTTTTATTTCTCCTTGCTGCAACACCACTATTTTATCGCTATTTTCAATAGTTGTAAGTCTGTGAGCGATGACAAATGTAGTTTTATTTCCCATCAATTTTTCCAGCGCATCTTGAACTAATTTTTCTGATTCATTATCCAGAGCTGAAGTAGCCTCATCCAATATAAGAATTTGCGGATTTTCAAGAATTGCACGAGCAATTGCTATTCTTTGTTTCTGTCCTCCTGACAATTTTACTCCCCGTTCACCGATTTCAGTATTGTAGCCTTCTTCCAGATTTTCTATAAAATCATGTGCATTAGCTTTTTTTGCGGCTTCTTTTATTTCATCAAAAGTGGCATCTCTTTTTCCATATTTTATATTTTGCAAAATTGTTCCAGAAAATAAAAATGTCTCCTGCGGAACTATTCCAATATTTTTTCTCAAAGACTTCACATCATAATCTTTTATATCCACTCCATCAATTTTTATCGCTCCACTTGACACATCAAAAAATCTAGGAATCAAATTTACAAGGGTCGATTTTCCACCGCCAGAATTTCCTACAAAAGCCACTGTTTCACCTTTTTTTACAGTTAAATTTATATTTTTTAAAATTCTCTCCTCGCTATCTTTATATTTAAAATCCACATTTTCAAAAGTTATATTATCTGAAAAATATTGAAATAAAATTTTATTTTCGTTGTCAATAATCTTAGGTTCTTCTTCCAAAATTTCAAAAACTCTCCCAACTGACGGAATATCCACGCTAATTTCGTTAAATCTAGTAATTGCACGACGAATTGGAGTATACATCGAACTTATGGCTCCCATTATAGTGACAAAATCTCCTGGCGTGAAATCATGTCCTCGTAAAACACGATAACCTCCTGCAAGTAACAGTCCCGCTATCATAATATAGTTTAATGCTTCTGAAACAGCACTTGAGCGAGCATTGTATTTCGCAGTTTGAATGGCAATTCTTTTCAACTTCGTATTTTTTATTCTAAAATCTCTAATTTCTTCCTGTTCCATTGCAAATGCTTTTATAACACGAATTCCAGAAAGTGATTCCTGTAATTTTGAATTTATCAGTCCCATCGCTTCCTGCCTTTTTTTCCCAGAACGCTTCAATTTTTTTGAATATTTTTTTACAACCGTAATCAAAACAGGTGCAACAATCAAAATTCCCAAAGTTAATTTCCAGTCAATACTAAGTGCAAGTCCAAAACAAATCACAACTTTAAAAACTTCAGGGATCATGTTAAAAGTCTCTTTTATTACACTATTTATATTATTCGGATCAGTTATGACCTTTGTCATAAGTTCCCCAATTTTAGCGCTAGAAAAATATTCCATATCGAGCGTTTGTATTTTTATGTAAATATCATCAACGATATTTTTGTATATCGAAGCGGAAATTAATGCTGAAAATACAGTATTCCAGTAAACTAGCACAGCTCCTATTATTGCAAGCAAAATCATAGACCCTGCCGCATAAAGAATATCTTTTTCATTGCTCTCAATAATTCCCTTATCAAAAAGTCTTTTTATAAGAGCAAGTGGTGCCGAAGACACCGCTGATGAAATCATTGCCAGCAAAATATTTAAAAATATAGGAATCGAGTAACGCTTCATATATTTCCTTAATTTTTTTATTGAATTATAATTTTCTGATTCAATAACTTTCATTTTTATTTTCCTTTCTTTTAAATCTAAAAACTTAAAAATCTAAAATTTAAATAATTTTTTTATTTTTTTGTATAATGGGGTTTCTCCGTTATTTATTTCTTTTTTAAATTCAGATAAATTTTTAAAATCATCTCCACTTATCCGATAAATCCAGTCTTTGTTCAAATTCAATGAATTTGCTCCTTTTCTTGTCGTAACAAACACTTCCACGCCAAGTTTTTTTAAATCCTCTCTATTCCCTTTGTAACGGTGTCCCCAAGGATAAGCCAAAACAAAAGGAGTTTTGTGAAGATTTTTTTCAATAATCTTTTTATTTTCCAAAATCTCAAAATTTACTATTTCTGCAAATTTATTTTCATCAATTTTATAGAAAAACTCATCTTTTTTTTCAACAAACAGTTTATTCAAAAATTCTATTTTTTCCTTACGAGATTTTTTCCGAAATCCATCAGAATTTTCAATTTTTCTATACTTTTCAACAAAATTTCTCTTTGGACGAAATCCAGCGACTGATACTTGGCTAACCAGTTTAAAAACAGGAAGCCCATCTAATTTACCACTGTCATTTTTCACATTAAAATGTCCATCTTTTCCTTCATAAAATAAATTGTAGCTCTCTCTTTTAAAATACGGCGAAGTATCTTTTTCATAAAAATCCACAACTTTGATTCGCTTTATCGTCAAGTCATGTGAATGTGTGTGCATTTGAAAATCAACTAAACCACTTTCATACATTTCCTTTATATTTTCCCAGCTCAAATAATCCGCATTATTTCCAACATATCTAGTATTCAAAAAAATAGTCGCCTTTATATTATATTTTTTCAAAATTGGATAAGCTAGTGTATAATTATTTTTGTATCCGTCGTCAAATGTGACAAGTATTGAATTTTCAGGTAATTTGTAATTCACCTTTTTTAACTCTTCCATTTTAAAAGAAGTCTTATCTTTAATAAGTTTCATCTGCTCTTCAAACTCATCTACAAATATCCCTTCTTTTTCAGGTTTGTCATCAATGCTATGATACATAAGGCAAATTGCAAATTTTTTTCTAGTTTTGTTATAAATAATAAATATTAGAAATAGCAAAATAACAATTGCTACTAAAATTACAGCCATTACCTTTTTCACCTCACTTTATTTTCCCAGTCATTTTTAAAAATTTAGCTCTCACTTTTTTTATAAATCTGTCAATTTTAAAACTTAAAACTGTGTTTTTTTTATTTTTACTAAAATGCACATGTCTTTTGTCTCCAATATGTTTCACGCAAGGTTCTTTAAAAAATACAGTACAAAATCCCTTTTCTTTATAAAAATTTGATAAAACTTCTTCATATCGCTGATTTTCAAGCTTTTCGTGAAGTCCAAACAAATCCATATCTTTTTTTCGTCTAAGTCCAGGATTATAAGTAAAAATCTCACCTTTTACCTTGTAAAATCTCTCACCCGACTTTGACACATAATCGTCTTTTTCACTAAAAAAATAATCGTTGTTGTAATCTTCCTTCGCTCTCATTCCGACAATCAAAATTGAGCTGTCTTCCTCAAGAAGAGCCATTGACTTTTCAATAAATCCCTTTTTAAAAAACTTCCAGTCATCTTCACAATGAAAGATATATTCCGTGTCAACTTCTTTATAAGCTTTGTCAATTGACTTTAATTGCCCTAATCTTGTAGAATTTACAATAAGTTTAAAATTTTGATTTTTATAATTTGAAATCAATTTTTCCAATTTCTTTCCTTCGGTACTATCTTCCGTAATTATTATTTCTTTTATCGGATAAGTATTGTACTCAAAAAAACTGTCCAATGTTTCTCTTAACAAATCAAATCTTCCAGCACTTGTAATGACAAGTGTAACTTCTTTTTTCATCGCTTTTTCTCTTTTCTATAATAATTTAATCATATTGATTCAGCCCTTTTTCAGCTACCATCTTTTTATTTTTTATCGCATCACTTAACAATTTGTCATTTTCTTTTAAGTGACTTCTATCATTTTCCTTATGAAAAATATGATAAGTTAGCGCACTAAACTTCAATTTCTTTTTTTTAATTCCATTATTAAAAAGCCTTAGCGCAAGTTCGCTATCTTCTCTACCCCAGCCCTCAATTTTTTCCTCAAATCCATTTACAAGCTCTAAATCCTTCTTAAAAAAAGACATATTGCAACTTCTAATTCCCTTTAAATTTTTATCTTTTTTTGTCAAAATTTTAGATAAAATCGAATTTCTTATCATATTAAGTTTATTTTTAAAATTTTTGTCAAACAAATTTTTCCACAAATTTAATTTTTCGCCATTTATAATTTTTTGCGATTTATCTTTTGATATTATAACACGAGAACCTTGAATAAAAAAGCCATTTTCTTTTTTTTCAATATGATCTTGCACAAAATGTCTCTCCAATATCAAATCCCCGTCAATTATTATGACATAATTTCCAGTTGCCTTAGCAATCGCTCTATTTCTCGACATTCCCGCTCTAAATCCCTTATCTTCCTGCCAGGAATGAATAATTTTTACAAAAGGATTACTAATTTGAAAATCTCGCACCAAATTAGCTGTTTCCTCCCTTGAGCCATCATCTGCCACAATAATTTCATGCGGTAAGACAGTTTGAGCCAAAACGCTTTCTAAACACAGTTTTAATGCCTTCGGCCAATTATAAGTCGTAATCACAAGAGAAGTGTCTTTTCCCAAAGTGTTGTAATAAGCTTCGCGCAATTTAGTATATTTTGTCATAGTATAAATCGAGCTATACTTTGCCAATAAATATCCTTCATAGCCGTCCAAAAAACCCAATTGCAAAATATACATTTTCACAAATCTAAACAACATCTTTGAATAAATTTTTATAAAACTTGGATTTTTTTTATTTTTTATGTATTCCTTCGCACTTTGTGAAGTATACCGATTCAACTTTTCCAAAAATTCTTCGATATTGTCGTAAGTATAATGAATTATAAGCTCATTAATTTTTTCAATTTTTTCTTTTGTTTGATATTTCTCGTGAACTTCCCTGTTACTAATTTTAACTTTCCCATTTTTCCAAAGTCTAATTACATAGTCGTCCCAGCCACCAAACTTAATTTTACGCCCAAAAGCGATGTTTCTAAGTTTTATTTTATAAACTTCACTTGAAGGATTACTACTATTTATGATCATTTTTATTTTTTCTTTTAATTCAGGCGACACAACCTCATCTGCATCAAGAAGTAAAATCCACTCTCCACAGCACTTTTCCAAAACAGAATTTTTTTGAGGCCCGTATCCTTTCCATTTTTCCACAAAAACTTTTGCCCCTTTAAACTTGGCTATTTCCACAGTTCTATCTCTACTCTCGCTATCGACAACAATTATTTCATCCGCAATCCCTTTAATCGCATCAATCGTCTTTCCAATCCTATTTTCCTCATTAAAAGTTATTATCCCAACCGATAATTTCATTTAGCTTTCTCCCATTTTTTAAAATTATTTTTCTTTAAAAATTACATAAAAGTTTTTCAAAATCAATATCATTTATATTTTTTTCTGGAAAATCAATCAAAATATTTCCCTCTTCTTTTATCCGCCATTTATTTTTATTAAGCTTTGGTCCATAAAAAGCCATCACTTTTCGATTTAATCCCTCTCCCAAATGAAGTATCGAAGTGTCCAAGGAAACGACTAAGTCACTTCGATTAATTAGAGAAATACTATCCAAAATCGTCCTTGAATCTTCAAAAAAATATACATTCTCATCATTCACATTCCTTAGTGTTTCATAAATTTGCTCTCTGTCAGACGGTGAATCAAGTATCACAATTTTATCATTTGGATATTTTTTTCTCAATTTTTTTAATATCACAAGTGAATTTTTCAAATTTGTCTTTCTTCCGCTCGAAGCCCCAAAAAAGTTTACTGAAATTACTCTTTCATTTTTATCACTTTGACGAATATTTTTTTCTCTAAAAAATTTGTCAACTTTTTTTTCTGACTCACTTGAAATTGACACGTCATATTTAGTATTCGTAATTTTAATATTTACACAGTTAAGCATTTCCCGATAGATGTCTTTCATCCTCAAAGTCTTACTTTGTTTGACATTCTCGTTGTAAACTGAAAAATCATCTTTGTTGTACCCAATATTTACTTTAGCATTCATTTTATTTAGAAAATAAACTTGCTTATATTTTAGCCCTTCTGTAGAATCAAGTATCACATCATAATTATTTGGCTTTAACTTTTTTATCATCTCTTTCCACTCTTTAATCTTTTTTCTATTAAAAGTATAATAATTGTCAATATTTTTATTATATTTCAACAAATTTTCCAAAGAATTATCAGAAATCACATCCAGCTGTATATGCGGATATTTTTTCTTAATTTCTCTAAACATAAAAGAACTTATAATATAATCTCCTATTTTCCCATCTATTCGCATAAACAGCATTTTTTTTATTTTATCAGGTGTAAGATTCACTTTTTCTTTCTTTCTGTCAAACATTTTACTCAAAAAATCATTTTTCTTATCAACTAACACATCTCTATAAGGTTTGTAAAACTTCCAATTTATTTTTTTTATTTCTTTCATTTTCTTCTTTATTTTTTACCTTTCATTTTGTCCATAAATTTTACTTATTTCAAAATTTAGCCACTTTACTGCATCTTCCATGGGGAAATTATAAAGATCGTTTTGAGTTCCGACAATATTTGAAATCACTTGTAAATTATCGACACCTTTATTTGGTACAGGCGACCATCTGTAAAGGTTTGCTTCATTATTTGCATAAAAACTAAGCACCGGCTTTTTTAGCGCACAGGCAATGTGAACGCTTCCACTGTCAACTCCCACGACTATATCTGACGACGCCAAAAAGTTTACATATTCGTCTATTGAAAATGCTTTGGATAACGAAATATCAATATTACTTTTTAAAAGTGAAGTTAGTTTTTCAAAATACTTTTCACTTCCACTAGTTTTAGACATAATAAATTTTACATTTTCAAAATTTACATCATTCAAAAATTTTGCCAATTCTTCGATTTTAATACATCTGTCATTTCCCTGTGGAGCCAATAAAATTTTTACTTTTCTTCGCTTCAAATTCCAATTCTTAACCATTTTTGAAACTTCAAATCTATTTAATTCCAATTTTGGAATCTCTTTTTCAATATTAAAATATTTTGAAAGTTCCGAATACATCAAATAGTCAACAATATGAGATTTTTCTGGTGTCATAGTTACAAAATCATAAATTTTTATATTTTTTCGGTTAAAATAATGTCCCTCTTTATCTTTTCCAAAACTTATTACTATTTTCGGAGCCATTAATTTCGTCCAAATAAGTCTTTTTGTATTAATCTGATCTTTAAAATCCAAAAGCAAGTCCCATTTTTTCCGCTGCTTAATTATTTTTTTTCTATCGACAATTTCATCAACTACTTTTTCTTTTTGATTAACAAGTTCTATAAAATTTTTATTTCTCTCAGTCGAAACAATCCCAATTTTTGCACTCGGATACATTTTTTTCAGCTGCCTTGCGTGACTAAAAGAAATAAGCGTATCTCCCAGTGCATCTTTTGGACTTAAAAGTACCGTTTTTACATCTTTTAAACTTATATTCTTATACTTTTTTTTATTTCCAAGCAGTAAAATTGTCAATTTTATTTTAATTTTTTTTATTACATTCATTATTTTACTCCCGCTATCTTTTTATCCAAAGTAATTTACTTCAAATTTAATGATTTTACTCAAAAACTAGATTTTCCAACAGTTCTTTTAATTTATTTCTGTTACTTTCAATCGAAAAATCTTTTGCACGATTTAGCGCTTTTTCACAATAATATCTATACTTTTCTCTATTTTCAAGTTCCAAAATATCTAAAACAAATTTATCTTTGTCATTTAACGGAACAAGTTTTCCATATTCACTATTTTCTCCCAAAATGTCTTTCGGTCCAGTAGGACAGTCATAGGCGACAACAGGAATCCCAAATGTCATACTTTCGATTAAAACCGTAGGAAGTCCTTCATATTTCGCCGTATGCACAAATAATTTCGCATTTTTAAAGAATGGATATGGATTTTCCATCTGCCCCAGCAGAAAAATATCATTTTCCAATTTATATTCCTGTATTTTTTGACGAAGCAATTCATTTTTTATCCCACTTCCAATAAAATAAAGTTTTTCTTTTATCCCTTTTTTCTTCAACTTATAATAAATATCAATTAAATGCTCAGGCTGCTTTTGCTCCGAAAGTCGTGAAACTTGCAAAAAATAATCTTCCTTCAAATATTTTTCATATTTTTTTTCCACATCTTCCGCTCTTTTTTTTATAAATTCCAAGTCAATTGGATTGTAAATCATCACAACTTTTTCACTATTCATTTCAAGTTTTTCCAAAAACTCTTTTTGCATAACTTTTGTAATCGCTATAATTTTTGAATACTTTTTATATTGCCTTTTATATTTTTCAATTTTTTTACTCGTCAATTTTTCCCCAAAAGTAAGCGAAAAATGAACCCACGAAATCAAAGGTACATTTACAGAAAAATTTTCATATTTTAATAAATTTGAAGAATAATCTATTACAACATCATATTTTTCTTTTTTTATTTTTTCTTTTATCAATTTTGGATATTTATTTTTCGCCAAAAATCTATAAAGTTCTTTTAAAAGTTTATTTTTTCCACTATAAAAATCAAACAAAAATTCATAATTTACACCTTTAGGAATTTCATTTTCAAACAAATTATTTTCTTTATGATTCCAAGTTATGAGTAAATCTATATTGTGTCCCAAATCTCTTAAGTTTTTTAATACACTAATTAAAACTCGCTCTTCTCCTCCCATACTCAAATGACCGTGTAAAACCAATATTTTCATAATTTTCCTCTCGCTTTTTAAATTTCATATAAATTTTTAAAATATTCAAAAAAAGTATTTTCAACTTTCTTTTTACTGCTGTCTATTTTAAATGACAACTTGTGAATGCTCACAGAATCAGTTATTTTTTTTAATTTTTCTTTGGAATAAGTATCAAACCACACTTTAAAAAGTTCGTGAGGCAATGTGTCTGAAACAATTTTACACCTATCTTTCTTATAATATTTTTCAACTAATTCCGTATACAAAATCTGCATAAAAAAATAATTTGGAATCTTGTCATTATCTCGCCAAAAAACTAAGAGTAAATCAAGAAGTGTAGCCATTATTTTATTATTTTTATGAGAAAATATTATGCTGCTTAACATCTTTATTTTAGATTTTTTATTCCAAGAAAAATAAATCGAATCATAAAGTTCAAATTCTTTTTTATTTTTGAAATCACCATCTCTTTGAAAAAGAAAATAATCCATTTTAAAATATTCACTCGGCAAATAATCTGTGAGTAAAATTGTCGCATCAATCCAGACTCCACCGTAATACTTTAAGAGAGAAAATCTCAAAATATCCGTGAAATGAGCGTATCCCATTTTCTTTTCAGACAATTTTTTCATCACATAATCAGGAAATTCCAAATATTCGCCGATATTTTCCATATCCAGTCTAATCAAAGTGTAATTTTCTCTATATTTATTCATCGCTCTGTAACAAATTTTTACCACATTTGGCAAATTTTCATAATCCCAGCCTTGTCCCCAAAATTGCCAAATTATTTTTTCATCATTTAAAAACTTTTTTTTTGGAATAACTTTAGCTATTTCAATTTTATCTTTAAAATAATCGGCTAAAATTTTATCCCAGTCACTGACAATAGCCTTTTGATTAGAAAAATACACTTCTCTTTGTATTTTATCAAACAAAAAATTTGGTAAAAGCTCCTTGTAAATATATTTAAATGGCTTTTTTTTAAGTTTTTCATTCAGTTTATAAATTTTAGAATCTGTGAACTTATATTCTTTCATAATCTGTCCTTTCATTTTTTTGTCATTTTTCATTATTTTTCAAAATTTCACATTTTTGATAAAGATAGCACATAAATACAATTAAAATAGTCAATGTTAAAATCATATGCTTATCATTTAAGTTATCATCCGTCATTCCTTGAATAAGCCAAGCAACAAGTGAAACTTTCGTAGCCATTTCAAATGCCAAAAATTTTGAGTTAAAATTTTTCTTACTTTTAAAAAATTTTGTTTTAAAAAATATTATCATAATTTCAATAAATAAAAACGCAAAAAACACAAATCCTAAAATTCCAAAATCAAGTAAATATTGTAAATATGAATTGTGTGATGCCACATAATGCTGTGGTCTAATATTTGGTCCACTCAAAAAGTATTGATTAACATAGTCCATAGTTCCTGTTTTTTTATAATAATCCAAATTAAACTGTTTTCGCTCCAGCGACTTCCACCCATAAATTGGCTTTTTACTAAATGCAGCAACTCCTGTTTTCCAAAAAATCATTCTCAAATTGCTTGACGGATCTTTTCTATATTGCACAATATACTCAAGTCTGCTTGAAATAGAAGTTGGAAGCAGAAAAAAGCCACACACACAAATAGCTGCAAGTGCAGCAACATATTTTTTGTTTTTTTTGAAAACAAGATAAAAAATAGTTGGAAGTAACGAAATATAGACCATTTTCGAGCGATTGACAACCACGATAAAAGCAAATAGCACCGCTAAAATAATCAAAATTACTTTTATAATTTTATTTTTTTTCCCATCTTTATTTTTATAAAAAAGTATAAAAGAAAATAAAAACAACAAAATTATGCACATCATATTAGCAAAGTCCTGAACTGTCAAAATAGCTGTCACTCTCGGATAATAAAATCCTACAGGATGTGCCCAAGCATCAAAATCTTTCACAAAATTAAATATAGCAATGATTAAAGTTATCGTTCCGCCAACTAACAAGGCTTTTATAAAATTAAACATTTTTTTATCTTCGTCCAAAAAGTAAATAAGCGGAAAAAAAGACAAATACTTAAAATTATAATTATCCCATCTTGAATGTAGCCCTCCATCTAAAAAAGCTATTATAAATGGCGAAAATGCTAATAAAAAAACTGCCACAGAAATTTTTTTCTCTCTAAAAACAAAACTATTTTTTCTATTTTTATGTTTCTTTTTAATCGTTGTTTTAT
>ERZ772807.1827-NODE-1827-length-11537-cov-10.021164_pt1 | contig 11537 bp, 13 predicted proteins | sample MGYA00511472_ERZ772807 | MGnify/ENA primary metagenome ERZ772807 (study PRJEB29015, sample SAMEA2737947) | human oral metagenome | biome: human oral; feature: human-associated habitat; material: dental | place: China | collected 2039 ...
TGCGTTACGGCATCCAGCGCTTCGGACGGTTCGCCAGCCCAGTCGGTTTTCTCGCCAAAGGCATCGCGCATAACGTCATCGGCATTGTGTATGTTGATACGGTTCCCTGGCTGACGCAGCAGCTGCGCCGACAGCAGTTGCTGCTGGCTGCCACTGTTGGTGATGGTAGAGAGCGGCGCTCTCATGGAGCGTCCGCCGGTCGCGTTGCTGATGTCGTAGTAACCGCCGTTTGCCTGCATCATCCAGGCGCAAACCAGGGCATGCCCGCCGGAGGCGGTGATGGTGCCGAGCGGTTGCCGCATTCCGTGGCTGCCACAGCCACGCCGCCGGGTTGTTCCCCGTCCTTCGCCATGTGCCGCATCCATTTGCAGCGCAACCAACGGACGTTCGCCGTTTATGCCAACGACAAAAGGTTCCGGGTTTTCCAGGACGAATTTCGTGATGCCCTTGGCGATGCGTTTCAGGGTGTTCTCAGCAAGCGGTTTCTCCCGGTTGAAGATGCTTCTGCCGGGGATGGACCAGTCAATGCACTCAGCGGCGCTACGCCAGCGTTGCTGTCCGCGTGCGGGCTGTTTGTAGTGGGTAGGCGTCGGCCAGACGATCGGCAGAGCGTCGCGGCGTGCGACAAGAAAGAGGCGCTCGCGTGTGGTCGGCGCCCCGTAATCGGCCGCACAGAGCAGCTTCCATTCAACCCGGTAGCCAAGCGCGCGCAGGATGCGGACGAAACGTTGCCAGTTCCGTCCTGCCCGCTTTGCGTCGGGGACAAGGTATTGCTGGCGCAGCGGCACCACTTCGCCTTTGGCGGCGACGGTACCGTCGGTCTTGATGACCCGTCCTGTTGCCTTGTCACGTTTGGCGACCAGCGGTCCCCATTTTGTGATTTGGCGCACGTTTTCTAGGGTGATGACGCGCGGTGCGATCTGTCCCGCCCAGCGCAGCACTACCCAGGACAAAGCACGGATTTTGCGGTCACGCGGCTGCCCGCCGGCAGCCTGGCTGTGGTGGGTGCAATCCGGCGAGGCATGCAACAACCCCACCGGACGCCCCTGCACGGCCGCGCGCGGGTCGAGTTCAAACACGTCCGCCTGATAATGCCGTGTCTGCGGATGGTTGGCCTCGTGCATCGAGATGGCATTGCTGTCGTGATTGCAGGCAATGTGCGGGCTGATGCCGGTTGCCATGTGTATTGCCGTGGACATGCCGCCGCCACCCGCGAACAGGTCAACGAGGATTTCCTCGTGCCAGTCGAGCTGATGCTGTAGGCGTGGGTTGTGGCGGATGGGTGGGCGTTGCGGATTCATGGGGATTGCCAGTTAGCACTCAGGAATGCCAGACGCGCCTGGCTTCCTGGACGAAATGCCATACTGCCTTGACCATGAATACGGCAATAATCAATAGCGGCAGCAGGGCAATGGCTGCACGTAGCAGAAAAGCCGGTGTTGTGATATCGCCGGTGCTGTTTTCCATCGACGGGGTAGCGGTAAATGCGGCTTCCATCAGATGAAACAGCACGGCAGAGACCGTGACCAAGATCAATACAGCGGCAAGCGACCATCTCCCTTCCCTGGAACCAATACCTGCCATGATTTGCATGAGGAGGGTCCTTTCGGAAGGAGGCGGGGCGGTTTCTGTCGCGGGTGTGCTTGTGTGCACTACTTCCGTATTTTTTGCACCGCTTGCGACCTTGCCCGCCTTCTCAAGCCGCGCCTCAAATTTTTCCGTCCAGCGGATAGCGGCGTTCCACCCATATACCACTGCGCCCGTCAGCAAAAAGGCGAAGAAAAAGTGGAGAAAAACCTTTGGTAGCGGACTCCAGCTTGCGCCCCTGTCTGCCAGCCATTGCAGGAAGAGGGGAATGGCGAGCAGCAAGGTCGAAAAACCACCGGCATTCACCATTTTCTTTTGGATACGCAGGACGCGCTCCAGCCGTGTCAGCTGCTGTTTGCGGTTGCAATATTGCGCCACGTTCAGGCCGCCCCGCTCACAAGTGTCAATGGCATCCAGCTCGCGCCAACATTCCCCGGGGCTGAAAATAAGGCGGATGGTGTGCAATTTTTCGTTCATAACGGTGCTCCTGTTGTTGAATTGTGATTTGTGATTTCCGGCTGTTCTGCCGCTTGCAGGGTAACGACAGGCTCCGGTACCGCCGCCGGCATGACTGCCGCGCTTTCTGGTTCACACCTTGCGGTATGCCGCAAATCGCGCTGCAATTGCCCGCTTTTGTGCTGTTCATGCAACAGCCAGGCGAGGTTGGAAACTACCGTCACCGGATAGACCGTCTTCCCGGCCAGCGCCCGGCCAAGGTGTTCACCGCCTGTGCCGTTGAGATAACTGGCCACCAGCGACGGCGTGGTATCCGTTATCTCGGCAATGGTCAGCACCGCCATCCGCCACAGCAGGGCGATTTGAGTTGTGTTCAGCGGGAGATCCGACAAGGCGGCAGCAAAGCCGTAGTCGTCGCGTGACAACGGTATTGCCGTGTCGCGGCTGCCGTTCTTCTCGCATTGCTGCGTCAGGCGCGAGACGGCAGCGTTGTCGGCATTGACGATCTCGCAATGTGCCATGCGCGCCTGCTGTTGCAACTCCCTGAACTGGTTGTCCCAGCGCGCGCGGCGTGCCTGTTCTGCCGGTTCGGGATTTTCGTTGCGGCAGGCTTGTTCAAATTCTGCCGCAATGCGCATCGCATCCGTGAGGCGACGCAATAACGCCCGGTTGCCGTCGGCGGCAAAGGCACGGATATGCGCGTGCAGCAGGGCGGCTACGGTGTCATCGCCGATACGTTCACAAATCTGGCGGTAGCCGTCCTGGGTGTATGGAGTGATGGCGGCGGTTCCATCAGGTTGGGCAGAGAAATGTTGCATAGGTGCCTCCCGCAAGGCGTTGGTTATTCTTCAAACCCTGTCGCGCATTTTTGCCAACGCGGCATTGAGGCGATAAGTGGCGCTGCGCTCGTCCATATTTTCGGCGCGTTCATTCAGTTCACGCAGGCAGTTGGAATAAAACATGGGAATCAAATAGCCAATACCAAATCCCAAAATTGAGACGGTCGTTATACTAAATAACCCATACAAGAAAACAAACCACAAGTTCTTGTTGTCTAATGGAAAAAATGAAATTATCCCGATAACAAGAAAAGGCAATATGACAAATGCCAGAATGAATATAACCCCAATGGCAATCTTTTCTTCCCGCTGGTTGATCCGCCGGACAGCATCCAGCCGCGCAAATTTTTCTTCCTGCCGTTCTGGCGGCAGCGCGGCAATGGCATCCAGTTCACGTTGGCGTGCGGCATGGGTAAACAGTTTGCTCATAGCGGTTCTCCTGTTACGGGGTTATGGATTTTGTGCCGTGGGGTAGTCCTGCTGCGCTTCCAGCCGGACAAGGATTTCGGCATTCAGTGAGCGATGATTGGCCTTTGCCTGCTGCTTCAGCTGCTCTTTCAGCGGCCGGGGCAGGCGTAGCAGGAAGGCCTGCCGTTGGCGGCGGCTGCCGCCGTTTTTGCCGGAATTACTCATGCCCGCGCCTCCCGCGCCCGTTCGGCCCATTGCAGGATGTCCGCCATTGCCTGCTCAAACGTCTCGGCATAGGCGAAGCCGCTGTGCCAGTCGTCCGCATCCTCCGGCATGGCTACCTGTCCCATGACGAGCCAGCCATACATACCGACCTCGCGCATCAGTCGCGTCAGATCATCCTGCACTACCGGGTCGTCGTAATCGACACCGACGAATTCAACGCAAAGCCGTTGGTGAAAGGTGCGCACGCTGGCCAGTGGATGCCCGTGGAAGTAGTCCCAAACATCGCGGCAGTCTTCGGCGGTCGCAAGGTCGCATAGCAGTTCAAGAAATTCGCAGCGGTTTTGCGCATTGGCGGTCGCCAGGCAGAACACGCCGCCCGTCACAAATTCCGGTTGCCGCAAATGCAGGCGCTGCCACAGGGCATGGTTGTTTTGCTGCCGCGCCCGCTGCCAGTCCAGGCCGGGGTGGAGGTTCTCCGGGACGTCCGTGATCCGGTATGCCATGCCGTAGTGCTGGCAGACGACCAGCATCGCCCGGGTGAGGTCTGCCAGTGCGGCACCGGGTTCTTCGTCCTCACTGCTTTCCCGGACGAGAAAACCACCCTGCAACGTGACCTGGTGCGCCGCCAGCAGGGGGTGCAGTTCTTCGGCATGATTCCACGGCAGCCTGTCGCAGGCGGCAAGCGCGTCGATGAGCTGTCCCTCGTCATGGAAAAGATATTGGCCACTGTTGCCACGGCGCACACGCACATGGAGCAAGCCGTTGCAATCATCGGCGAGCGGCAAGAACAGGGTGTGCCAGCCGCTGCCGATGTCGTCCCTCGCCAGGGGATAGAGCATCCCGTCCAGTTTGTCCAGGTTGAGCAGCGCCGCCAGTCCCGCCCAGCCCTGGCAGGTTTGCGCCTGTTCTACCTGCTCGCGACTGTGCTCCCACTCCAGTTTTGGCGCGCTCTTGCCATCCCAGCCGTTCTGGCGATAAAAGCGCCCATGCTGGTAGTGGAAGGCATCGCGGATATCGCGCCCGTCAAGATATGGGCCATAGGAATTCATGCCGCCTCTTATGGAATAAATGCGGTCTTTGGGATTTTGGGTGATATTCATGATTGGTTCCCCCCGTTTTTCGGCAAATTTGGCAAATCAGGAATTGAGAATATGGCGGATATTTTTTATCCGGTTTTTGACATCTTCCGGTTGTACCGGATTGAGCCATTGCAATAACACAAAGAGATTAACAGTCATCACAATCGCAGCCAGAGAAAGACTGAAAAAAACAAGGCTCATCGCCATAGCCAATGGCGTAAACAGGACGGTTCTTTCTATGAAACGCTCCTCCAGCACATTGATGCGCTCCACCCGCTCCAGGCCCCACCGCCGCTCGCGGCTCTGCTCCGGCGGCATCGCTTCGATGGCGTCCAGCATCCGCATCCGCGCCTTGCGGCTGGCAAGCAGTTTCAGGGTGAGCAGGTTCATTTTCGTTCCTTGTGTCTTTCCGGTACTACCGGTTTTCAATACGCGCTTCCAGCTCTGCCAGTTTTTCCCAGATAAAGGAAAAAATACCAACCAGTACAGAGAGGAATAAAACGACTGCTATAACAAATACCGGAATGTAAAGATATTTGCTCCATATGCCACTCTCATTCAAAAGCTGCATAAAGTAATTGCCAATGTCATAAATCGACATCAGTAAAAAACTGAAAAATATGATGATCAGACAGAACTGTTCAATCATGTTGATAGCCTGTAGCCGTGACAGACGCTGCTCTTTCTCGGCGGTCTGTTCTTTCGGTAATTGCCCGATTTCATCCAGCTCGTGCCGGAATGCCTTGAAGCTCAATACCAGCCGCACGGTTTGCACCATTTGCTGCATCATGTTCATGGTATTTCTCCTCACTCCGGCACCGGCGGTGTCACCGGGATGCCGAGCGGCACATAGAAAATCGGTCTCCCTGCGCGGAAGAGATCGCAGTCGTGCTGCGTCCACACCGTCCAGGCGTACATGTCGTAGGGACGGTCTACTTCGGTGCCGGTATTGGCCACGTTTTTGTGGCAGGAGGTCTCGACCGGGTACATCTTCGACCAGGCGACGCCTTTCATGCGGTAGCGCGGAATGCGGTAGATGCGTCCGGTGGGTTTTTTCTCCTCGGTGAGCAGATCAACCGCGCGTTGTGCCACCACCGCGCCGATTTTGGCGCTGTCGCGCTGGTCCACCGAGCCTTCACGCGGGTACACATGACCCCAGCGCTCGCGGAACAGGTCGTGCAGGGCATCGGCGATTTTCTCCAGCACCTTGCCGATGACGGTTTCTGCTTCCCTGTCGCGCTCCGTGGTCGGGCCAATGACATCGCGCGACAGCGGGTTGAGAATGGTCAGCGATTTTTCGCTATCGGCGACCGGATAGCCGATGCGCCAGGGATAAACGTCGCCGCCGGAGAGGTAGTACGGCTCAAACGGGGTGCTGTTCACCGGACAAAACGGGCTGTCGCCAACCTTGCCGCCGACAGAGGAGAGCATGGCGTCCAGTTGCTGCATCAGCTGCTTGATCTGCTGGATGACCGGGCTGTTGGCGAGCATCATCAGCACCTGTTTGTAACCCAGCGCCTCGCTGAATACCGGCGGCCAGTTGGTGTTGCCCGTGACCCAGCTTTCCAGCCACGCCTTGACGTCCGCCTGCGAGATTTGCGGTTTGCCGCTGTTGCTGCTGTTGTCCTCCGGCAGGTTCACCCCCTTGAAGGTAAAGGCCTCGATCAGCATCGCCACCGGATGACCGATCACCATCGCATCGCTGAATTGCACGCTCTGGTGCTTGCCGAACTGGTCGTGCAGGTAATGCCCGCCCGCCATCGGCACGTTGGTGTTGAAGCCGAGCAGGGTGGCGAGCAGGCGCGAGAACACCGTCCGCGTGAACTCGTAGTAGGGAATGGCCAACAGCAGGCGATACTCGATATACGGGAAATACTGCAATTCGCGGTGGCTCATCGCCAGCAAATCCGGCGAGTAGTGCGAGACGTGCGGTGTCCAGAAGTAGGTCACGCCCCAGGGGTGGATAATCATGCGCAGGGTGATGCCCTCGATGGTGTATTCCAGGCATGACGGCAACTGCGCCACAGTGGTGGTCGCCAGCTCCAGCGTGGTGAAGCCGCCAGCGGATTCCAGCACGTTTTTGCCGTCCTCCTCCTGCCCGTTTTGACCCTGCGCCGTACCCGCATTGTTGTTACCCGGTACGGCGGTTGACGGGGCGGAACCTCCGCCTGCGCTCGCAGCAACCGGTGCCGGTGCCGCCTGCTGCGCTATCAGCGGCGGCGTGGCAAGGGCAGGCAGCAGGGCAGCGAGCAGCGCGGCGCAGAGGCGCTTGCAGCGCGGTCTGCGCCCGACTGCACGGCGGGATTCAGAACGGCCTGCCATCGTCATGACCGTCACCTTGTCTTTGTGGTGCTGCCGCACCGCTGGTTGCGGGTGCTTGTGGCGCAGCGGCAGGCGGGGTATTGCCGCCGTTTCGCGGAGGCTGTGCCGTGCCAGCGGGCGGGGCGTAACCGTTGTTTGCCGGGGGCTGTGCGGCACCGACCGGCGGGGCAAACTCTTCCGGTGGGGCGTTGTCGCTCCAGTAGTCACCGTCGTCCCAGTTATCATCCCCGGCTGCGGGAACATCAGCGGCAGGATGTTGCCCGTTGTTGCCCGCCGTCTGCCATTTGCCGACATTGGGCTGCGGTTGTGGCCCGCCCTGGCTGCGCTGGCGGTAGCTGACCGCAGTAATGCCGTGCAGGTCGAGCGTCACCTCGTTGGCCGTCACCTTGTAGGCGGCTTTCACCTCGCCGGTTTCCTTGTCCGTCCAGGTATCCACGTGCAGGTCGCCGGAGACGATGACTGCCGTCCCCTTCTTCAGCAACTGCGCGGCCGCTGCCGCCTTGTCGTTGAACCACGATACCTGCAGCCAGAAGCCGCCCCTGTCGATGTACTGGTCCGGTCCGTTTGGCACCGCATCGGGGTTTTTGACCCAGTGCGGCTGGTAAACCGAAAAATTGACCCAAGGGTTGCCGTCTTTGGTTTTCCCGGATACCGGATCACCGCCAAGGTTGCCTTTCAGTTGGATATGTGCGCCCATATGAAGCTCCTTTTTACAATTAACCAAACAAATCAAAATTCAATCATGAACGGTTTTTTCAAAATCACCCCCTGTCCAGCCCCGGTCTATACACCCCGGCACCGCCTGCGGTGCCAATAGCGGCGGATTTGTTGCCGGTATTTTCTTAATCATCGGGAAAGAAAAATGTGAAAAAAACATCAAATACCAATACCGCAATAATTATTTTCTAAAGAAAGAGAATAATGAGTGCGAGCAGGCCAAAAGGCATCAACATGAACACCTCAATATAATGTTGCTGACCAACCAGTATGCCGGTGACAATAGTGAATACAAGCCCCAAAAACATCGAGCCAATAGCAACAATGGCAAATATCTTTTCCTTGAATTCGTCTGGATTTGTCGATTCCCAACTATAATTTTTGGAAATGGGTGCAGAAAACATGGTTGTCATGTATGCCGCTACGGTTAGCCAAAAAAATATTGACATTGTTATGTGCTCCATATGAATTGAAAACCGGTGTTTGCAATGTATTTGTCCAAATAAATTGCCGTATATCCGCTACGGGTTGCCGGAATGATTTGCCCCGCTTGCCGGAATATTCCCGCCGCCTGTTGCAGGCGGTTGCATTGCTCCCGTACCTGTCCCAGGGATGGAAACGCCTGCCTTGCCTGTCCCAGGCGTAGCAACACCCGCACCAGCTGTTCCGGGTACGGAGGCTGCCGCCCCACCTGTCCCGGCCTCTTGCCGCATTGCATCCAGTTGCTGTTGCAGCGCAACGGCTTCTGCCGACGGCGCGCTGTCCGCTTCTTCGCTCAGCGGCGGTTGCGGCTTTTCCGGCGAGGGAATGGTGATGGTCTCCGGCGTTGTGCGCGGCGGACGTTGCACAGACGCATCACGCATCTGCCACACCATGCCGTCCTCAATCACTGCCGGGTAGAACTCCACCCCCAGGCGTTGCAGTACCGCGTCCATCAGCTCCGGCGGCTCCGGCGCGACCCCGAGCAGCAAGCCGCTGCCCTGATAGTCGGCGAGCAGCGCCGCGCTGTCGGCAGGACTGCTGTGCAGCACCATCACCGGGATTTGCTGCGCGGTGAGGTAGGCGGCGTTGTCGCGCAGCCATTGCCGCGATTGCGGCGAGGCGTCCAGCACCGCCAGCCGGGTCAGCTGCATCCCTGCCGCAGCGGTAGTGGGGCGCAGCGGGTATTGCGTAAATGTGCCTGCCTGCAAGGCGGCAGCGGCAGGATTTGCCAGTGCCAGTACCGCTACCATTGCCAGCCTCCTGTACCAGGTCCGGCGGTGCTCATGCCGCCTGCGGCAGCCCTGGCGGTTGCCCTGCCGTGTGCCGTAATCATTGCGCGTTTCATGGTTTGCCGGTGTCATTGAACATTCCTCCATGCTAAAGAAAAAACCTGAACAAATCCGGTGATATGGCAGAAACTTGCGTCATAAGTCCGGCGGAGTGATATCACCATGCAATCACGCTTGCGCATCTGTCCCTCCCTGTCCTAAGTCGGACTCACCGTTGCGCTCGCCGTTCTGGCGGAACAGCTGCGGGAAGGCCTCCAGCAGGGTACGTTGCCCGTGCGCGGTCTCGCGCGTGAGCTGTTCGACCTCCAGCAACTGGTCCAGCGACAACAGCAGCGCCCGGCACTGCCGCATCCGCTGGTTAAGCAGGCAGCGCTGCATCTCCGTATCCATCACTGCCGCGTACAGGTCTGGCCGCACCTGCCAAAGCTGCGCCAAAAACTGCGCGAGAAAATCCTGATGGGTCGCCCGTGCGCCGCGCTGCGCCAGCAGCTCGCCAAAAGATGGCAACAAGAAAATGCGGCCACTGGTCTTGTTGCTGTCGCCCGCGCGGTACCAGCACCAGCGCAGCTGGCTGATGCAGTAGAGGTTGGAGGAAATATTGCTGTCGTACGGCGCGAGGGTTACCCGCATCTCGCCGCGCTGCCAGGCGCGCGTGCCGAATGCCTGGCGCAGGGCGTCCATCTCCTTGCGAATGTCATCCAGCCCCTGCAGGTAACGGTCATGTTCAACGGCGAGCGCGCGGCGCAACCCCAGCGCATCCCCCCTTACCCTTAATTCCTTTAAAGGAAAGAAAACCCTGTCCCGTGCCGTGTTTTTTGAATGAACAGTTGCGGCAGCAGGGGTGTGAACAGTTCGGGAAACGGTGGTTTCCGGGGGTATGAACAATTCAGGTGTGGCAGTCATGACGCTTACACCAGCTGCGGCAGACGGGTGCCGTCAAGAATTTCCTGCGGCAGCCGCCCCATGTCATGCTCTGCCGCGAGCAACTGGTTGGTCTGCTGCAACACCGCATCGCGTCCAACGAAACGCCACAGCATCGGCAGGCGGAACAGGGTGCGCAATTCCTTCGCCAGCGGGTTGCGGATCGCCCGGTATTCCTCCTGGCTGATGAAATGCTGGCGCAGATAGCTCTGCAACAGACGCAGCACATTGTCAAAACGCACCAGCATGTCGGCGAAGTGAAAACCGTAGCTCACCACAAAATCCAGCGGCACCTCGGCAGGGCGGCGTGAAGTAAACGGATCCAGCCGTACCACCGTCACCGCTTCGACCAGCGCCCGTGCCTGCGCTTCCTTCTCCTGCACCAGCGCCCGGAACCGCGCCATGCCCTCCTCAATCTGTACCAGATACCAGGTCGCATAGGGACAACCGGCAACATGACCCTGCACCAGCGTACGGATCGCCTTGCCGGCGGCGAACATCCCGGAAATGTAGCCCTTGTGCCGTTCCGGATCCGCTTCCCGCCCCAGCAGGAAGGCATAGGTATCGCGCACATGCAGCTCTACCTTGCCGCGCGTGGCACCATATGTCGGACGCTGTACCAGCGTGCGCGACGGCACCTCAGCATTGACCCGGCTGCGCGCCTGCCGCAGCGCCGCCTGCTCGCGTTTCTCCTCCAGCTTTTCTTCACGCAACTCGCGCAGGTCATCCTCGCCTTCGGCGTAATCACGCAAATCCCGCTCCTCGGCAGGCGTCAATGACACCGTTCCTGCCGCAGCAACCGCCGCTTTGGCCGCGCGCAGCTCGGAAGACTCGCCGCGCGCCTTGACCTCGCGCAGCTTCTCCGCGCGCGCTGCCGCATCATCGGCAACACGCCTGCCCATCCGTCCGACCTGCACCAGGCCGGGGGCGTGTGGCTCCCCTGCGGCAGCCCCGTCCCCGGTCTCACTAGCTGCGGCAGACGTGGCAGTTTCACCACCCGCTGCGTCAGCAACAGCCTCGTCATCACCGGCTGCAACAGCCGCAACCCCGGCACCGTCCGCCGCGTCCGTGGCGTCACCGCCTGCGTCAGCAACAGCGGCTGCATCACCACCTGAGCCAGTAGCAGCATGGTCTTGCCGCATCGCCGCGACCATCGCCGCCGTACCACCGGCAGCGGGAGCAGGGTTGGCGGCAGTACCTTCAGCGGCATCCGCCGCGCCAACGGGAACGGGGTTTACCGCGCCGGGCGTTTCGGGGTTGAGGATGGTTTCATTCACATCGGTCATACGACACCTCCGGATATAAAGCGTTCAGAAAAGGGAAAAGAAAAAACCGACCGCGCACCGCGCCGGGAGTTCAAACCTCGCGACACGCGGACGGAAGAGGGAAAGGGATGGGTTGGAGTGATACCAGTGGTATCAGTGGGGAGAGGGGGAAGGGTTACACCCCGGGTGTAACTTTTTGCCCCGGCGGATTCGTCCATCGGGGTTATACCAGTGGTATAACTTTTTGCTCCGGTGGATTCGATCATCAGGGTTACACCACTGGCGTAACTTTTTGCCCCGGCGGATTCACCCATCGGGGTTATACCAGTGGTATAACTTTTTGCCCCAGCGGATTCGTCCATCGGGGTTATACCCCCGGTATAACTTTCGCCTCCGGCGATTTCGTCCATCGGGGTTATACCCCCGGTATAACTTTCGCCTCCGGCG
>ERZ772807.1831-NODE-1831-length-11526-cov-5.903670_pt1 | contig 11526 bp, 12 predicted proteins | sample MGYA00511472_ERZ772807 | MGnify/ENA primary metagenome ERZ772807 (study PRJEB29015, sample SAMEA2737947) | human oral metagenome | biome: human oral; feature: human-associated habitat; material: dental | place: China | collected 2039 ...
TTCTGCGGAGGAACCATCCGTAACATCTGAGGAAGTTGAGACAATTGCCACCTCAAATAATGATGACAGTCCAATCACATCCGATGGGAATGCAGATATATCAAAAGACCAGTTGCCAAGCGAAAACGAGGAAACGCCATGTAAAGAAGATACAAATGGAACTCTAATTGCTAGCAAAATTAATGCCGTTAAACCAACAGCAGATTCTGTAAACTTGTTTGGTGAAGAAGAAACTGTTCTCATGAACAATGGTAAGCGCAAGAAAGCCAAGAATTTTGAGGAAAGACAGATTCCTCTAAGTCAAGTAGAAGAATATAAAGAACAAGGTTGGAGAAAAACCAGAAACAAAAATTAATTATGCAACAGTTTAATTATCAGCAAAAAATAGCAATGATGCGCATACTGCTTGATGTCATTCATGCAGATGGTAAAATTGATGCGCGTGAAATGTTTTATTTCAATGAACTCAAAAAAGAATTAGAAGTTCCAGATGACTCTCAAAAAGATGTAGAAGAGAAGAATTCTCTTTTAGCTTTAGTTCAAATTAAATTGTTTGATGATGAGCAAAAAGAGTTTTTCTCAAAGCTGATGAGCAACATGATAGTTGTTGACGAAGATGTCAATGTAAATGAAGTCGCCATTTATGATGTCGTAAAAGAATTTGCAAAGATATCGCAGAAGTTTCAAGGAAAGATTGATTAATGAAAAGCAGCAATTTCATATCTGAAGAGCAAAAGAGAATCTTTGATGGAAAGCTATGTCCTTATTGCGACCAAGCAACAGAGCTTATAGATAGTTCTGAGATTTATCAAGGAGTCTCATATGGCTGGATGTACATCTGCAGACCATGTAATGCATATGTCGGCTGTTATACAGGTAGCAAGAAATCTTTAGGTATGGTTGCAAATGCAGAACTGCGTTATGCAAAACGAAGAGCACATCATTATTTTGATTAACTCTGGAAAGGGAAAATACCATTCGTAAGCCGTTTCGTGTGCTATAATTGGATATCGAAGCAACTAGGCATCCCAAGACAATGCACCCATATTGGAATGTCAGATATGGCTCAATGTAAAAAAAATATTGATATAAGTATCAAGAAATTAGGTTCTTCAGGAATTTGGAGTGATAAAACAGATAAAATAAAAAAGAAACCGCTGTAAATATTGTATATTTGAATATCCACAAACAAATGTACAAAGTTTTCTCTGCTTATCCTATAAGATGGGCTATGTGTGTTTTTCGCTTTTGTAAGGTATTAGTTTCAACGAGTGACGGGCAGAATCTTACAATATCTCCTTGGCTATCCAAGCGCACGCCTCCGCATCGGCAAGGGCATGATGATGATTGGTTAAATCGTAACCACATGCAGCCGCAACGGTCTGTAGTTGGTGATTCGGGAGATGAGGGAGAATACGTCGTGCCACCTTCAGCGTATCGAAGAACTCATAGTCAAGGTAATCCATTTGATAAGTCGTAAGGCATACTCGCAGGCATCCTTTGTCGAATGGTGCGTTATGTGCTACAAGTGGTAAGCCTTCTATCAATGGCGCTATCTGCTTCCATACCTCACTAAACACTGGTGCTTCATCCGTATCTTCACGCGTAAGCCCGTGCACCTGCGTACATCGCCATTGGTAATAATTCGGTTCGGGCTGTATGAGAGAATAGAAACTATCCACTATTTCACCACCTCTAACAATCACAACGCCCACGGAACAGACACTACTCCGTTCAAAGTTCGCTGTTTCGAAATCAATTGCTGCAAAGTCTTGCATAGTTTAATCCTTAAATCTGCTTGCAAAGATACCACTTTACTTTTATTCCTTAAGCTGATCGTAAGTTATTTCCTATCTTTTTCTTACTTTTGCAAAGGCTTCTGACGCCCATAAAGATAAGAACCTATGGAACCCAACAATTCGTTTACATTATTAGATAAGTATCAAATACCCGTAGTAGAGGCAAGCCACGGGTACCATCTTGTACTGGCTTCACCAGGATGTGGTAAGACACATATACTGGCAGAGAGGATAAGATATGCGAGGGAAAAGGGTGTGAGATACGAGGATATGCTCTGTCTTACGTTCACAAACCGTGCCGCAAGGGAGATGACGAATCGTATTCAGAAGGTTGTTGGAGGCGATAGTACAGAGCTGATGGTGGGTAATGTGCATCGGTTCTGCTCTAAGTTCCTTTTCGAGCAAGACAAGATTCCTGCAGACACAGCTATTATTGACGATGAGGGAGCCGTGAGTATCATTGCCGACTATCGTAACGAAGATGAGGAAGGAGTAACAAGAGACTTCAATAGATATAAGGGTTATCAGACGATTATCTTCTTCCAGCACTTCATCTATCAGATGGAACACCAGCATCCGTGGAAGTATTACCTCCACCCAGAGAGTTTCACGGACGATGACCGAGAGGCTATTAAGCAGATATGCAAGTCGCAGAAGAGAGAATATAACGAACAAGCTGTGATTGACATCTATCATCATGCACAGCAATACATGGACGAAGCCAATGTGCCAGGACTTGATGCAAAGACTGCCGATAGGATTCGTGTGTTGCTTTGGAAGATGTATTATGCTGCTTGTTATGCTCAATACAAAGAAGAGAACCATCTGCTCGACTTCGAAGACTTGTTACTAAAGACTTACGACATCTACAGTACCGATGATACATGTAAGCGTTATAAGTGGATTCAGGTAGATGAAGTGCAGGACCTCAATGGTATGCAGCTCGCTATCATTGACCTGCTCACTGCCAAAGATAATCCTATGGTGATGTATCTGGGAGACGAACAACAAGCAATATTCTCTTTCATGGGTGCCAAAGTGGAGACCCTCACATTGCTCAAGATGCGGTGTAAGGGTAATATTCATCACCTACAACGAAACCATCGTTCACCAAAGTACCTGCTTGATGTCTTTAACGATTACGCAGAAAAACAACTGAAGATAGATCGTGAGTTGCTTCCTGCCTCTGACAATGATGTGAAAGCTAAGCCCGAAGATTTACGAATCATCCATAGTAGTACGATTGATTCGGAACGACAAGAGGTTACAGATATAGCTCGTAACCTTTATGAACAAAACAAAGAAGAACGAACGGCAGTGATAGTCAGTTCTAATTCAGATGCAGATCATATTAGCGAGACAATGGACAAAGTAGGGCTGACACACTTTAAGGTTTCTGGGCGCGACCTCTTTGATACACCCGATGTCAAGCTCTTACTGTCTCATCTCAGCGTTCTTGCCAACGAACATAACTCTATTGCATGGACACGTATAATGAAAGGTGTGCGTGCTTTTCCTTCACATGCTTTGGCACGACGCTTCAATTGGAAACTGAAGCAACTCGCACTTACGCCTTCCGACTTCCTTCTTTATCCTGATACTTGCTACACAGCAGAGTTTCTTAAAGCTTACGATGAAGAAGAAATGGTTGTATTCGATACTGAGACAACGGGCTTAGACGTATTTGCTGATGATATTATAGAGATTGCAGCTATGAAGATTAAAGGTGGGGAAATAGTTGGAGAGCCGCTCGACCTTTATATAAAGACTGACAAGCCTATCTTACCAAAGCTTGGCGACAAAGATAATCCTATGTATGCTATCTATCATGAGAAGCTCTCTGCAGAGGAACTTATCACTCCGCAAGAAGCTTTGCAACGCTTTCTTGCCTACATTGGAACACGTCCTATCCTCGGACATAACGCCAATTACGATTACAATATCATTGACAATTGTCTGCAAAGATATTGCAACGACACACTGAAAGCCCACAAGAACCCATGCTTCGACTCGCTAAAACTGATACGACTTCTCTCTCCGAGCCTTCATTCTTATAAGTTAGAATCGCTCTTAGAAACGTTTCAACTGACAGGAAAGAATAGTCATCAGGCCATTGATGACGTGGGAGCAACGGTGAGCCTTGTCCGTCTTTGTGCCGAAAAGGCACGTGAGAAGCAACCACAGCAACTGTCTTTTCTCCAACATCCAAAGGTAAAACCATTCATAAATGCCCTTCGTAACAACTATGGAGAACTTTATCTGAATGGTGTCCAACATCTTTATGTATTAGCTACGAACGAAGAACCTGCCCTCGTTCAGGAACTATCGTCTGCTTACAACGCCTTGCGTGCAGATGGATTAATCAATGAGATTCCTCGGTTAAATTACGTTTTGCGTTATCTGCGCATAGATATGCTGACGGACAATGCAATAGAAAATGCGCTTGTTCAGCAACTCTCCCAATATATTATGGATATCAACACACTGAAAGAAGCTGATTTCTGCAATAGTAAGAGTATCCGTGAGCGTGTTTATGTAACGACAGTGCATAAGGCAAAGGGACTGGAGTTTGACAATGTTATTGTATTTGATGCTGCCGACGGACGTTATCCCAACGCCTTCAACAAGAATAAAAAGCAAGACGAAGAAGATGCTCGCAAGTTCTATGTAGCTATGTCGCGTGCCAAGCGTCGTCTCTACATTGCCTATTCTCTACAAATGATTGACCGCTATGGTCGCGTACATAACCGTGAATTGACACCATTCATGGATGCAATACAGAAGAGGTTTAATTAAAGAACGAATACACGTTATTAATGGAGACAATGAAGCAAAGTATTGGCTTGAACCCAAGATTGAATTAGCCAACAATTATGGCTTTTCGCAACATGAACTGAATAATATACGAAAAATAGTTGAGCAATATGGAGACGACTTCAAGGAATCATACCATCGACACATCGGTAAGCGTATTAATGATTAACGCACAAGGTATTATGCTGTCTGTTTGTGGCAACGATTATTTCTTATCTTATAATCGTATTCCATGGATGCGTGATGCCAGTATCAATAACGTATTAAATGTAAAGATGTCTGGTCGAAATGCAATTGAGTGGCCGGACTTGAACGTAGATCTTGAGATAGATAGCTTAAAGCACCCAGAACGCTATCCTCTCATTATTAAGCGTAATGAAATAGATTATGTAGGCGCATAACTTCTCACTATTGAAAGACTGGAACCGCAGGCTCATACACTTTTCCATTCTTATCAACCCTTATACATATTGGGCATGATTGCCGACAGCCACCACTGCGCCTAATATAATAAGTAATATTGGGGCGCAAAGGAAGCCGTTGCATTCTGAGAGTATCATTATCTCGGACTATCCTACAACTATATGGAAGATGGTTTATATAAAGTATAGAAGCCTCTCCACGAGTCCAACCTGCATGAGATTGTTCATCAATGACAATGAAGTTATCCTCTACGCTATCACCTTCTACATACAGTCCTAACCCACATACACCACCATTATCCACTATGAAAGCTTGTTTATCAACATCCAAATGGAAGTTACTTCCTTCGTTACAGGCTTGAAAGAACAGCAACACTATATGAATGATCATCGTCACGGCGAGGATCGCTATAAGTCTCCTGATGTTATGTATATAAAAGATGGTACGCATAAGCAAAGTACATTATCGGTTGCAAACATACTAAAATCATTGTAAACTTGCAACTTTATAATAAGCTATTGTACTATCTATCAATATTAAAAAATGTCTTTTCTATCGCGCCTTTAGATATGTTTTAATTAAAAAGCATTACCTTTGCACCAATAATTATTAGAATATTAAGATGATAAATTCAAAAAGATTAATCACAACGGGCTTGGCAATGCTAACGGTAATGTCAGTCTTTGCTACTAACAACGCAGGCGCACAAGACGCAGTATCAACACTTTTATAGACTTACGATTATGAGAAAAGAAAAGTTCTTCACTTCCATGGGATGGGTAGGTATGGTAACATCTATCTTAATGTACATCTTCTATTTTCCACAAATAGAGAATAACCTCGCAGGACACAAGGGCACCTTCATTCAGCCATTCATGGCAGGTATCAACTGCACCTTGTGGGTTGCATACGGACTATTCAAGGACAAACGCGATTGGCCATTGGCTATTGCCAATACGCCTGGTATTATCTTCGGCTTCACCGCTGCATTCACAGCACTATAAAACAAGGCAAAAGATAACCATATTACCCTCTCCAATCACATGATTAGAGAGGGTAATTGCGTTTATACACGTTAGGAATGACTATGAGAAACGATGATAAATGCCGAAGAATAATACAAGTGAAACCATGAAATACCATATTCTCTCCGTACCTTTGCACCATGATTAAGATTACAGAAGCACGAAAAGAACAGGCGGCAGTGATAGCACGAATGATTATGGAGGCTATGAACCACGAGTGCTGCCAGTGGTTTGCAGGACCAGAACATACGTTAGATGAGTTCCATCAGTTGATGACTAAGTTAGTTGAACGTGAGGATTCGCAATATTCCTATCGTAACACACTGGTAGCTATGACGGAGAACAACGAAATAGCGGGCGTATGTGTAAGCTATGATGGAGCTAAGCTCCACGAATTACGCCAAGCATTTATAGACGGGGCTAAGCAGGCTTTCGGTAGAGACTATTCCAACATGGAAGACGAAACAGCAGCTGGTGAACTTTATATCGACTCTCTCTGCGTCAGCAATAACCACAGGGGTCGAGGCATTGCCACAAAACTTCTCCGTGCTACTATCGAGAAGGGCGAACGCATGAACCTACCAACAGGACTATTAGTAGACACTGGCAACCCGCAAGCCGAGCGTCTCTACAAACGCATAGGCTTCACGTTTGTAGGTGAGAACACATGGGGCGGACACCCAATGCGACATCTACAGAAACATAACTCATAAGCGTTCCTCTTTGTTTCAAACCTTGAAACTATATATTTAGAACCCTATTTGCGCTCTTTGTCTAATAGGTTTCCGAATTCTTTCTCACCCGTTCCCCATTCCTTTCTCATGCGTCTTGCATCTTTGACTTCCGTATCTTTTCTTATTCTCACCATGGTGAAAATATATTCTCACCACGGTGAAACTATTGTATCACCATGGTGAAACTTGTGTCTCATCATGGTGAGACTAACTTTATATGCGTGTGTCAATGATGCGCAACACGTGAGAAAGGAATGGGGAACAGGTGATAAAGAATGCTGGAACAGGTGGAAAACGATTAGCAAACAGGTGAGAAAGATTGGGCGAACCCGTTTTCACTCTTTCTAACCAAACATACATAAAGATCAGAACAACTATTATTGACTCATATTATAAGGGCTATCTAATCTATCAAGTCACGTTAAAAACAGCGTAAAGGCTTGTTATTTTAAAGGAATAAGACTATCTTTGCAGCAGAAGGAATATAGATACTATAATATAAGAAGGTGATGATTAGCTCCAATATACAACCGCTTATCCATAAGATACAAGGCTTTCTAACCAGTCAGCCCATAGAGCGTGCATGGTTATTCGGCTCATCTTCGCGTGGAGAGGAACATGCACAAAGCGACTTAGATTTAATGGTTAGATACGATCAGCACGCTCGTATCACACTATTCACTATCTCACGAATTATGCTCCAACTAAAAGAACTGACGGGAAAGGATATAGATTTAGTGGAAGAAGGATGTCTACAACCTTTTGCCAGCAAATCGGCTAATCAAGATAAGATTCTTATTTATGAGAGAAAAGATAAAAGATAAGGGACGACTTGAGCATATCTTAAATGCTATCAACACGCTTCTAACCTATAAAGATAGATATCACTTCGAAGATATTAAGGATGACCCCATCGTATTCTTTGGTTTCGTTAAGCATGTTGAAATCATTGGGGAAGCTGTGTATATGCTTACAAAAGAGTTTAGAGCACAACATCCAGAGATAGAATGGGATGTTATTGAGAATATGCGTCATGTCCTTGTACATGGTTATTACACCATAAAACCACAACAGGTATGGGACACGATAGAAACTGACATTCCTACTCTAAAGCCAGAAATAGAACGACTTATCAAAGAAGAAGAAGAAAGACTATAACCATGAAATCACATTATTTATTTGCCTATCTCTCCCCTTTATCGTATCTTTGCATATGCAATAGGTTCATTACTATCATGATTAAAAAGGGAAAGCGGTGTAATTCCGCTACTGTCCCGCAGCTGTAAGTTGTCTCTCATTGGTAAGCTGATACCACTGGTGAATATAAAACCGGGAAGGTGCTTACCTACATTGGATAACAAGTCAGAAGACCTGCCATTGCAAGTCATTGCATCCCTCGAGGAAGGGCACTGCATAGAACCATTTGATTACAGAATGAGATATGAGGCAATTGGCTTCTTTCTTACTTTTATTGTGCCCGCTCGGTGCGATAGCACAGACTATTGAATCTGACACAACACAAACCATAGAAGAGGTTGTGGTCAATGGCTTTCGCATTTCTGGAAATGTATTGGCAAGTTCGCCAGTACAGACACTTTCACATGCTGATATGGAACGACTTGGCATCCACGATATGGGCGATGCCTTGAAACGCTTTGCAGGTGTACAAGTGAAAGACTATGGTGGTGTAGGCGGTATGAAGACGGTCAACATCCGTGGACTTGGAGCTGGTCATACGGGAGTCGTTTATGATGGTGTTCAGGTAGGTGACTGTCAAAGCGGACAAGTAGACCTATCTCGCTTTACCCTCGATAATATCTCACTCATCAGTCTTCAAATTGGTCAAGACGACAATATTTATCAGAGTGCAAAGTCATATGCTTCTGCGGGAATGATTAATATTAGTACACTGCAAGGCTATACAGACCGTAATAGTCAATCAACAAGAAAGAAGACTCAGCTCGCGACAACCATTCGAACAGGTAGTTATGGTCTGTTCTCACCCTCCCTACTCTTCCACCAGCAGTTTTCACACCTTGGTATAGGGGCATACGGAAGCTATGAAAGGGCTGATGGCGTTTACGCTTTCAAGTTGAAAAATGGTGTCAGGACTATCAATGAACGCCGTAACAATAGTGACATTGAAACTTGGAGAGGGGAAATAAACCTTGATTATCAGATCAATGATAAGCAAATACTGAAGTGGAAGACATACGGCTTCACCTCTCATCGAGGCTTACCGGGTGCTGTCATCTACGATAATACCTACTCTGCCGAGCGATTAGTTGACAAAAATGTCTTTACACAACTATTCTATGAAAACCAGTTTAGCCAGCGTATCAAACTAAAAGCAGCTGCTAAATGGAATTATTCATGGTCACGCTACTCAGATGTACCTGCCAGTGGATATAAAGAAGATACCTACCGACAGAATGAGACTTACCTTACAGCGACGTTGTGGACAAATCCATTGCAGGGATTAAACCTTTCCTTTGCACAGGATTATGCACATAACCATCTATCCATGACGCTGCCAAAAGCTGCCAACCCTACTCGAAACTCACTGTGGACAGCCTTAGCAGCTAACTATCAGACAGGCTCTTTCAGTGTCAATGCATCTCTCCTTGCAACGAATATCTACGAACGTGTAAAGCAAGGGAACGCTTCAAACGGATTTCACAGACTGTCACCTGCCTTCAGTATGCAGTGGCATTGTCTGCAGGACTTCCGCCTCCGCTTTGGATATAAGGACATCTTCCGTACTCCAACACTCAATGAACTTTATTATACAGGTATCGGCAACCGCCATCTGAACCCAGAGAAGTCACGCATGTGGAACCTTGGTACCACTTACTCGCACACCTTTAATCGTACACTCCAGCTTTCCTTGACTGCTGATGGGTATTTGGACAATGTCACCGATAAGATTATTGCAGTACCAAAGATGTTCTATTGGCAGATGATGAACGCTGGGAAGGTTCGCCAATTAGGGCTGGATGTATCAGCAAACATAGAGAAGAGATGGGGTAATGATTGGACCGTGAGTGCGACAGGAAGCTATAGTTACCTAAGTGCAACCGATAGGACTGATCCTTCGGAGCTGTCCTATGGAGACCAAATAGCTTATACACCTCACCATTCAGGCTCTGCAAACATATTGATACACTCCCCTTGGATAGACTTCGGATACAATGTCCTCCTTATGGGAGAACGATATACCTTAGGATATAACATTCCACATAACCGTATGTCAGCCTTTACCGACCATAGCATCACGCTCTCTCGGGAGTTCAACATCAATAAGCAGCAATTACGAGTACAGTTAGATGTCCGCAATCTTGGCAACAAGAATTATGAGGTTGTTCGCTTCTATCCAATGCCAGGCACCAACTGGCGACTGTCTGTAAGCTGGGAACTTTGAGTAAAGAACGATTAAGTAAAACCAATTATAAACAAAACAATGAAGACAATGAAAAAGAATCTACTTGCGTTAGGCATTATCCTCATGTCTGCGCTCACATTCACTGCTTGTAGTGATGACAATGGCAATGATGATGGTGTCCAGCCAAGCCTGTCAAGTACTAACACCTACATTCCTTGTGCTGGCAATTACATGAAGAATGACGGCACCGTAGGTCTGCTTGACTATAATACTGGGAATCGTCCTAATGCACCATTCCTTTATTATGACGCATATCAGGCACAGAATGGTACAGGGATTGGCGATGCACAAGACCTTATCATCGTTGGTAACAAGATTATCGTTACAAGTACTAGTTCGTCAAAGCTTGAAATTCTTAACCGCTTAGGGAAATTAGAGCACAGAGTGAAACTCCATAACACACAACCAAGATTCTTGGCTACAGATGGTAAGTACGTCTATTTCTCTGCTTATACGGGTAAAGTATATAAAGTAAATCCCAATGACTATAAGAAAACCATTATCGATTCAGTTATCGTTGGCTCACATCCAGAGGCTCTATCTGTGGCTAATGGCAAGCTTTATGTCAATATGAGTGACTATAACTATGATGGGACGGGAAAGTCAGTATCAGTAGTCGACCTCAATACCTTTAAGAAGATAAAGGAACTCCAAGTTGCTTTGAATCCCTACGACCAGAGCATTGCTGTCGGTGATAAGGTTTACTTCGCATCTTCATTCCATGGGGAGGATGCTGCTGTGCAAGTCATTGATGCCAAGACTGACCAAGTCACAACGCTATGCAAAGCCAACATCTTTGGTTATGATAAGACAAAGAACAGATTGATCTGCTTCTCTACCCAATACGACTACACACTTAAACGTTTTGTGGTAAACAAAGCTTTTACTTATGACATAGCAACAAAGGAGCAGAAAGAATTAAACCTAGAAGGTCTTATTTCCCCATCACAGGTTAGCATAGACAGTAAAGGCTACATCTACGTTATTGACACTCCTAAGTATTCAGAACCAAGCAGAGTGTTCTATTATAGCCCTGAAGGAAAGCTGATTCAAGGTCCTATCCTTGTGGGATATGATGCACACAAGATTAAATTTGCTAATTAAACAACCCTACACTTTCTTAGCAAATCCTTTTCTCATCCCCTGCAAACAGTACTATTTACTCCCCTCTCCATCTCGGAGAGGGGTTGGGGGTGAGGCTTTTTTTCTTCTTTTCCTTGCCCATTCCATTTAATCTTCTTACCTTTGCGCCCGTTGAGTGAGAATTAACTTATTAATAATGATGTTAC
>ERZ772807.1836-NODE-1836-length-11509-cov-4.365549_pt1 | contig 11509 bp, 8 predicted proteins | sample MGYA00511472_ERZ772807 | MGnify/ENA primary metagenome ERZ772807 (study PRJEB29015, sample SAMEA2737947) | human oral metagenome | biome: human oral; feature: human-associated habitat; material: dental | place: China | collected 2039 ...
GGCACCAGTAGCACCTCCGAGGTAGTAGCAGTAGCGCCCCAGAAGCGGTGTGAATAGTCCTTCGCTCGGAGCTTCTTCACTTGTCCGAAAGGAGGGATAAGCGCTCCGCCTCGCCTCTCCCGACTCTAGGGAAGATGTTGTACCTTTGCGCTTGATTTCTCGGGAGTATTTGGGGCGCTGTGAGACGCCTCGGTAGTCCCTTGTCTTAGTCCCTTCGTTCGTCCCTACAGAGCCCTAGCTTAGTGATGGGTCTGCTTCGACTTCCTCTGGGGGAGAGATGCTCCTGATGAGTGGGCTGGTGACGGCTCGCTTCAGTGATCGACTAAGGCCCTCTGCGACAAACTTCTCGCCACGGGCTTGGGCTAAGATTCGTACCTTTGTAGCCAAATAATTACGTAGTATATATCAATGACTTCTAAGTCTTTTGCTTCGGCCCTTGCGCCTCTGGGCGCTCAGGTCCGTCTCCTCCTCTTGCGCTTCCTCCTTTCCTTCGTCGTCTACAGCATCTGCCGACTGATCTTCTGCCTGTACAATCAGGACCTCCTGGAGATCGGCACAGCAGGGCAGGTGGCGCTGATGTTCTGGGGAGGCCTGCGCTTCGACCTCACTGCCATCCTCTACACGAGCCTTCTGCTGACGCTGCTGAGCCTCTTGCCTCTGCCTCTGGCTTACAGTCGGGGCTACCAGCGTATGCTCACGGGCATCTATCGGGTCATCACTGCTGTGGCGATCGTGCTGAACCTAGGGGATGTCGTCTACTACCGCTTCACGCTCAAGCGTACGACGATGGCTGTCTTCGAGGAGTTTGGCGAGGAGAATCCGTTCAACTTCCTCCGCTTCTTCATCGATTATTGGGGGGTGACACTTCTGGGGATCGCCTTCATCGTCGCCTTCTGTATCATTGAGGGGAAGCTCCCTCGCCCACGGCGACGCCCTACGGAGAGGCTGTGGACGCTTACCCTCACATCTCTCGTCCTGCTGGTGGGGAGCATATACCTCTCCATCGTCGGCGCCCGTGGGGGCTTCACCGGTGAGACACGCCCCATCACGCTGAGCAACGCGAATATCTACATCCGTCGCCCTCAGCAAAGAGCACTGGTGCTCAATACTCCCTTCTGCCTGATACGCACGATCGGCAAGGCGAGTCTGCCCGAGTACCAGTACATGCCCTTCGCAGAAGTCCCGACGCATTTCAACTCGGTCTACACTCCTGGTACCACGCCTGTCTCGGGTAAGTACAAGGGGCGCAACGTCGTCCTCATCATCTGGGAGAGCTTCGCCCGTGAATGGGTCGGGGGACTAAATCAGGACATCCCCGGCTACCGAGGCTTCACGCCCTTCATCGACTCGCTGATGCAGCGCTCCTATGTCTTCACCAACGCCTACGCCAACGGTGTGAAGTCTATCGATGCTATGCCGTCGATATTCTCCTCGGTCATCAAGCCCCACGTGCCCTTCGTCCTCTCGATCTATTCGGGCAATACGATACCTTCCCTGCCCGCTCGACTCGATTCGATGGGCTACTCCACGGCCTTCTTCCATGGCGCTCCCAACGGATCCATGGGCTTCAATGCCTTCGTCATGCAGGCTGGTATCAAGGAGTATTACGGCAAGACGGAGTACGCTAATGACAAGGACTACGACGGACACTGGGGTATCTGGGATGAGAAGTTCCTACAGTATGTAGCTCGTGAGCTAGGTAAGCTCCCTCAGCCCTTCTTCGCTGCAGAATTCACCCTCTCCTCGCACCACCCCTTCATCGTGCCCGATGAGTACAAGCAGGTCTTGCCCAAGGGGACGATCCCGATGCACCAGGCGGTGGCCTATACCGATATGGCGCTCAGGAAGTTCTTCGAGACAGCGAGTAAGCAACCCTGGTACGACAATACCCTCTTCGTGATCGTCGCTGACCATGCTGTGCCGGGAGCACTGCCTCAGTACAAGACTTCTGTAGGAACCTTCCGTATCCCCATCATTATCTTCGACCCCCGAGGCGAACTGGTCGGGCGAGACTCGGAGCACTTAGCCTGCCAAGCCGACCTCTATCCTACGATCCTCGACCTCGTAGGGGATCAGCGACCGATGGTCACCTTCGGAGGCAATCCCTTCGACACGGCTCGTCCTCGCTTCGTAGTACAGGACATGGATGGGATCTACCAGATGCTCGAGGGGGACTATGCCCTGCTTTTCGATGGGCAGAAGGTGACGGCGCTCTACAACCTCAAGACTGATCCCCAGCAGCGTCACGACCTCAAAGACCAACCTGGTACACCGCTCTCCTCCATGCTCCCACGCCTGAAGGCTTACCTGCAGGACTACGCCTGGCGCATGAAGTACAACAAGCTCACCGAGCTCCACCCTGAGCGCTAATCCCACCCCTCGACCCTCACGGATGGAAGACAAGATCAAAGACCTCACCCGAGGCGACATCACAGGACATCTCTACCGCATCGCCCTACCGATCATGGGGACGAGCTTCGTGCAGATTGCCTACAACTTCACCGATATGATCTGGCTCGGTAGGCTTAGCGCCCAGGCTCTAGCAGCCGTGGGAGCAGCCTCCGTCTTCCTCTGGATCGCCGCCTCCTTCGCCCTCATCAACAAGGTCGGGAGCGAAGTGACGATCTCTCAGGGGATCGGAGCGGGACGGCGAGACGAAGCCAAGGCTTATGCCTCGCAGAACGTATGTATGAGTCTGCTCTTGAGCCTAGTGATGCTGGTGGTCTATCTCCTAGGGTCGGGCTTCTTCCTCGACCTCTATGCCCTGACGCCGAGTGTACGTGCCGAGGGGTTGAGCTACCTCTACCTCTCGCTCCTGGGCTTCCCTAGTATCTATCTGGCAGCCTCGCTGACAGGGCTCTACAATGCTATTGGGGATAGTAGGACGCCCTTCCGTATCTCCATCCTCGGGCTCGGTGCTAATATGCTCCTTGATCCCCTCTTCATCTTCACCCTTGGCTGGGGTACCTCGGGGGCAGCACTCGCTACCGTCGTGAGTCAAGCGCTGGTGCTCCTGCTCTTCCTCGGGCAGGTCAGACGGGATAAGCTCTTCGGGGACTTCCCCTTCCTAGTACGCCTCCGCTGGCAGTACGTGCGCCGTATCCTCCAGATAGGAGTACCCCCAGCGTCGCTACAGGTGCTCTTCGCTCTGGTGAGTATCTATATAGGTAGGCAGGTATCGGCACTAGGAGGCTACATCGGCGTGGCTACTATGACTACGGGGGCGCAGATAGAGTCGCTCACGTGGAATACCGCCACGGGGGTCACCGAGGCCCTCACTACGATCGTCGGGCAGAACTTCGCAGCGGGCAAGCTCCGCCGTGTCTACCGAGCCTTCTGCCGAGCCCTCAGCTTCACCCTCATCGTCGGGGTACTGGGTACGCTCCTCTTTGTCTTCTGGGGCGAGGAGATCTTCGCCCTCATCGTCCCCGAGGAGGCCGCCTACAAGGCCGGTGCTGTCTACCTCGGTATCGTCGGCCTCTCCCAAGCCTTCATGATGCTGGAGATCACTGCCGAAGGGCTCTTCTACGGCCTCGGGCGTACGTACCTACCAGCAGCGGTGAGCATCGTGGGTACCTACCTACGCATCCCTATGGTCTTCCTCTTCGCCTCCTGGGGCTGGGGCATACAGGCTGTCTGGTGGGCCATCTCTATCTCCTCGATACTCAAAGGGCTCACTATGCTCTTCTTCTTCCTGCGCTGGCGACGGCGTACACAGGCGGAGCGGGAGGCTGAAGCCCTCGACTCCTAATCATACGTTTACATTACGCTTATCCTATGTTTCTTCTTGCAGATATCTTGCCCGTAGACTCAGCACAGACTTCGGGCGTACGTAGTGCCTTGGGCTCGGCGACCCAGCCCCTGGATTTGGACTACCACCACTGGTTCGGTCGTGCTCAGCTCGAGAGCTGGATCAACGGAGCAATTAACTTCGGAGTGCGGGTGCTCTTGGTCCTCGTCCTCTTTTGGCTCGGAAGGATCGTCATCCGATGGATAGGGCGTCTCTTCGATAAGTTCCTTCGCCGACGCTCCTTCGACGGGGTCGCCGTCACGCTCTTAGACTCGCTCTTCACGGCCTTGCTCTATGTGGCACTCGGGATCATCCTCGCAAGTGTCCTCGGGGTGAAGTCCGTGTCCTTCGCTGCCGTCTTAGCTTCTATGGGTCTAGCCGTAGGTATGGCGCTCAGTGGCCAGCTACAGAATATGGCCGGTGGTGTGATCATCATGGTCACCAAGCCCTTTGGCATAGGGGACTTCATCTCTGCTCAGGGTATCGACGGTACTGTACGTGCTGTACGTCTCTTCCACACCGAAGTCTTGACGCCAGACAATAAGGCGGTCTTCATCCCCAACGGCATCCTAAGCAGTAACCTCGTGACAAACTTCTCTCATGAAGACCTTCGCCGAGTGGAATGGACCATCGGTATCGAGTATGACGAGGACTTCGAGCGCGTACGTCAGGTGATCCTTGACCTGCTGGCTCAGGACGAACGTATCCGTACCTCTCCCGAACCCGTAGTCGTGCTGCACAATCTGAATAGCTCTTCGGTAGACATCCTTGTACGTGCTTGGGTCGCCTCGGGAGATGTATGGAATGTCTTCTGGAACTTCAATGAGCGGGTCTACGCCGACTTCAATGCTAAGGGCATCGGCTTCCCCTTCCCTCAGCTCACCATTCATCAGGGGAAGTAGCCCGTACGCACTATGTCCTTCAAGCTCACTTCACGCTTCCGACCTACGGGCGACCAGCCTCAGGCCATCGACGAACTTGTCGCTGGCTTCCGTGGGGGAGTACCCTTCCAGACCCTCCTCGGGGTCACAGGCTCGGGGAAGACGTTCACCGCTGCCAACGTCATCGCCCGCCTCGGCAAGCCCACCCTTGTGCTTAGCCACAATAAGACCCTCGCAGCACAGCTCTATGCGGAGTTCAAGGCGTTCTTCCCCGACAATGCCGTCGAGTACTTCGTCTCGTACTACGACTACTACCAGCCCGAGGCCTACATAGCCGCCTCCGACACCTATATCGAGAAGGATATGGCTATCAACGCCGAGATCGAGAAGCTCCGCCTACGCGCCACGGCTTCCCTACTCTCGGGGCGTGAGGACGTCATCGTCATCTCCTCCGTCTCGTGCCTCTATGGTATGGCGGATCCCAAGGCCTTCGAGGAGAAGATCCTGCGCCTACAAGAGGGACAGCGCTACAGTCAGGAGCAGCTCAAGCGTGACCTGGTCCTCAATCACTACGTCAACGACCGCCTGACCTTCACCCCGGGTTACTTCCGTGTCAAGGGCGACACCATCGATATCTTCCCCTCCATCGAAGGCTTCGACGGTGTGGCGTATCGTGTGACCTTCTGGGACGATGAGATCGAGCGCATCGCTTCCTTCGACCCACAGAGCGGTAGAGAATACGGGCCGATGACGCGCCTCGTCGTCCACCCCGCGAACCTCTTCGTCACGACGCAGGAGCAGGTCAACTCCGCCGTCGGGCAGATCGACGGCCCAGCCGTCCAGGGCCTCCAGACCCCAGAACCCGGCCGGGCCCACTCGGAGGCCGGTCAGCACCTCGTCGGCGATCATGAGCGCGCCGTGCGCTGCGGTCACCCGCCGCACCGCCGCGTTGAAACCGGGTGCGGGCGGCACGATCCCCATGTTCGCGGGCGCCGACTCGGTGATGACGGCGGCGATCTCCTCCCCGCGCTCCGCGAAGCACTCCTCCAGGGCGGCCGGGTCGTTGTAGGGCAGCACGATCGTCTGCGCGGCGACCGCCCGCGGCACCCCCGCCGACCCGGGCAGGCCGCCCGTGGCCACCCCGGAGCCGGCGGCCGACAGCAGCCCGTCGCTGTGCCCGTGGTAGCAGCCGGCGAACTTCACCACCAGGTCGCGGCCGGTCGCCCCGCGCGCCAGGCGCACCGCCGTCATCGTCGCCTCGGTGCCGGTGGACACGAAGCGGACCCGCTCGGCCGCGGGCACGCGGCGCCGCAGCGCCTCGGCCAGCTCGGTCTCGGCGGCAGTGGGGGCGCCGAAGGACAGGCCGCGGGACGCCGCCCGACGCACGGCCTCGACGACGGCGGGGTGGGCGTGCCCGAGCAGTGCCGGGCCCCACGACCCCACCAGGTCGACGTAGTCGCGCCCCTCGGCGTCGATGACGCGGGCGCCCCGGGCGCTCTCGATGAAGGCGGGCGTACCGCCCACCGACCCGAAGGCGCGCACGGGGGAGTCCACGCCCCCGGGGATGACGGCGCGGGCGGCGTCGAAGAGGGAGGCGTTGGTGGTCGGAGTCGAGTGCGAGAGCGTCATCGTTCCTGCTGCGGTGGGTCGGTTGCTGGTGGGTCCGTCGGTGGTGGGCCGGTCGAGCTGCTGAGTATCACCGGAGCGGACTCTACCGGTTCGACCTCGGCCGGATCGGCTCGATCTCCGCCGGACCGACGTGCGCAGGTCCCGGTGCGCGGACCCCGGTCGCCGCCGCCACACATCGATCCGCCGCAGCCCCTGCTGGCTCGACGCGCGCAGGCCCCGGAAGTCCTGGGAGCCGGCGCCGGCAGCCGCTTCGACGCGGGACCCGGTGCGCGGGTCCAGAGCCGATGCCTGCGCCCGGGTGCGCCTGCGCCGCCCTCCCGGGTGAGGCCCGTCCCGGGATACCGCGGAACAGCCCGTTTCGGCGCCGGAGTGTCCAAATCTGCCACAAAGGCCTGGGACCGGTCGGGGTGCACGAAGAGAAGCGTTGGGATTCCAGGCTTTTCTTCGCTGCTGATTCCGTCTCGCGACGCCTTTGTGGCAGATTTGGACACCCTCCTGTCCGGACGAGTCCTGCTAGGCCACAGGAGCCCCACGCGTCCCACCGTCCCGCACTGATGGAGGACGGGCAGGTGGGGCGGGGTCTTGGCGGACACGCCCCGACGCCGCTCCGCACTGATGGAGGACGGACGCGGCCGCCGCGCGATGAGAGCGCCGGCCGGCTGGCGGGCCGGGCTCGGGGGCGTCCCCGAGCGCGCCCCGGGCCTCCGCTGCGGGGGCGCTGGCCGGCGGGCCAGGTCCGAGGCGCGCCTCAGTCGAGCCCCTCGGCGATCTCCCGTGCCCAGTAGGTGAGCACCGTATCGGCGCCGGCCCGCACGATCCCGAGCACCGACTCCGCGATGACCCGTCCGCGGTCGATCCACCCGTTGGCGGCCGCCGCCTCGACCATCGCGTACTCGCCGGACACTTGATAGGCGGCCACCGGCACGGGACTGGCGGCCGCGACGTCGGCCAGCACGTCCAGGTACGGGCCGGCGGGCTTGACCATGACCATGTCCGCGCCCTGCTCGACGTCGAGCATCGCCTCGCGCAGCCCCTCGCGGCGGTTGGCCGGATCCTGCTGGTAGGTGCGCCGGTCTCCCCTGAGGGCGGAGTCCACGGCCTCGCGGAAGGGGCCGAAGTAGGCCGAGGCGTACTTCGCGGAGTAGGCCAGGATGGCGACGTCGTCGTGCCCGGTGGCGTCCAGGGCCGCGCGGATCGCCGCGACCTGCCCGTCCATCATGCCCGAGGGCGAGACCATATGCGCCCCGGCCTCCGCCTGGGAGACGGCCATCGCCTGGTACAGCGCCAGGGTTGAGTCGTTGTCGACCTCCCCGGCGCGCGCTCCCGGCCCGGGGCGCACGAGCCCGCAGTGGCCGTGGCTGGTGAACTCGTCCAGGCACGTGTCCGCGCACACGACGACATCGTCGCCCACCTCGGCGCGCACCGCGGCGATCCCGCGGTTGAGGATCCCGTTCTCGGCCCAGGCCCGCGAGCCGGTCTCGTCGCGAGCGGCGGGCACCCCGAACAGGTCGATCGCCCCGACGCCGGCCTCCGCGCAGGCGGCGGCCTCGCGGCGCAGCGAGTCCAGGGTGTGCTGGACGACGCCGGGCATGGCGCCGATCGGGACCGGCTCGTCGATGCCCTCGCGCACGAAGGCCGGCAGGATGAGCTGGGCTGGGCTCATCCTCGTCTGGGCGACCAGCCCCCGCAGGGCGGGCGTTCGCCGCAGACGGCGGGGCCGCACGACGGGCACCACCGGCCCCGGGACGCCCCTGCTCACGAGGACGTCGGCCGCCGGTGACGTGGCGGGGTCGGAGGGGTTGGGCAGGGCGCCAGCGCGCAACTCGGCTTCGGGGCCGGTCTCGGGGCCGCCTGCGGTGTCGTCCGCGGGGCCGGCTGGTGGACCGGAAGCGGGACCGGTTGCGGCGCGGGCGGCTGAGCCGGCTGCGGTGTGAGCGGTGGGGCCGGCCGCCCGCTCGGTCGGGCGGGTCGAGGAAACGGTCATGGGGCGTGCCTTCTCATGCGGGGGCTGGTGTCGCGAGGGTGATCTGGTTGCGCTACCGGTGGCGGGCGCGCAAGGGGCCGGTGGGCGGTTCGTGCGTCCGAGGCGGGTCGCTCTCGTGCGGGGCCGGTTGCGGCGCGGGCGGCGGGTGACGCTCGGGGGAGTTCAGGGGAACAGTGCGGCGATGGCGGCGGCGCGGACGCCGGGCGGGGTGGGAGAGGCGGCGACGGCGTCCACGACGAAACCGGCCTCGCCGGCGGACGCGGCTGTCGGGCGCCCGAGCGCCACCACTCGTGTGGAGACCGGCGGCGGTCCGACCAGCTCGGCCAGCGCTCGGCTGGAGGAGCCGGCCGTGAGCACGACGGCGTCGAAGACCCCGTCCGACCAGCGCTGGGCGAAGCCGTCGGGCAGCTCCGCGGGACTCAGCGATTCCATCGTGTAGACCGGCACCGCATCCACCTCCCAGCCGACCGCGGTCAGCCCGTCGACCAGGGTGGTGCTGCGCAGCGCGGAGCCCGGCAGCAGGATCCGCCTCGCCGCTCCGGCGGCGCCCGGTGCCGGACCGTTCGACAGGGGAGCGAGTTCCAGGAGGGCGGCCGAGGAGCCCCCTGCCACGAGGTCGGCCCGGCGCCCGATGACCCGTGCGACGCGGCGAGCGGTGGCGGGGCCGACGACCGCCAGGCCCGTACCGGCCGGAAGCCCCGTCAGGTCGACGTAGTCGAGTGCGCGTGGCGAGGACACGATGAGCCAGGCGTAGGCGCCCGTCGCCAGCGCCGCCTCCGCGCGGGCGCGCGGCTCGGACGGCCCGGCGATGGCGCGGGTCGCCTCGATCGTGTCGACCTCGGCTCCCGCGGCGCGCAGCGCGGCGGCCAGCGCGTCCTCGTCCTTGACCCGCGGAAGCAGAATGCGGCGGCCGTCCAGCGGGCCGCCGCGTCCCGTGGGAAAGGCGGAGGCTACGCCGCTCGGGGCTCCGGCGGCCCGGGAGGAGCCCGTGGGGCTGGCGGCCTCGGACGAGGCAGGGACCGTGGGCTCGGAGGACGCGTTGGGGCCTGCGGGGCTGGCGGCCTCGGACGAGGCGGGGCTTGCGGGCACGGAGGACGAGTTGGGGCCCGTGGGCCCGGCAACTCGGGAGGGGCCCGTGGGCCCGGCAACCTCGGACGAGGCGGGGACCGCGGCTGGGCCGGTCACCGCAGGTCCCCCCTGGTCGGAGTGCCCGCCCGCAGATCCGCGACCGACGCGGCGCCCGCCGCGAGCAGGGCCTGCGCGACGCGTTCGCCCAGCGCCCCGGCCTCGTCCAGGTGCGCCATCGCCGACTCGCGCACCACGGTGCGCCCGTCGAGCGAGGCCACCACCGCCTCCAGACGCAGGGTGTCGCCGCCCGCCACGGCCGGCGCGGCCAGGACGCCCACCGGTGCGGCGCATCCCGCTCCGAGTCGGGCCAGCACCGCGCGCTCGGCAGTGACGGCCGCGCGGGTGCCGGGGCTGTCGATGTGGGTCAGGACCTGCGCCAGCTCGGGGTCCTCCCGCTCCAGGTCCTCACGGGTCTCCACGGCGAGTGCGCCCTGGCCCGCGGCCGGCACCATGACGGAGGGCCCCGTTCCCGTGCCGGCCGGCAGGATCTCGCTGACATGACCGCCCAGCTCGAGGCGCCGCAGACCCGCCAGTGCGAGGACGACGCCGTCGAGGTCCGGCTCGCGCGCCGCCCCCATCGGACCGTCCTCCCGCACTCCCCTCCCGAGGACCCGCGACAAGCGCGTGGGCACGTTGCCGCGCATCGGCACGATCCGCAGGTCCGGGCGGGCGGCCAGCAGCTGAGCGGCGCGCCGCGGCGACCCCGTCCCGATGCGCGCCCCGGGCGCCAGCTCGGACAGGCGCCTCCCGTCCGCACCGCCCACTGTGCACAGGGCATCGCGCGGATCCTCGCGCAGCGGCGCAGCGGCGATGCGCAGCCCTGGCGCGGGCGCCGTGGGCAGGTCCTTGAAGGAGTGGACCGCCAGGTCGCAGTCGCCGTCGCGCAGCGCCTCGCGCAGCGCCGTCGCGAATGCCCCGATGCCTCCGAGCCGCGTCAGCGCACTCGGGTCCACGTCGCCCTGGGTGCGGATCTCGACGATCTTGACGGCGAGATCGAGGCCGAGCTCCGCCGCTCGCTGCGCGATCATGTGGGCGACGAGCCCGGACTGGGTGATGGCGAGCGCCGAGCCGCGCGTGCCGAGTCTGACGGTCCTGGCCGCGGGTTCTGTCACAGGTGTCTCCTTCCAACGAGAGGCGCCGGGGCGGCGGGGGTCATGAGGGCCGCGTGCAGGCTACCCGCGCCGCCGGCGGTCACGGCACCGGCCTGGCGACGGGCGTCCTCGACGACGGCGGCGACCCCCGTGCCGGCCACCCACGCCCCCGTGAGCGCAAGTCCCGGCAGCGACCGGACCCGGGAGCGCAGGCGCAGGACGCGCTCGCGGTGCTCGGAGGTGGCCGGCGGTAGTGCGTCGTCCCACCGCACCAGTGCCGAGTCGATGACGTCGGACGGGTCGATCCGCACGCCGGTCAGGGCCCGGACGTCGGCCAGCGCGAGATCCAGGTCCACCTCGGGACGCGATTCGCCGAGGCGCCCGTAGGAGAGGCGCAGCGCATGAGCGTCCGGGCCGTGCAGGGCGGCCAGTTCCGTCCCGATCCACGGCCATTTCACATTCAGGTGCGACAGGGCCTTGGCGCGCACCGGGCGATCCCCGCCGGCGTTCGCCACCAGCAGGCCCGAGCCCATCGGCGCGCCCGCCAGCTCCGGGGCGCGCACCGCCAGCATGAAGCGGGCGATCGGGGCGCCGATCGGCGCCGTCGGGTCCATGCGGCACCGGCCCTCGCCAGAGCCTCCAGGGCTTCCGAGAACTCCGGGGCCGTGGCGGAGTCCTTCGCCCCCCTCCGCGCCGTCCACGGCGCCGGCGAGCAGCCGCAGAGCGGCGGGCGCCGAGCATGCCAGCACGACTCGGGGCGCGCGCACGATGCGGACGGGACCGATGGGGACCGGCTCGTCCGAGGGGGTCGCGCCACGACCCGTGGGGGCGACGGCCACGTCCCAGGGGATCACGCCGCCGTCCTCCACGCCGACGGGTGCGCCGCCGGACTCGTCGGCGCGTAGACCGGTGGCGGGCTCGCCGCCGGCGGGTCGCAGCCACTGCGCGCCCGTGCGCGTGAGCACATCGCCCCCCGCGGCCTCGACTGAGGAGCGCAGGGCGTCGG
>ERZ772807.1840-NODE-1840-length-11499-cov-6.280147_pt1 | contig 11499 bp, 10 predicted proteins | sample MGYA00511472_ERZ772807 | MGnify/ENA primary metagenome ERZ772807 (study PRJEB29015, sample SAMEA2737947) | human oral metagenome | biome: human oral; feature: human-associated habitat; material: dental | place: China | collected 2039 ...
GTGGTGGGCACGGTGGAGGGCGCGAAATTCGACCCCGTATCCAAAACCACCGACTACCAAATCTTCATCGGCAGCCCCAACGACAAACTCATTGGCAGCAACGTGCGCTTCTGGCTGCAAAGCGGCCTCAAAATCGAGCTCGGCGGCAGCGGCCTCAAAGTGGATACCCCTTCCCTGCCCGCCCTGATTTCCGGCGCCATCGCCTTCGATGACCCGCCCGATGGCAACAAAGGTAGCCAAGTGGGCAACAACGCCCTCTTCCCCCTATACGACAGCCGTGCCGACGTAGACAACCAAGCCGACGCGCGCTCGCTGTATTACGTGGTCTTCTTCAAACAAAGTGTGCGCGGCCTGGCCGTCGGTGCGCCCGTGGAATACAAAGGCATCCCCATCGGCACGGTAACCGACGTGCCCTATTTCAGCCGCAACGACAGCCTCAACCTGTTCGACAACGGCTGGGTTCCCGTGCGCATCCGCATCGCCCCCTCCCGCCTCGAAATCAACGCCGACAGCCAAAGCAAAGAAGCCTGGGCCGACCAAATCAGCCGCGCCCTCAACAAAGGCCTCAGCGCCACCCTGTCCAGCAACAACCTGCTCACCGGCTCCCTGTTTGTCGAACTTTCCGAAGCCCCCGGCCAAAGCGTGCTCAAACCCGCCGCCAGCTATCAGGGCAATACTGTGATCGCCAGCCGCAACGGTGGCAGCCTGGGCGATTTGCAACAGCAAGTATCCACCCTGCTCGACAAATTCAACCGCCTGCCGCTGGATAAAACCGTGCGCGAACTCAACGGCAGCCTAACCGAGCTGAAAGGCACGCTCGCCCAAGCCAACCGCCTGCTCGGCCAGCCGCAAACCCAGCAGCTGCCCGGCGAGCTCAACCGCACCCTGGCCGAACTGCGCACTACCCTGCAGGGCGTATCCCCGCAATCGCCCGTATATGGCGACGTGCAGAAAACCCTGCGCAGCATCGACCGTACCCTGCAGCAGGCCGCGCCTGTACTCAACACCCTCAAAGAGCAGCCCAACGCCCTGATTTTCAACTCTTCAGCTACCGACCCCACCCCGAAAGGAAGCCGCTGATGTCCTTGTTTGGCAAACTGTCCGCCGCCGCCACAGCCCTGCTGCTGGCCGCCTGCGCTTCTACCCCCGCCACCCAGTACTTCAGCCTGCCCGACAGCGCCTTTGTGCCGCCGGCCGGCCAAAGCAGCGGCCAAACCGCCGTGCAAATCATCCTGGCCGAGCCGCTCGGCCAAGGCGGCCTCGTTTACCAAACCGATGCCCACCGCCTCAACTTCGCCCGCCACCACCTGTGGGCCGCCCCGCTGGATCAAAGCCTGGCCGCCGCCTTCAGCAACCGGCTCAACCGCCACGGCAGCGCCCGCTTCGTGCCCTACGGCCGAGGCAACGACCTGCCCGTGCTCAAGATTTACATCGAGCAATTCCAAGGCAGCTTCCAAGGCCACACCCTCGTGAGCGGCTATGCCCAATGGCCAAACGGCCGCACCACCCCGTTCAACATCCAAACCCCGCAGCAAGGCGACGGCTACCCCGCCATGGTGGAATCCCTGTCCCAAGGCCTCAACCGCGCTGCCGATACCGTGGGCGGGCACTAAATATCCCGCCGCAGGCATCAACAAAGGCTACCTGAAATTTTCAGGTAGCCTTTCGCCCTTTCCTTGGGCTGTACGCAAGCAGCAGGGCAATACTGCTATAATGCGGCGTTTTGTATCGTTATTCCGGCGGCCTGCCCTATTCGGCTTTCCCCAGCCGAGGTTTTCAGGTAGCCCCATCGTTAATATGAGCAATAAACCTTCCCGCAAAGCAAGCAAATTGAGCAAACCTGCCAAACCGAAGCCAAACCGGCACAATCCGCCTGCCAAGGCTGCGCGCCGGGCGGCCGTGCCTTCTGCTGTTGCGGCGGCTTCGCAATCCATTTCGCTCTTGGCCGACATGCTGTGGCTGTTGGTGCTGCTGTTTGCCGTGTGCTTGGCTTTGGCATTGGCAAGCTTCACCATGGACGACCCAGCCTGGTCGCGCAGCATCCCCACCGATAATGAACCGCACAATCTGGCCGGGCTCGTGGGCGCATACACGGCGGATGTGGCCTATTATTTGTTCGGGCTGTCGGTGTGGTGGCTGCTGCTGGCGGCGGCGGTGTGGCTCTACCGCAATTTCCGCAGCGTGAAGCAGAGTAGCGAGAAGCCTTATCACTTGGGCATGGGCTTGGGCGGGGCGGCGTTGTTGCTGTTTGGCAGCCCGCTTTTGGAGGCGGCGGCCTGGTCGGCAGAATTGCGCGAGAGCCTGCCGATGGGCGCGGGCGGCTTAATCGGCCAGTCGCTCGGCGGCGGCTTTACGCGGCTGCTGGGGGTTTCAGGTAGCCTTTTGGTGCAGATGGTGCTGATTGTGGCGGGGCTCTCGCTGCTGTTGCAGGTATCGTGGCTCACGCTGCTGGAAAAAGCGGGGGCGCAGCTGGAGTGGCTGTGGTATCGGCTGATCCGCCAGCCGCACCAATTTGTGCGCGACATACCGAACGCGAAGTTTGCCCGCCGTATGGTGCGCGCGGCAAAAACCATCACCGCCGAAGAGGTGGCAACGGTGGAAGGCGCCAGCAGCAACCGCAAGCCGGTGGCGGTGCAGATTAACCAGCCCGCCGGCCAGGGGCTACCTGAAAAAGAAAAACCCGTGCCCGAGCGGCAGAAAGATTTGTTCGCCCCCAAACGGCAGGCCGAAGACGGCGAATACCTGCTGCCGGAATTGGATTTGCTTACGCGCCCGCAGGAGCATAAGCCGGAAATCAATCCCGAAGCCCTGCAGCACATGGCCGAGCGCATCGAGGCCAAGCTGGCCGAATTCGGCATTCAGGTAACCGTGGTGAGCGCCACTGCCGGGCCGGTGATTACGCGTTTTGAAATCGAGCCCGCGCAGGGTGTGAAAGGCAGCCAGATTACCAATCTGGCCAAAGATTTGGCGCGTTCGCTTTCCATGCAGTCGGTGCGCGTGGTGGAAACCATCCCGGGCAAGAGCACCATGGGCATCGAAGTGCCGAACGAGAAGCGGCAGGAAGTGCTGCTGCGTGAAATCCTTTCCTCGCCAGTGTTTGCCGCCGCGCCATCCAAGCTCACCGTGGCCTTGGGCAAAGATATTGCCGGGCAGCCGGTGGTGGCCGATTTGGGCAAAATGCCGCACCTTCTGGTGGGCGGCATGACCGGTTCGGGCAAATCGGTGGGCGTGAACGCCATGATTATGTCGATGCTGTATAAGGCCGCGCCGGATGAAGTGCGCTTTATCATGATCGACCCGAAAATGCTGGAGTTGTCGGTATACGACGGCATTCCGCACCTGCTTTGCCCGGTGGTAACCGATATGCGCGAAGCGGGGCAGGCCTTGAACTGGTGTGTGGCCGAAATGGAAAAACGCTACCGCCTGCTGTCGCATCTGGGCGTGCGCAATCTGGACGGTTACAACGAAAAAATCGCCAAAGCGGCTGAAGAAGGGCAGAAAATCCCCAATCCGTTCAGCCTGAATCCCGACGAGCCGGAGCCGCTGGAAAAACTGCCGCTGATTGTGGTGGTGATTGATGAATTGGCCGACCTGATGATGACCGAGCGCAAGGCGGTCGAACAACAGATTGCCCGCCTGGCGCAGAAAGCCCGCGCCGCCGGCATCCACCTGATTATCGCCACCCAGCGGCCGAGTGTGGACGTGATTACCGGCCTGATTAAGGCCAACATCCCGACGCGCATGGCCTTTACCGTGCAGAGCAAAATCGACAGCCGCACCATCCTCGACCAAATGGGCGCGGAAGACCTGTTGAAATACGGCGACCTGCTGTTCCTCCAGCCCGGCAATGCCGAGCCGACCCGTCTGCAGGGTGCGTTTGTATCCGACCACGAAGTGCATGAAGTCGTCTCCCACATCAAACGGCAGGCTCCGGCCGATTATGTCGAAGGCCTGCTGTCGGGCGAGGCAGCCATGGAAACCGTCAATGCGGTCAATCCGAACGCGGGTGCGGACGAACTGTTCGACCAAGCCGTCGCTTTTGTCATCGAAACGCGCAAAACCTCGATTTCCTCGCTGCAACGCCACCTGAAAATCGGCTACAACCGCGCCGCCAATATGATGGATGCCTTGGAAGAAGCGGGCGTGGTATCGCCCGCCGATGTCGGCGGCAGCCGCAAGGTGCTGGCGCGGAAAGATGATTTATAGTTTTCAGACGGCCTCCGATGCTTGAGGCCGTCTGAAAAGCGGATACGGAGAGGCGATGGAAAGAAACAGCTTGAAGTCTGTTGTGATGACGGTCATTTCCTGTTCCGCCACTTTGGCAGGCATTGCTTTCTTCCTCGGCATAACCGCGACGCCGGGTTTGGCCTACATGCTGGTTTTCGCCTTGCCCCTGCTATTCGCCGTCCGCCTGTCCGCATCAAGGTCGGCCCGGCAACGGCCGGAGGCGGCACGGAAAGAACGGCTCAGAAACATTGTGTGGGTAATCGCGGCCGCTTTGTCGGTGGGGATAAATATCTTCAACTATTACCATGCGCGGCACGAAATGGCCGTTTTGGCTGCCGTTTTCGGGCAATATTATGCACGGCACGGACGTTATCCCGAAACTTTAGCCGCAGCGGGTTTGGGCGGGAAAATATCCTGCCTGCGTTATCATTGGATAGACGGCAAACCGCTGTTGTTGTGCAAAGACCCGCTCTTGCTGTTCGAGCACTACCAATACGATTTCCAACACCACCGCTGGCTCGAAGACAACGGAGAGCCGGTGGCCGACCAACCGGAGGACGAAACATGAAAAAACACCTGCTTGCCGCCCTGATCCTGCTGCCGCTGACACTCTCTGCTGCGCCCGCATCCGCCGCAGGCGAACCGGCGAATCAGGCACGGCTGATTAACCTGTTCGACATGGCCGAATTGAGCGGTATTCTGCACAAAGAGGCGATGGAATGCGGCATCAGCCGTCAGGACGATCCCTTCTACGCACCGGGCGGGAAACTGCACACCGCCTTGCTGAAAGGCATCAAACGGACGGCGGCCAAACTCAAACTCGATATGAACGACAACGACATCCAAATCATCACCGCCCGCGCCTATGCGCAAGGCAAAGGCAAGAAAGAACGCCTGTTTGCCGAAACGGGCGGTTGCAGCGATGCCGCCAAAGCAAAAATCAAAGAAACACAGCAATGGCTGCTGGACAGCGTACAGGCCTTGCAAACCCGTTAAACCCGAATAAGGCTTTCAGACGGCCTATAATACGGAGGCCGTCTGAAACCATGCTTCCGAGCGATAAAACATGAGCAATCCGAAAACCGCCCGATCTGCCGGGCTGATAGCGGTAATGCTGGCGATGGCTGCCTGCAACGGCCAATCCCAGCCCGAACTGAGTGCGTCCGAAATCCAGGCGCAGGAAGCGGCCACCGTTATCGAAGAAGGCGGCAAAGACTACACTGCGCCGGCCGATGTGCCGGAAGACGATGCGTCTGCCGCATCGGCCGAACACGCAACCGCCGCTTCTGCCGCTTCCGCCGCATCGTCGGAAGGCCAACCCTAAACCCAATGTCCGCCTGCCGCATAACAGGCCGTCTGAAAGGAAAAACGTGACCCGTTTCCAGACCGAACCCGCCCTGCCGCACAACCGGCAGCCGCAAACCGCCGTCCTCCTCATCAACCTCGGCACACCGTCCGCGCCCACTGCGGAAGCCGTCCGCCCTTTCTTGCGTGATTTCCTGTCAGACCGGCGCGTCGTCGAACTCAAGCCCGCCCTGTGGCAGCCCATATTGCGCGGCGCAATTTTGCCTTTCCGCGCCAAAAGCAGCGCGGCAAATTACAAAAAAATCTGGCTGAAGGAAGGCTCGCCGCTCTACATTTACAGCCGCCGCCAGGCCGATGCCTTGGCGCAACGCCTGCCCGGCGTGTTGGTGCGTCCGGCCATGACATACGGCCTGCCCGGCGTGGCCGACACCATGGCCGAACTCAAAGCGCAGGGCGTTACCCGGGTTTTGGCCGTCCCGCTTTATCCGCAATACGCGTCCTCCAGCAGCGGCGCGGCATTGGATCAAGTGTTCCGCGCCATGTTGCGCCAGCGCAACCAAGTCAGCCTGCGTACCGTCCGCAGCTTCTATAACCATCCCGCCTACATCGAGGCCTTGCGCCAACAGGTTTCCGCCTATTGGCAGCAGCACGGCAGGGGAGGGCACTTGATGATGAGTTTTCACGGCATCCCGCAGGCGCATCACGATGCGGGCGACCCCTATCCCGACGAATGCCACGAAACCGCACGCCTGCTCGCCGCCGCACTCGGCCTGGGCGAACAAGAATACACCGTCTCCTTCCAAAGCCGCTTCGGGCGCGGACGCTGGCTGGAACCGAGCACGCAAGACCTTTTCATCAGCCTGCCGAAAAGCGGCACCGACCGATTGGACGTCATCTGTCCCGCCTTCGTCAGCGACTGTTTGGAAACCATGGAGGAAATCGCCATTGCCGGACGTGAAACTTTTCATGCCGCAGGCGGGCGCGAATTCCGCTACATTCCCTGTCTGAACGACAATCCGGCTTGGATAGACGCTTTGGAAACTTTGGTCAGGGAAGAGGCCGCCGGCTGGCTGTAAGGCGTGAGGTGGATGAACCGGCCTTCGCTGCACTTTGCCGTTCCGGCCGATTCAAATCGACATGCTCGTGCCGTCATCAGCGGGTGCAAGTCCGTGTTTTCCCCGTACGCGGACGGTGTATAAGGGTGTGGGATTGGGGGAGCATGAACGGCTCCAAATATCGGCAACCGATAAAAGCCTTTTTAGACGGCAGTCTGTCAGTTGTTGAGTCTGCTCCCTTTGATGGAATTTTCAAATTTTCCTGTCCGCCTTCCAAGGCCGAACCCCATCACTTTGCCCGTTTCCTTGTCGATAAGGATGAGAAAATGGCGGCACAGTTTGATGGGGTTTTCATTTTTGGTATATTGAAATTTTTATGGTTGATCTGTTTTCAGACGGCCTCCGATAGATTGGTGCCTTCTGAAAAAGGTTATACCTGTTCAAATCCTGCTTTCGGGCTGATAACCGAAATCAAAATGCAGTCTTCTTTGCCGTTGTTGCGCGCACCGTGGATTTGGTGGTTGCCGACTATCACGCTCTCACCTGCGCGGATGATGCGGCCGCTTTGTGCGTCGTCCACCAGCTCGGCTTCGCCCTGCAATACAATCCAGATGTCCGCACCGCGCAGATGGCGGTGGGCGGGCAGCATAGTTTGTGGCGGAATCTGCCAAAGCACCATGTTGTCATGCTTGTCTTGATGCAGCACGGTGCGCACGGCTTCGGTGGGGTTTTGTTGTAAAAAATCGGTGAAACGGATAATTTGCGGGATTTTCATGCCATTACTCCTTGCGTGGTTCGAATCATAAAAAACTGCACCCTAACTGCCCAGAGTGCGTATTTGGCCTTTAGGGTGCAGTTCAACCTTGCAACGGGTTTTCAGACGGCCTTTATTATTGGCCGAACGGATTTTTACATGCGCTCAATCATCGCTTTGCCGAAGGCGGAGCAGGAAACTTCGTTGGCACCGTCCATCAGGCGGGCAAAGTCGTAGGTTACCTGTTTGTCGCCGATGGCTTTTTCCATCGCTTCGATTACCAAGTCGGCCGCTTCTTTCCAGCCCAAGTGGCGCAGCATCATTTCTGCCGACAAAATCAGCGAACCGGGGTTCACTTTGTCTTGTCCGGCATACTTCGGCGCGGTGCCGTGGGTGGCTTCGAAGATAGCGTATTCGTCGGAAATGTTCGCGCCCGGGGCGATGCCGATGCCGCCGACTTGTGCCGCCAGCGCGTCGGAAATGTAGTCGCCGTTCAGGTTGAGGGTGGCGATGACGCTGTATTCGGCGGGACGCAGCAGGATTTGCTGCAGGAAGGCGTCGGCAATCGCATCTTTAACGATGATGTCTTTGCCGGTTTTCGGGTTTTTGAATTTGCACCACGGGCCGCCGTCGATCGGCTCTGCGCCGAATTCTTTTTGCGCCAGTTCATAGCCCCAGTCGCGGAAGCCGCCCTCGGTGAATTTCATGATGTTGCCTTTGTGCACCAGGGTAACGCTCGGTTTGTCGTTGTCGATGGCGTAGCGGATGGCGGCGCGGACCAGGCGTTGCGTACCTTGTTTGGAAACGGGTTTGATGCCGATGCCCGAGGTTTCGGGGAAGCGGATTTTCTTCACGCCCATTTCGTTTTGCAGGAAGTCGATGACTTTTTTGCAGTTTTCGCTTTCGGCTTCCCATTCGATGCCGGCATAAATGTCTTCGGTGTTTTCACGGAAGATTACCATGTCGGTTTTGCTCGGGTCTTTCAGCGGCGAGGGCACGCCGTTGAAGTAGCGCACGGGGCGCACGCATTGGTAGAGGTCGAGTTCTTGGCGCAGCGCGACGTTGAGCGAGCGGATGCCGCCGCCCACGGGCGTGGTCATCGGGCCTTTGATGGATACGGAATACTCTTTCAGCGTGTCCAAGGTTTCCTGCGGCAGCCAAACGTTGTCGCCGTACACTTTGGTGGCTTTCTCGCCGGCATACACTTCCATCCAGTGGATTTTTTTCTCGCCACCATAAGCCTTGGCAACCGCCGCGTCGATTACGTCGATCATGACGGGCGTGATGTCCACGCCGATGCCGTCGCCCTCGATGAAGGGGATAATCGGATTGTTGGGAACGGCTTGGCCCGGAATGATTTTTTTGCCTTCCGCCGGTACTTTGATATGACTCATGGTGTCTCCTAAAACAGTTGATCATTTTCTTTTGAAACGCATATCGGCACGGATACGCGTGCCGTGCGATTATGCTTGATTTGGTAAACTTTTGCTAGGGCGTGCCAACAATTACTTGTTACCATACGCCCTCCGAATCATATCTGTTCAAAGGAAACAAAAATGGCTTTTCAAGACAATCTGGCTGCCATGCCCGACATTTCCAGCCTGAGCGGGCTGGACGTATGCGGTGAAAACGGCGGCGTCCTCCACCACATCCCGGCCGCGCCGGGCAAACTCGGTTCGCTGAAGCTGTATAACGCATTGGCCGAACGCTTCGGCGGCATATTGGACGGCGAAGCGGCGGAGCAGGGCTTGGAATGGTTTGCCGAACATGTTGCCGATGCGCAGGCCAATCCGGGCAAACATCCGAACATCGACCTACTGTTTAAAGTGAAAACCGAAGGTTTGAAACTGCGGCTCCGTCCGCTTGTTGCCGACTGACGATGCAGAGGCCGTCTGAAAAACGGAGCGACGTTTTTTTCAGACGGCCTCTTTTTTAGATTTGCAGAAACCTGCCGCAATCGGCCGTAAGCCGTTTTCAGACGGCCTCCGTACATATGGATGGCGGCGGCAACATTTCAGGCCGTCTGAAAAACAAAACAGCCGGCTCATTTGCAGCAGCAGAGAATTGCCCGCCGCCAGCAAACGGCCTATAATGCCGCCTTTACAAATCTTCACAGCAAGCCGCACCGGATTTACGGCAGCGGCTTTGCCGTATCTACACACATCAAGGAATCCGAATGTCCGCACCGAAATCCCCCGCCACCGATTTGGTTTACCGCCTCGAAGACAAACCGCCGTTTGCCAATGCGCTGCTCAGCGCGGTAACGCACCTGCTGGCGATTTTCGTCCCCATGATTACCCCCGCCCTGATTGTCGGCGGCGCATTGAAACTGCCGTCTGAAATGACCGCCTATCTGGTGTCGATGGCGATGGTCGCTTCCGGCGTCGGCACTTATTTGCAGGTGAACCGCTTCGGGCCGGTCGGTTCGGGGCTGCTGTCCATCCAGTCGGTGAACTTTTCTTTTGTCGGCGTGATGATTGCGCTGGGCAGCGGCATGAAAGAGCAGGGCATGGACACCAACGCCATGATGTCCGCGCTTTTGGGCGTGGCCTTTGTCGGCGCGTTTTTGGTGGCCGGTTCGGCCTGGCTGCTGCCGTATCTGAAAAAAGTGATTACGCCCACCGTTAGCGGCGTGGTGGTGATGATGATCGGCCTGAGCCTGATTAGCGTGGCGATTACCGAATTCGGCGGCGGATTTGCCGCGTTGGGCAACGGCACCTTCGGTTCGATGCAGAACATCGGGCTGGCGGCGTTCGTGCTGCTTGTGGTGCTGGTGTTCAACTGCATGAAAAACCCGCTGCTGCGGATGAGCGGCATCGCCGTCGGCATGGTGGCGGGCTATATTGCCGCGCTGGCAATGGGCATGGTCGATTTTTCCGTGTTGCAAAACCTGCCTGCATTCACGCTGCCCGTGCCGTTCAAATACGGCTTTGAATTTCACTGGACGGCGTTCTTCGTGGCCGGTCTGGTGTATCTGCTCAGCATATTCGAAGCCGTGGGCGATTTGACCGCCACCGCCATGGTGTCCGGCGAAGATTACGAAGGCGAAGCGTTCAGACGGCGTTTGCGCGGCGGCGTGCTGGCCGACGGGCTGGTGTCCGTGATTGCCACCGCACTCGGCTCGCTGCCCCTGACCACCTTCGCGCAGAACAACGGCGTGATTCAGATGACCGGTGTTGCCTCCCGCCATGTCGGCAAATTCATCGCCGCCATTTTGGTGCTATTGGGGCTGTTCCCCGTCGTCGGCCGCGCCTTCACCACCATCCCCAGCCCCGTTATCGGCGGCACGATGGTGCTGATGTTCGGCCTGATTACCGTGGCCGGCGTGCGCATCCTGATGAGCCACGGCATCAACCGCCGCGAAATGGTGATTGCCGCCACCTCCATCGGCCTCGGCCTCGGCGTGAGCTTCAAACCCGAAGTGTTCGGCCAACTGCCGCTGAAAGAGTTGTTCCAAAACCCTATCTGCATGGGCGGGCTGGCCGCGCTGCTGATGAATCTCGTGATGCCGGACGACAACGCAAGCCGCGTCTATCTCAGCGACGATTTGGAAGTGTAAACCCGTTTCAGACGGCCGGAACAGGCAGCGTTGGGCGTATAATGGCGGAATGCGGCGGCAGGAATGAAAAGCAGCCTGCACGTTAGCAGACGGCTGATTTTGATTGTTTTTGAAGATTATGGCGTGCAGGCTGCCTGAAGTAAGCGTTTAAAAGGCCGTCTGAACAGCAAAAAGCAGCCTGTACAATTTGCCTCCATTACAGCAAACCTGAACCCCAACAGCCACCCCGTCCTCTCTCCCGTGGGAGAGAGCTAGAGAGAGGGCAGCAAGCCGCAAGGCTTGCACAAACACCCCCGATAACAAAAATGAACCCGCCCGAAAAACTATTGACCGCCGACAACCCCGCCCTGCATCAACGCGCCAAAGCCATGCGTCAAAAAATGAGTGAGGCGGAAGCAAAATTGTGGCAGCACCTGCGGGTAGGCCGTCTGAACGGCTATAAATTCCGCCGCCAGCAGCCGATTGGAAACTATATTGTTGATTTTATGTGCGTAACGCCCAAGCTGATTATCGAAGCAGACGGCGGGCAACATACAGAACAAGTCGCATACGACCACGCGCGGACGGCATATCTCAACAGCCTGGGCTTTACCGTGCTG
>ERZ772807.1841-NODE-1841-length-11499-cov-3.245544_pt1 | contig 11499 bp, 12 predicted proteins | sample MGYA00511472_ERZ772807 | MGnify/ENA primary metagenome ERZ772807 (study PRJEB29015, sample SAMEA2737947) | human oral metagenome | biome: human oral; feature: human-associated habitat; material: dental | place: China | collected 2039 ...
TTTTGTTATTGGATGAAGCTACCAGTGCGCTGGATTCTGAAGTGGAAGCGGCAATTCAAGAAAGCCTCGATAAAATGATGGAAAATAAAACCGTGATTGCCATTGCGCATCGTCTATCCACTATCGCGGCGATGGATCGTTTAATCGTGTTGGATAAAGGCAAAATCGTCGAGCAAGGCACACACGCCGAATTACTTGAACAAAACGGACTTTACGCCAAACTTTGGAAACACCAAAGCGGGGGGTTCTTGAGCGAACACGGGCACTTGGATTAAAACGTTGGGAAGCACTAATGTAGTAAACCGGTGTTTTACCGATTCATATGGTTTTACCTCATTATTGATAACTTTTAGAACAATTCTCTGCACGATAGCAACATTTAAACAAGACTATGCCAACATTTCATTACCCGCAAGCCTTAACTGTCGCCGGCTCAGACTCCGGCGGCGGAGCCGGCATTCAGGCCGATCTCAAAACCTTTTCCGCTCTCGGCGTCTATGGTGCCTCCGCCATCACCGCCGTTACCGCGCAGAATACCTGCGCCGTTACCGCCGCCGAAGCCGTCAGCCCCGCCCTCATCCGCGCCCAGCTGGACGCCGTTTTTACCGACCTGCCGCCGCAGGCGGTGAAAACGGGCATGCTGGGCGACAGCGCCACCATTGACGCCGTCGCCGACCGCCTCGCCGCCTACACCCCGCCGTATCTCGTCATCGACCCGGTAATGGTCGCGAAAAGCGGTGACCGGCTGCTGGCGGATGCCGCCATTGCCACCTTGCGCGAACGCCTCATCCCGCGCGCCACCCTCATCACCCCCAACCTGCCCGAAGCGGGCGAACTGCTCGGCCGTGCCGTTACTACGCGCGCCGACATGGCGCAGGCCGCCGCCGACCTGCTCGCGCTCGGCTGCGACGCGGTGCTGCTCAAAGGCGGGCATCTCGCCGGTGACGGCAGCGACGACCTGCTCCTCACCGTCGCCGGTGCCACCTGGCTCACCGCCGCCCGTTATCCGGGCAAAAACACGCACGGCACTGGCTGCACCCTCTCCGCCGCAATCACCGCCGGACTGGCCAAAGGCCTGCCGCTGCACGAAGCGGTGCAGGCGGCGAAGGACTACATCGGCGCCGCTATCGCCGCCGCCGACCGCCTGCACGTCGGGCACGGCCACGGCCCGCTGCACCATTTCCACCGCTGGTGGTGAATGTGGATATCACCCTCGCCCGGCTCGGCGTGCGATACGGCGGCACGGCCATCATCCGCGACCTCAGCCACACCTTCGCCGCCGGGCGCCGCCACCTCATCCTCGGCAAAAGCGGCGTGGGCAAGACCACCCTGCTGCGCGCCATTGCCGGTCTCACCGCTTATGACGGCCACATCACCCGCCCGCCGTACAGCCTGATGGCGCAGCAGGACGACCTCCTGCCGTGGCGCACGGCGCTCGCCAACACCACCCTCGGCGCAACCCTGCGCGGCGAACCGCCTGATTTGCCGCGCGCGGATGCCCTGCTTGCCGCAGTCGGCCTCGCTGCCCACGCCGGCAAATGGCCCGCGCAACTCTCCGGCGGGCAGCGGCAGCGCGTCGCCCTCGCCCGCACCCTCTACGAAAACCGCCCCCTGCTCCTGATGGACGAACCCTTCTCCGCCGTCGATGCCGTTACCCGCAAACAACTGCAAGACCTCGCCCTGCGCCTGCTCACGGATAAAACCGTCATCATGATTACCCACGACCCCGGCGAAGCACTGCGCCTCGCCGACCACCTCTACATTCTTGATGCGGCCGGCCTGCACGCCCAGCCGCCGGGCCGCGATCCCGCGCAACTCATGGAGGAACTCGGCACATGACCTTCGTCCGCCGCCTCGGCAAAACCTGCGCCGTAACCGCCGTCCTGCTCGCCCTGTGGCAACTCGCCACCCTCGCCGCACCGCCCTACATCCTGCCGCCGCCCGCCGCCGTCTTTACCAGAATATACAGCGCCCGCGCGCAACTGCTCACCCATGCCGCCATCACCCTCGGCGAAATCGGCCTCGGCCTGCTCATCGGCACCGCCCTCGGCGGCCTCACCGCGCTCGCCCTGCAATACAGCCGCCTCCTGCGCGAACTGCTCGCGCCGCTGCTCGTCTCCTCGCAAGCCATCCCCGTCTATGCCCTCGCCCCGCTCCTGACCCTGTGGTTCGGCTTCGGCATGCTGCCGAAAATCCTCATGACCGTGCTCATCATCTACTTTCCCATCACTACCGCCGCCTACGACGGCCTGCGCCACACCCCGCCCGGCTACCTCGACCTCGCGCACAGCATGGGGGCAAACGCGTGGCGCACCCTCATCCACATCCGCTTGCCCGCCGCCCTGCCTTCCTTTGCTTCCGGACTGCGCGTCGCCGTCGCCATCGCCCCCATCGGCGCCGTCATCGGCGAATGGGTCGGCGGCAGCAAAGGCCTCGGCTACCTCATGACCTACGCCAACGCGCGCAGCCAGAGTGCCCTGCTCTTCGCCGCCCTGACCGTCCTCGTCATCATCACCCTCGGCCTTTATACCGCCACCGACCGCCTCCTCAACCGCCTCATCCGCTGGCAACCCGTCTCCTGACTAACCGGAAAACCCTCATGAAACACCTCATCCTGATCCTCGTCCTCGCCACCGCCGCCCTCCACGCGAGCGCCGCCGACAAAGCCACCATCATCCTCGACTGGTTCCTGAACCCCAACCACACCGCACTCATCATCGCGCAGGAACGCGGCTACTTTGCCGCAAACGGTCTCGACATCACCCTCGAAGAACCCTCCGACCCGTCGCTGCCGCCGAAACTCGTCGCCGCCGGCAAAGCCGACTACGCCGTCAGCTACCAACCGCAACTCTACCTGCACCACCAGGAAGGCCTGCCGCTCATCCGCACCGCTACCCTCATCGCCACCCCGCTCAACAGCCTCATCGTCCGCGCCGACAGCGACATCCGCCGCATCGCCGACCTCAAAGGCAAAAAAATCGGTTACAGCGTCGCCGGTGTGGACGAAGCCATCCTGCACGGCCTGCTCGCGAACGACGGCCTCGCGCCCGCCGACATCGAACTCGTCAACGTCAACTGGAACCTCAACCCCGCGCTCATCAGCGGGCAAGTGGACGCCACCATCGGCGGCATGCGCAACTTCGAGCTGACGCAAATGACCCTCGACGGCCACCCCGGCCGCGCTTACTTCCTCGAAGAACACGGCATTCCCGCTTACGACGAACTCATCCTCGTCACGAACCGCGAACAATACGACGCCGACCGCAGCGCCCGCCTCAACCGGGCGCTGGAAAGCGCGACCCAATACACCCTGAACCATCCCGACGAAGCCTGGCAGAGCATCATCAAGGCCAAGCCCGATCTTGACGACGAACTGAACCGCCGCGCCTACCGGGACACCCTGCGCCGCCTCGCCCTGCGCCCCGGCGCGCTGGACAATGCCCGCTACCGCCGCTTCGCCGCCTTCCTCAAAGAACACGGCATCATCAGGGAAGCGCCGGAACCCGCCGCCATCGCCGTCGAACCCATGACGCCGTAATCCGGCTTGCGGAAAAGTAAGACAGCGTTCAGCTTTGCGCGCGCGGTGCTGTGCGATACTTAGCGCGCACATTCGTGCAGACCGCACTTACATGGAGACGCTCATGAAATCCGTACTGAACAAAGGCATCCTTGCCCTTACCCTGCTCGCTTCCCTCACCGCGTGCAACAGCCTGACCCCGGCGCAACGCAACACCGCCATCGGTGCCGCCGTCGGCGGTGCCGCCGGCAGCATGATCGGCGGCGATACCGGCGCGATTCTCGGCGGGGCCGCGCTGGGCGGCGTCATCGGCAGCCAGATTCACTGACCGCCGGGTGGCAGCAACATCACAGGGCGTGCGCGGCACGCCCTTTTTCATGCCCGGCATTCACAAACCCCGGCAACGAAAAAGCCGCGCTGCGGAAACAGCGCGGCTATAGTCGCTTCAAACAGAAATGATACGCTGTTGGTGGGCCCCGCCGTACTCGCCTGTACTGTCTTCGGCCCGCCGCCTTGTCTCATTCCTGTTTGAAACGACTGCTATACCCGCCTGCGGATGGGTGGCCGGCGGGAAAGCGTTTATGCGGTTCAGCCGATCTGGCGCAGCAGGCTGACCATTTCGATGGCGACCAGTGCCGCTTCGGCGCCTTTGTTGCCTGCTTTGGTGCCGGCGCGTTCGACGGCCTGTTCGATGTTGTTGGTGGTCAGCACGCCGTTGATGACGGGGAGGTCGTGTTTGAGGGCGACGCTGCTGAGTGCTTTGGCGCTTTCGCCGATGACGATGTCGAAGTGTGCGGTCGCGCCTTTGATGACGGCACCGAGGGCGATGATGGCATCGTAGCGGCCGGTGGCGGCGAGGCGTTGGGCGGCGATGCCGAGTTCGAGCGCACCGGGGACGTAGGCGACGTCGATGTTGGTCAGCTCGGTGCCGTGGCGTTTCAGGGCGTCAATGGCACCGGCTTCGAGTTTGTTGACGATGAAGTCGTTGAAGCGCGAGCAGATGATGGCGTAGCGCGCGCTGTCGAGGATGTAGTCGCCTTCAAGGCGGTTGACGTCGTTAGAGGTCATGGTGTTTTCCTTGTGGGTTTGTTAAGGGGGGAAATCCGCGTGGTTGTCTCGCTTGGCGGCTTCCCGGCTTTATTCACTGAGGTATTCGCTCACTTCGAGCTGGTAGCCGGAGATGCCGGTGAGTTTGTACGGCGCGGAGAGCAGGCGCATTTTGCCGACGCCCTGGTCGATGAGGATTTGCGCGCCGATGCCGTAGGTGCGCAGGTCCTGTTCTTGCGGGCGTTTCGGCGGCGGGTTGTTGTGGCTGAAAGCGACCATGCGGCTGAGGATGTCGTTATTGTTTTCGGCTTCGTCAAGGACGACGATGATGCCGTCTGGTTCTTGTGCGAGGCGTTGCAGCGCGCTTTGCAGGCTGTGGGTACGTTCGCTGAGGCGGGCGTGGAAGAGGTCGCCGAGGGTGTTTTGCACGTGAACGCGGACGAAGGTCGGCCGCGCCGCCTGGATTTTTCCTTTGCTCAGGGCGTAGTGCAGGCGGTCGTTGTCGTAGATGTTCTGGTAGGCGGTGAGGGTGAAGGTGCCGTATTCGGTCGGCAGTTCGCATTGGGCGATGCGGGCGATGGTTTGTTCGCGGGCGAGGCGGTAGGCGATGAGGTCGGCGATGGTGCCGATTTTGATGTCGTGCGCGGCGGCGAATTGTTCGAGTTCGGGGCGGCGCGCCATCGAGCCGTCTTCTTTGAGGATTTCGACGATGACGGCGGCGGGCTCAAGCCCGGCGAGGCGGGCGAGGTCGGTGCTGGCTTCGGTGTGTCCGGCGCGGGTGAGGACGCCGCCTTCGCGGGCGACGATGGGGAAGATGTGGCCGGGCTGGACGAGGTCTTCCGGGCGCGCGTCTTTGGCGGTGGCGGCGAGGATGGTGCGGGCGCGGTCGGCGGCGCTGATGCCGGTGGTCACGCCTTCGGCGGCTTCGATCGAGACGGTGAAGGCGGTGTGGTAGGGCGAGTTGTTGCGCCGCGATTGTGGCCAGAGTTTGAGCTGGTCGTTGCGTTCCTGGGTGATGGTGAGGCAGACGAGGCCGCGCCCGTATTTGGTCATGAAGTTGATGGCTTCGGGGGTGATGTGTTCGGCGGCCATGATGAGGTCGCCTTCGTTTTCGCGGTCTTCGTCGTCCATGAGGATGACCATTTTGCCGGCGCGGATGTCGGCGATGATTTCCGGGGTGCTGTTCAGGGGCATGGGTTCAGTATCCGTGTTTTTGCAGGGTTTCGAGGGTAAGTCCGCCGCTTTGTTGTGGTGCGCTCAGCAGGCGTTCGAGGTAGCGGGCGATGAGGTCCACTTCGAGGTTTACCGCGTCGCCGGGTTGCAGCGCGCCGAGGGTGGTGCGGCTCATGGTGTGCGGCACGATGTTGACGCTGAAGTGGTTGGCATTGACTGCGTTCACGGTGAGGCTGACGCCGTTCACGGTGATGGAGCCTTTGGCGGCGATGTAGCGGGCGAGCGGCGCGGGGGCGGCGAAGGTGAGGCGTTCGCTGCGCGCGTCGGCTTCGCGGGCGAGCAGTTCGCCGACGCCATCGACGTGGCCGCTGACGAGGTGGCCGCCGAGCGGGGTGGCAAGGGTTAGCGCGTATTCGAGGTTGACCGCGTCGCCGGGTTGCAGGTCGCCGAGGGTGGTCAGGCGCAGGGTTTCGTGCGAGACGTCGGCGCTGAAACTGTTCGCAGTGAGCGCAACGGCGGTGAGGCAGACGCCGCTGACGGCGATGCTGTCGCCGAGGGCGCAGCGGCTGAAGTCAAAGGTGGGGGAGGCGATGGTGAGGGTGCAGTCGTCGCCGTGGTCGGCGCGGCGTTGCAGGGTGCCGGTGGTTTCTATGATGCCTGTGAACATGGTTTTTCCGGGGTGAGGCGCAGGCGCAGGTCGGCGCCGATGCGGGTGCTGTCGTCAATGTGGACGCGCATTTTATCAGAGAGGTGTTGTAACGGCGGCAGTTGCAGCAGTTCGCGCGCGCCGCTGCCGAGCAGGCAGGGGGCGAGGTAGAGCAGTATTTCGTCGGCGAGGTTTTGCTGGATGAAGGCGCCGGCGAGCGAGGCGCCGGCTTCGACGAAGGCGTTGTTGATGCCGCGTGCGCCCAGTTCGTCCAAAAGTGCGGGCAATGGCACGCGGCCGCCCGCGAGCGGCAGGCGCAGCCACTCGGTGTGGGCGGGGTAGTTCGGCGCGCGCGCGTTCATGCCGCAGGCGATGAGGATGGGGCTCAGGTCGTCAAAGAGGGCGGCGTCGCGCGGGGTGCGCAGGCGGCTGTCGATGATGACGCGCAGCGGCGGTTGGCTCGGCAGTTCGGTCGGGTAGCGCGCGGTGAGGTGGGCGTTGTCGTGGAGGATGCTGCCGGTACCGGCGATGATGGCGTCGGCGGCAAGGCGGTGGTAATGGACGTCGGCGCGTGCCGCTTTGCCGGTGAGCCATTGGCTTTCGCCGTTGGCCAGCGCGGTTTTGCCGTCAAGCGAGGCGGCGAGTTTGAGGGTGACGAAAGGTCGCCCCGTGGTGATGCGGCGGAAAAATCCCCGGTTGAGCCGTTGGGCTTCTTCTTCGCAGACGCCTTCGGTGACGGCGATGCCTGCCGCTTGCAGGCGGGCGATGCCCTGCCCGGCAACGAGCGGGTTCGGGTCGCGGCAGGCGACGACGGCACGGGCGATGCCCGCGGCAATCAGCGCGTCGGCGCAGGGCGGGGTGCGTCCCTGGTGCGCGCAGGGCTCAAGGGTGATGTAGGCGGTGGCGCCGCGTGCTTTCTCGCCCGCTTCTCGCAGCGCGTGGGCTTCGGCGTGCGCTTCGCCCGCGCGGACGTGCCAGCCTTCGCCGACGGCTTCGTCGCCTTTGACGAGGACGCAGCCGACGCGCGGGTTCGGCGCGGTGGAGAAGATGCCGCGCTGTGCCAGTTCAAGCGCGCGTTGCATCCAGCGGGTATCTTGTTCGGTGTTGGAGGTGGTCATGGTTGGTGGTTTCCGGCGGGTTTGGGGTTCATGCGGCAGGGCAGGGCAAGCCTCACCCTGCATTTAAGGAAGCGGGATTTATATAGCAATACTCACAAAGTTCTGTACAAGGCGCGCCGCTGAAGACAGTACAGTTTAGTACGGCGAAGCGGCGCAACACCGTACAGGGCTTTGTGAGGATTGCGATATCAGGCTTTGGCCTGGCGGTAGCGGTCGGCGACATACGGCCAGTTCACCACGTTCCACCACGCTTCCAGATAATCCGGGCGTTTGTTCTGGTAGTGGAGGTAGTAGGCGTGCTCCCAGACGTCGCAGCCGAGAATCGGCGTACCCTGCACGGCGGCGGTGTCCATCAGCGGGTTGTCCTGGTTCGGGGTGCTGGTGATGGCGAGTTTGCCGTCTTTACCGACGATCAGCCAGGCCCAGCCGGAACCGAATTGTTTGATGCCGGCGTCTTTGAAGGCGGCTTTGCAGGCATCCAGGCTGCCGAAGGTGCTGTTGATGGCATCGAGCAGGGCGCCTTTGGGTTCGCCGCCGCCGTGCGGGCGCATGATGTTCCAGTAGTGGTTGTGGTTGTAGTAGCCGCCGGCGTTGTTGCGCAGTGCCGCGCTTTCTTTGCTGATGTGGGCGAAGATGGTTTCCAGCGGCTGGCCGTTCAGCGGGTTGTCCTTGATGGCGGCGAGGAAGTTGTCGTAATAGGCTTTGTGGTGGCGGTCGTGGTGGATTTGCATGGTGGTGGCGTCGATGACGGGTTCGAGCGCATCGTAGGCGTAGGGCAGGTCGGCAAAGGTGTAGGTTGTCATGGTTTTTCCTGTGTTTTTAGGGGTGGGCGGCTATTATGCCGCCGCTTGTCGGCAAGTTTTTCTTATTGTTTTCCGCTTTTGGTTTGGTTTTGTTTATCGTCACGCGGCCGGAAGATGTGGGCGCGGTAGTGGCGCAGTTCGGCGATGGATTCGCGGATGTCGGCAAGGGCTTCGTGGCTGCCTTTTTTCGGGTAGGTGTGCGCGGGATACCAGCGGCGCACGAGTTCTTTCAGGGTAGAGACGTCGAGGTTGCGGTAATGAAAGTAGTGTTCGAGGGTCGGCATGAGGCGCGCCATGAAGCGGCGGTCCTGGCAAATGCTGTTGCCGCACAGCGGTGATGCCTGCGGCGGGACGTATTCCCGGATGAAGGCGAGTGTTTGCGCTTCGGCGGCGGCGGTATCAATGGTGCTCGCGCGGCAGCGGTCCAGCAGGCCGCTCGTGCCGTGATGTGTGCGATTCCAGTCGTCAAGGTGGTCGAGGATGCTGTCCGGCTGGTGGATGGCGATGACGGGGCCTTCGGCGAGGGTGTTCAGTTCGGCGTCGGTGATGAGGGTGGCGATTTCGAGGATGTGGTCGTGCTGGCTGTCGAGCCCGGTCATTTCGAGGTCGATCCAGATGAGGTTGTCTGGGTGTTGCATGGGCGTTCCTGTGCGGTTTTCGGTGCGCGGCATTGTACGCGCTGCCGCCCGTTTTTCCCTATTTGTTTGATATGATAAGCGGCGTCCGGCGCTGAGTCGGTGTTTTTTGTTTTTTTATGAGGATGCGATGATGAATATTGGTATTCCGAAGGAATCTCTCGCCGGTGAGACCCGCGTCGCCTGTACGCCTGCAACGGTTACGCAGTTGCAGAAGCTGGGTTTTGCCGTGGTGGTCGAGCGCGGTGCGGGTGCGGGTGCGGCGCTTGCCGATGAGGCATATGCCGCCGCCGGGGCGACGCTCGCCGATGCCGCCACCGTCTGGCAGTGCCCGCTGATTTACAAGGTCAACGCGCCGACGGAGGCGGAGGTTTCCCGCCTGTCCGCCGGGCAAACGCTGGTCAGCTTCCTCTGGCCCGCGCAGAATCCCGATCTGGTGCAGAAGCTGGCCGACAAGAAGGTCAATGTGCTGGCAATGGACATGGTGCCGCGTATTTCCCGCGCGCAGGCGCTGGACGCGCTTTCTTCGATGGCCAACATCAGCGGTTATCGCGCCGTGATTGAGGCGGCGAATGCGTTTGGCCGTTTCTTCACCGGGCAAATTACCGCTGCCGGTAAGGTACCACCCGCACAGGTGCTGATTATCGGCGCAGGTGTCGCCGGTCTCGCCGCGATTGGCACGGCCAATTCGCTGGGGGCGATTGTCAAGGCGTTTGATACGCGTCTGGAAGTCGCCGAGCAGATTGAATCCATGGGCGGCAAGTTCCTGAAACTCGATTTTCCGCAGGAATCCGGCGGCAGCGGCGACGGCTACGCCAAAGTGATGAGCGACGAATTTATCGCCGCCGAGATGAAGCTCTTTGCCGAGCAGGCGAAGGAAGTGGACATCATCATCACCACCGCCGCCATTCCGGGCAAGCCCGCGCCGAAACTGATTACGAAAGAGATGGTCGCCAGCATGAAGCCAGGTTCGGTCATCGTCGATTTGGCAGCCGCCACCGGCGGCAACTGCGAGGTCACCAAGCCAGGCGAGTTGTTCATCACCGATAACGGCGTGAAAGTCATCGGCTTCACCGATATGGCCAACCGTCTCGCCGGCCAGTCTTCACAGCTTTACGCCACCAACCTCGTCAACCTCACCAAGCTGCTCTCGCCGAACAAGGACGGCGAAATCACCCTCAACTTCGACGACGTCATCATCCGCAACATGACCGTCACCAAAGACGGCAGCATCACCTTCCCGCCGCCGCCGATTCAGGTTTCCGCCGCGCCGCAGCAGGCAAAAGCCGAAGCGCCCGTAAAGGAAGAAGCCAAACCCGCCCCGTTCTGGAAAAAACTCGCGCCCGCCGTCATCGGCGCCGCGCTGATCCTCTGGGTGGGTGCCGTCGCGCCCGCCGCCTTCCTCAACCACTTCATCGTCTTCGTCCTCGCCTGCGTCATCGGTTACTACGTCGTCTGGAACGTCAGCCACTCGCTGCACACCCCGCTGATGTCGGTCACCAACGCCATCTCCGGCATCATCGTCGTCGGCGCGCTGCTGCAAATCGGCCAGGGCAACGGCTTCGTCTCAACACTCGCGTTCATCGCGGTGCTGATTGCCAGCATCAACATCTTCGGCGGCTTCTACGTCACCCGCCGTATGCTCAATATGTTCCGTAAAGGCTAAGGGGGTCATCTATGTCTCACGGACTCGTCACAGCGGCCTACATCGTCGCCGCTATCTTCTTCATCTTCTCGCTCGCGGGCCTCTCCCGTCAGGAAAGCGCGAAAAACGGCAATGTCTTCGGCATCATCGGCATGGCCATCGCGCTCATCGCCACCATCTATGCCGACGGCACCAAAGGCTTCAGCTACATCATCGTCGCCATGCTCATCGGCGCCGCTATCGGCATTCAGAAAGCGCGCAAAGTCGAAATGACGCAAATGCCGGAACTCATCGCCCTCTTGCACAGCTTCGTCGGCCTCGCTGCGGTGCTGGTTGGCATCAGCAGCTTCGCCGCCCCAGGTGAAGTCGCACCGGATATGCACACCATCCACCTCATTGAGGTTTTCGTCGGCATCTTCATCGGCGCCGTCACCTTCACCGGTTCGCTCGTCGCCTTCGGCAAGCTGAACGGCAAAATCAGCAGCAAACCGCTGCAACTGCCGGGCAAACACAAACTGAACCTCGCCGCGCTGGTCGCCTCGCTCATCCTGCTCGCCGTCTTCCTCAAAAGCAGCAACCCGCACGAAACCGTCGAAACCCTCTACCGCCTCGTAAACGGCAAACCCGAAGCGGCAATGGTCATCAGCAACGGCGCGAGCAGCGCCGCTGCCATCGCCGCGCTCACCCTGATGACGCTGATTGCGCTCGCCTTCGGCTGGCATTTGGTCGCCTCCATCGGCGGCGCGGATATGCCGGTGGTCGTCTCCATGCTCAACTCCTACTCCGGCTGGGCAGCCGCTGCGGCAGGCTTCATGCTCTCCAACGACCTGCTCATCGTCACCGGCGCGCTGGTCGGCTCCAGCGGCGCGATTCTGTCCTACATCATGTGTAAAGCCATGAACCGCTCCTTCATCT
>ERZ772807.1842-NODE-1842-length-11497-cov-10.115102_pt1 | contig 11497 bp, 4 predicted proteins | sample MGYA00511472_ERZ772807 | MGnify/ENA primary metagenome ERZ772807 (study PRJEB29015, sample SAMEA2737947) | human oral metagenome | biome: human oral; feature: human-associated habitat; material: dental | place: China | collected 2039 ...
TGTACAACTGGCTGCCGTTCACGGCATCGGTACTGGTCGCGTTAACCGCACCTGCTGCAACACCGACGATTGTGTGGCCGCCATTATTCAGACCGTTATTGGTCAATTTGACCGGGTCGCCTGAAGAAGTAGAAGTGATGGTCAAACCGTCGCGATCCAGCTTAGCGTCAGCGCCGGCCGTTCCGGCCTTAATACTGGTTACCTCCATCTCCTCGACAGTACCGAAGGTAAACTCTTTACCGTTTTGTACCAATGCAATGTTTTTGCCAGCCTGCAGTTTGACAGTATCGTTATTATTTACCCTGCTTGTAGCCGTACCGGTGGCAGTGCCGCCGGCAACAGAACCGCCTTCCACATTGAAACCGCTTTTTCCAACCGCAGTATTGATGGCCGCAGCCACGCTGCCTGCAGTAGCGGCTTTGTTTGCATCCGCAGCGGTAGGCGCGTTCACTTGGCCGGTAGTGGCGTTGTTGGTCAGCGCAACTGCAGTGGCATTGATTTTCACGGTAGTTACGCCCGCGCCGTCGGTCGATACCTCAGTGGTGGTATTTGTACCGTCAATAAATTTGAGCGTATTGCCCGGTTTCACAGTTTGCGTCGTACCAGTAGCAGCGGCCACCTGAAAACCGCCGCCCACAGTATTCAAACGGCTGTCCAATACGTTCAGCGCGTCGCCGACATTATTTTTGCTAACCGCATTACCGTTGGCATCAGTCAGGTTGTAGGTGGGAGCGGTAAACGTACCATCTGGTTTCAAGGCCGCGCCGCCGCCCAAATTAGTAGCCACACCTTTACCGATATTGCCGATTACATTTTGGGTGGCGTAAAGCTGGCTACCGTTAATCGCATCGGTGGAAGCAGCCGAAACTTCGCCCGCCCCTACCTGTTTGATTTGACGGTTGCCAATGGTCACAGAACTATTGGCGGAATCGCCGACATATGTATAGTTCAGTCCGTTTACATTTTTCGTTCCAGACTGGTTGGTAGCAGCAACGGCAGTCGTACCTGAACCTAAGGCAACAGAATTGGCCACGGCAGCGCTGGCATCCGAACCAATGGCAACACCCTTGGCAGCTGCCTGAGAGCTACGACCGAATGCGATGGAGTCTTTCGCCTGCGCGTTGGCACTACGACCAATAGCCAGCGCATCCTCGCCTGCGGCGTTGGCATTGTTACCCAAAGCCACAGTTTGTGCCGCATTCGCACGAGCGGAAGTACCGATGGCTACGGAATAATATCCGGAAGACTCCACGCTGTTGCCGACAGCTACAGACTGCACTCCATTGGCCTTGGCGGCCGAGCCGATGCCAACAGCCAGGGCAGCTTTGGTTTCCACGTCATTACCGATAGCAACGGAATTCGATTGACTATTGGCAGCCTGCAAAGTATTGCCGCTACCAATGCGGATACTGTTATTGCCTGCGGCACGGTCACCCAAGCCGATAATGCCGCTATTTACATCCAAACGGCCACCGAGCGAAAGGTGTTTGCTGCCCGCACCGCCCGCATCACCATAGAACAGGGCACGGTTGGTTTGACTGGCCGCATCTCCGGATCTACATTTATCCCGAAAAGCATTTACACTCGGCATATTGCCGCCGCTGGCCTGCCCGGCCGCCCATTCCAAGTTGTTATTAACCAGAAAGAACAGCGCGTTTCTTCTTATCGATTCATCACTGGTAACGATACATCCGTCATCAGTACCATCATTGATAAAAATACCAGGTCCGGCATTGGCATAACCTGCGGTCATCATCAGCGCGGAAACCAATGCGGTGCAAACGAAACGGGAGGATTTCAACCCCAAGCTGCCCAATGTGGCAGGCTCGGCAGAAACCCGTCCGGAAGAAGATTTTCCCTTGGCCTTGGCATTTTCCTGAACAGCAGTCCAAGTGTTGGTGCACGCATTCCAAATAACGCGATAGGCTTTATTCATTGTTATGCTCCATTATTTAGTTGTATAGAGTGATCGAAATTGCAACCTACCCACTTACCTGCACGAACCATTCGGCTCGTGAGTACAAGAATTTCATTTTACGAGGTAAGCAGGGGGTAAAATTTTGTCATTTTATCTTTATTTTGAAAATATTCCAGCCCCCCCCCCTGTTGATGTACGGAGAAATGTATCGCTTTTTTGCAACAGTAGAGGGAGTCCACCAGAATAAAGCAACCTGCAGGAGAAAAGGCAGGTATCCCATGTCTTGGACTCCCAAGTTTCTATAGCCATTCAGGTTTACTCTCTAAAGAGGGGGCGGCCTGATTCATGAAATTCTTTTAAAAACAGCATGCATCTGGTTTTTGCGTACAATATGCCGCACCAAAATCATTGGGAGAGTTGATATACAGCCTGCTATCTTGTTGCTTAGCGTATATTCGCACCCAGGTCTCTTTCAGCTGACCGTAGTTGACGACGTCGGTATCGTCGGTACCGGCGGCTACGTTGGTCACTTTGTTGCCGGCGTTGTTCAAACCGTCTTTGGTCAGTTTGACATCGCCCGCTTTAACGCCGTCCTGGGTCAATGCGACATCGTCGCCTACTTTCACTCCGTCGTTGTTCACGGTGGTGTCGCCGGCTTTGACGCTGTCTATTACCAGGTCTTTTTTCAGCTTGACGGTCACTGTATCGTCCTGGGCTGCGGTGGTGATGTTGTCGTCGCCGGCAACGGTCACGGTGGAGCCCAGTTTTTCGACATTGGTGCTGCCGCTGTCGCCGTTGAAGGTCAGGCCTTTGCTGTCAACGGCGGTTTTGGCGTCCACGCCTTTTTGGATGTCGGCTTTGGTGCTTTGAGCGAGATCGATACTGTAATTAGTTGTGACTGCACCATCGGCTGCAGTTGTAGTATTAGAGGTCAGATTCAAAGCATTGGAAACTTGTACCGTTGCTTTATCTGCGCTGACGGTATAAGTGGTTTCTTTGCCTGAAGTTGTTTTATTGACATGCGTGTTGCTGCCTGCCGCTACCTTGGTTGTGGTTTTGGCATTATTGATGGCATTGGCTACATCGCCGGCAGTCGCTACACCGGCAGTCGGTGCGGACACTGTACCATTATTATCGACAGACAATGTGCCTTGAGTGACGTTGATTTGAACTTTTGATGCATTCTCGCCATCGGTAACTGCAACGGTCGTCAAGTTGCCATTAGCGTAGTTGACCGTACCGTTGTTATTGATGCGGGATTTGTCTGTACCGTTTTGTTGGATATTATGTCCAACATTATTCATGACTGTGTACAGTTGGCTACCATTAACTGCATCGGTCGAAGTGGCGGAAATACGGCCTGCGGCAACATTCTGGATTTGGCGCTCATTGCCTGCGCTGCCTACAGAAACCGCGCCTGTTTTAGAAGATGAAGAAGCAGCATAGCTGACATTGGTCGCAGCGCCGCTATCGTTTTTGAATGAGGCATTTTTAGCTGTTGCATCAAAATTATTGGCGGCACCGACAGCACCATTACCCAATGCAACAGAGCTACCGATCGTAGTCGTCGCGCCACTACCCAAAGCAACTGAATCGCTTCCAGTCGCTTTTGCATTATTACCGCCAGCAAAACTATTCTGCCCGGCAGCTTGGGCTGAGGAACCAATAGCGGTGGAATAAAGGCCTGAACTGTTTGCCTGCTTACCAATGGCGATAGAATAAGCTTGCGTTGTCTGCGCCTGATGACCGATTGCAACAGAATCATCACCGACTGCATTTGACAAAAAGCCCATTGCCGTACCGTTATTTTGTGCCGCTGCCCTTGCACCGACAACGGTTGCATTTTGGTAGTTGGCTCTACTGTGAGCACCGACGACTACAGAGTAATTGTAATTATTTTCCGTATTCAAACCTATGGCGATAGAACCTGTACCGCGGGAATTGGCATTAGAACCCAAGGCAACAGCACCCACAGTTCCCGAAGTTACCGTTGCATTTTGACCAACAGCAACAGAATTTTCGCCAAGTACGTTGGCATTATAGCCTAAGGAGACACTACCCGTCGCACCTGTACTTGTTGCTGCATTTGGTCCGATGGCAATCGAATTGGTTGCTTTTGCACCGTCATTGTTCCAGTTTTTCGTACCATCAGTTTTGCCTTCTTCTGACTTAACAGAGAAATAGCGGATACGCTCAATTGCACTCAAAACGCCATAAAGTTGAGAGCCGTTGATCGCATCAGTAGAAGTAGCAGAAATATCGCCAGGAGCTACGTTGATAATTTGACGTTCGTAACCTTGAGAACCGACAGACACAACATCACCAGCATCGGTAGTTTGACCGCCTGCCCAAGTGTAGGTTACGCCCATGATTTCGCGTTGAACGTATGCCTGACCTTCTTTATCGGTTTTAGAAGCCGTACCCAAAGCCACAGAATTCAGCAAAGTAGCCTTCGCACCTGTACCCAAAGCTACACCACCAAAGGCAGTCGCCTGAGATTTAGTACCGATGGCCAAAGACAAATCGGCAGATGAATTAGACTGCACACCCAATGCAACAGAACCTTGACCGGCAATAGTATTACCATAAGAACCGTAATTCATCGTATCACCAGTCATCTCTTTATAAATATCACGCAGACTTTTACCGCTCAACGTATATTCACCGGTCTTTGCACCTTTTTCATTATATTTGATGAATTTATCCGTTGCATTGCCAGAATATCGAGTACCACCTACCGCATCTAAATCATCACCACCAATAGCAACAGATGAATTACCATTAGCCAAGACATTGCCGCCAACCGCAATAGATTGGTCTCCCTTTGCCCACGCACCCTCAGGTCTGCCCTGTGGATCAACACGGTTACCTGAACCAATAGCAATAGACTGAGTTATCTTAGAACTACTTGAATCGCCTACTCGAGCCGTATTACCAATAGCAATATTATTGTGCGTTACATTCACATTCATAATATTTTGCGAAAGAACCCCAGATGCACGTCCAATAGCAATCGTACCAAGTCCGGTTGCATTCGCGTCTGCACCAAGTGCAATAGCACTTGATGCTGCATTACCCGACCTTGGAGAATTTGCCACTGCATCTTTACCGATGGCAATGGTATTTCCAGTTTGAGCTCGGGTTGAATTACCTATAGCGATAGACTCACTTTCATAACCCACTGCATTGGTACCGATTGCAATGGCATTTTGCGCATTGGCTGCAGCCTGACTGCCGCTGCCAATTGCAATGCCGTTTTGACCTCTTGATGTGCTGGATTGGCCCAAAGCCATTGAGCCTATACCAAATGCTTGCGCCGAATTACCCAATGCTGTTGTGCTCGTATTATCAGCAAGAGCATTCTTACCTACCGCTGTCGCTTGCGTACCATTTGCTTTGGAATCTGCACCCAATGCTGTTGAATCTACAGAAACAGCATTGGCACTTTTACCTATCGCTGTTGCATATGAACTACTTGCACTTGTATCTGCACCCATTGCAACAGCATGATTTTGAGTAGCTTTAGCATTGGTACCCACGGCCAGGCTGTTATTATGTGTTGCATTTGCACTCGTACCTACCGCAACTGCACCATTAGCCGTAGCATTGGCTGATGCTCCTATTGACAGCGCACCAATACCGGTCGCTGTTGCACCGCTGACCGCAGTAGCACTGGTCGGAGGATCAACCGCAATTTGTCCTCGTCCCGCAGTTGCCGCATACGAATTACCTGCACCCAAAAGAGCTGCCGAAATCACTGTCAATCTGAAAACTGTCGCGATACCATTTTTACCGGATTCGGCAGATACATCTGCACTGTTTTGTTCGGCAGACGATTTCACACGGCCTTTGGCCAATTCGGATGTTACGACAAAAGATTGAATCGTACGGTTCCAAACAACTTTAAATATCTTATTCATAGGTGTGTCTTTCTCTTTTTATGATAGGTAAAAGCGTGAGCATGAGCATGACGCTACTTTAAAAAAACTATTGCGGAGGATTTCCCAGCAAATGCTTGCTTCGAGCTGACGTTTATTGTCACTTTGAGACGAAATTTAGGCTTTTGACTATCCCGCAACGGTATAGTATTTCATACTTACAAAATATCCGCTAGTCTAAAATATCAACCGATTATCTTTAATTTTTAAACAAAATCATGACGCTTGAACAGAAAAACCAATCATTAAAAGTTCTCCAGTCATGTTTTTATTAATAAGCGTAATGTTGTATTCCGTCGACAAGCCATCAGCAAACACAGTAATCATGCAAACTACGTGCCAATTACTTGGAATTTTATTTAAAATGAATTATTTTCTAAAAAATGGAACAGGCCGTCTGAAAGATTTCAGACGGCCTTTGATGAAATAATTTTGAACAATTGCTTAATTGAATAATTTGGTTTTTTAAGTTATCAATAAAATCGGTAATATGCGTTTAATACATAATAGGAAGGATACGCATATCCCTACTTAATATAAACGCGGATGGTTTTACAAACCGAATACGGCAATATCACCCTTACCTTGACGAATCAGCTCGGTACCATCGGTCATATCGATAACCGTCGTCGGCTCAGTACCGCACCAGCCGCCATCAATAACCAAATCAACGGCATGCTCAAGACGATCTCGGATTTCGTATGGATCGGTCAATGGCTCGTCGTCTTCGGGCAGCATGAGGGTGCAACTTAAAATAGGTTCGCCCAATTCTTGCAAAAGTGCCAAGGCAGTAGCGTTATCGGGCACACGCAGGCCGATGGTTTTGCGCTTGGGGTGAAGCGTGCGATTGGGTACTTCTTTGGTTGCCTGCAGGATAAAGGTGTAGCTGCCGGGCGTAGCTGCTTTGAGCTGGCGGAATTGGGCATTATCTACTTTGGCGTAAGTACCCAATTCGCTCAAATCGGCACACATCAGGGTCAGATGGTGTTTTTGATCGATTTTGCGAATCGTGAGAATGCGCTCCATCGCATTTTTGTCGCCGAGTTTGCAACCCAACGCATAGCAGGAGTCCGTAGGGTAAACGATAACGCCGCCACTGCGGACAATATCGGCGGCTTGTTTGATGAGGCGGTCTTGGGGATTATCGGGATGGATGGCGAAAAATTGTGCCATGTTTTTTTTCCTTATCATTCTAATGGTTTGTTGTTTGACATTTTAAAACTTATTTGGCCGTCTGAATATTGGATTTCCACCACTATGAATGGATTTAGCCTCAGCTACAACACAGCTGCACCCAGTGATACCTTATATATCATTTTGATTTACCGGCCGATATCGAAAGTCAATTTAATACGCTATATAATGCGTTATTTTGTTTGAAAGTCATCTCAATGTCTGCCTCTTCCCTACCTTCCCGCCGCTTGTCTGTCGCACCTATGCTTGATTGGACAGACAGACACTATCGCTTTATGGCGCGACAAATTACACGCAATGCTTGGCTGTATAGCGAAATGGTCAATTCAGGCGCAGTGGTTTACGGAGATAAAGACCGCTTCTTGAGTTTCAACGAAGGCGAGCAACCGGTCGCTTTACAGCTTGGCGGCTCAGATCCGCATGACTTGGCAATCGCTGCCAAAGCGGCTGAGGCGTATGGCTATAACGAAGTCAACCTAAATTGCGGCTGCCCCAGCCCACGCGTACAAAAAGGCGCATTCGGCGCTTGCCTGATGAATGATGTAGATTTGGTGGCAGATTGTTTGAACGCGATGCAGGATGCAGTTGAAATTCCGGTAACGGTCAAACACCGCATCGGCGTAGACAGACAGACAGAATATCAAGTTGTGGCAGATTTTGTGGGAACGCTTCGCGAAAAAACAGCCTGTCGCACATTTATCGTCCATGCGCGTAATGCTTGGCTGGACGGTTTATCCCCAAAAGAAAACCGCGAAGTTCCGCCACTCAAATATGAATACGTCTACCGCTTGAAACAAGAGTTTCCCGACTTGGAAATTTTGATTAACGGTGGTATTACCACCAACGAAGAAATCGCCGAACATCTGAAATTTGTAGACGGCGTCATGATCGGGCGCGAGGCTTATCACAATCCGATGCTGATGCGCGATTGGGATGCACTGTTTTATAACGACACACACGCGCCAATCCAATATGCTGATTTAGCAGCTTGGCTATACGCATACAGCCGCGAACAAATCGCCTCAGGGCGCGGTACCATTCTGCGCCACATCGTCCGCCATGCACTAGGCTTGATGCACGGCCTAAAAAATGCCCGTACTTGGCGCCGTATGCTCTCAGATGCCGCCTTGCTGAAAGACAACGACGGCAGCCTGATTTTAGACGCATGGAAAGAAGTCGAACGTGCAAATATTTGGGATTAATGGCGTATAGTGTGAATAAATGAAAGGCCGTCTGAAACATCAAATGATGTTTCAGACGGCCTTTTACATTGCAACAGATTGCTAAAGATATATTCATTTTCTCTTTAGCTACTATAACGATTAATTCATCGAATAAAACCAACACATAATCTAAGCATAAAAAAATGCGACCTAAATTAGGCCGCATTTACTTTACTTCGTCTTTTCAGACGGCCTTTTCAGGCCGTCTGAAAGTCAGATTACCATTGGTAACCAACTGCTACGGTAGCACCGAAGTGACCACGTGAGTTGCCGGAAGCAGTACCTTTGATGCTCCAGTGACCACCATCGGAGATGCTAGAGAGGCCGATAGCGTAACCGGTTTCACCGCGGTAGTGACTGCCACCGATAGCCAGCATGCTCTTACCTGGCAAGTAAGCTTGTGGCAGACCGGCAGTAGCCAGAGCTTGAGCCACACCTGCGCGGGCGTTGTTGTCAACCTTGTTCACACTGCTGTTCACATCGCCGAATTTTTGGTTCAGCTGGTCAACGTTAACCGCATCGGTACCGTTCTTACCTGGAGCAACATTTTTAATAGTAGTGTTGCCGGCATCGATACCATCTTTGTTGATGGTTACAGGACCTGCCTTCAGTTCATTAGTAGTAACACTGTTAACGGTCAGATCAGGGTTCAAGCTGGCTTTCAGCGCATCGCCGTCTTTCTTAACGAAGATGTTTTGAACTTCTTTCTCTGAAGTCTTACCGGTTGCTTTGTCGAATACTTGAACTTTAGTACCCGCATCACCTTTAATCTGAATAGTGTTATTCAGTTTTTTGGAGATAGAGCCGTCAGTAGTACCAGTCTCGTCAACCAGACCGAAGGTGCCATCAGCATCTTTACCGTCTTTACCGTCTTTCACGGTTGCGGTAGTAGTAGAGATGACTTTACCGTCTTTATCGAAGTTGTTGATAGTAATGGTAGAAGTACCTTTAGCTTCATCACGCTCAACTTTACCTTCAGCAGACTTACCGTTTTCACCGGTATCACCTTTGGCACCAGTAGCACCAGTAGCACCAGTTGCGCCGGTTGCGCCAGTTGCACCAGTTGCACCGGTATCACCTTTAGCACCAGTTGCACCAGTTGCGCCGGTTGCACCAGTTGCACCAGTTGCGCCGGTTGCACCAGTTGCGCCGGTTGCACCAGTTGCGCCGGTTGCGCCGGTTGCACCAGTTGCACCGGTAGCACCGGTATCACCTTTAGCACCAGTTGCACCAGTAGCACCAGTAGCACCAGTTGCACCAGTAGCACCAGTTGCACCAGTTGCACCAGTAGCACCAGTTGCACCAGTAGCACCAGTTGCACCAGTTGCACCAGTTGCACCAGTTGCACCAGTTGCACCAGTAGCACCAGTTGCACCAGTTGCACCAGTAGCACCAGTAGCACCAGTAGCACCAGTAGCACCAGTAGCACCAGTTGCACCAGTTGCACCAGTAGCACCAGTTGCACCAGTATCGCCTTTAGCACCAGTTGCGCCGGTATCACCTTTAGCACCGGTAGCACCAGTAGCACCAGTTGCGCCGGTATCACCTTTAGCACCGGTAGCACCAGTAGCACCGGTTGCGCCGGTATCGCCTTTAGCACCGGTAGCACCGGTATCGCCTTTAGCACCGGTAGCACCAGTTGCGCCGGTTGCACCAGTTGCGCCGGTAGCGCCGGTTGCACCAGTAGCACCAGTTGCGCCGGTATCACCTTTAGCACCAGTTGCGCCGGTTGCACCAGTTGCGCCGGTTGCGCCGGTATCGCCTTTAGCACCGGTAGCACCAGTTGCACCAGTAGCACCAGTTGCACCAGTAGCACCGGTATCGCCTTTAGCACCGGTAGCACCGGTAGCACCAGTAGCACCGGTAGCACCGGTATCGCCTTTAGCACCGGTAGCACCAGTAGCACCGGTATCGCCTTTAGCACCGGTAGCACCAGTAGCGCCGGTGTCACCTTTTTCGCCTTTAGCACCACCACCGATTACGCTCAGGGTGTATTCGTTAGTGCCGTTTGAGGTCATTGTCAAACCGTGACCAGCGATCAGTTTCAGAGGATTGTTTGTTGAATTTGGATTGTATTTGAATGTACCTTCAGCAGGTGAGCTACCGCTGCCATTGTGGCCTGAGAATACAAACGGATTCAGGTTTTCGATGCGGTTTGCTACGGCAAACAATTGAGAGCCGTTGATTGCATCGGTAGAAGTTGCATTGATACGACCTGCGGCAACGTTTTGGATTTGACGTTCGTTACCTGCAGAACCTACAGACAATACTGCGCCGTTGCCCAAGCCGCTGGTTGCGCCTGCGAAGCCGCTGTAAGTGTAGCTGCCAACAGTAGCAGTGTTAGTAGGTACGAATGCGCTGGTTGTAGAACCGTTACCCAGGGCTACGCTGTTTTCGATAGTAGATTTAGCTTCTGTACCCAAAGCCAGAGTGTTTTGGGCTGTTGCTTGAGCACCGTTACCCAGAGCAGTTGCAAACTTGCCGTTAGCTTGAGAGAGGCGACCCAATGCGATGGCTTGTTCTGAAGTAGCTTGGCTTTGTACGCCCAAAGCCACTGCGTATTTACCAGTTGCTTGAGCAGCAGGACCGAATGCAGAAGCAGAAATACCGTCGGCTACAGAACCGCGACCGATTGCTACGTCAGAACCTTGTTTGGCTTGAGCGTCGCCACCCAATGCTACCGCGCCGTTTGCCAGGGCTTGAGAACGTTGACCGATGGCAGTTGCTACGATACCGGTTGCTTGAGAGTCGGTACCAATCGCCATTGCAGAACCGGCATTATTTACTACGCCGTCGCCATCAGAACCAGTAGAAGTACCATTAGCTTTAGCGTTATAACCTACTGCAATGTCAGCAGTTTGAGAAGCACTTGATTTAAAACCTACTGCAATAGAGTTATTACCAACTGCTTGAGCAGCTTCAGCCGCAGTCATAGAACCACCGACCGCAACAGAGCTTACACCAGCAGCATTAGCTGATGCACCACCGGCAAAAGAGGCTGTACCGGTTGCTTTTGAGGCCGCTCCAACCGCAACTGCATTTGTACCTGTTGCGGTAGCTTCGGTTGAAATAGCAACAGAATCTTGGCCGGTCGCGCTACTACCACCCAATACCACCACCCCTGCTTGAGCAGCACTAGAAGCCATTAAGGCACCTGCCACTGCAACTACAGCAGCTACGGCTTTACGCTTGTCGGAAGCGGATTTTTTGCCGTGTGCATGGCT
>ERZ772807.1843-NODE-1843-length-11497-cov-5.489425_pt1 | contig 11497 bp, 11 predicted proteins | sample MGYA00511472_ERZ772807 | MGnify/ENA primary metagenome ERZ772807 (study PRJEB29015, sample SAMEA2737947) | human oral metagenome | biome: human oral; feature: human-associated habitat; material: dental | place: China | collected 2039 ...
AGCAACGCCCTTCTAAGGCGTGGGTCAAAGGTTCGAATCCTTTAGGGCGTGCCATTTACCCTCAACATCCACCGCACTTTGTTGATAACAAACCCTAATCTGATATTACTGATTTCACTACTGTAATGCTTTTAATGCGTCATGATACTCTTTCGATTGCATTAACAAAATCTTCGCAGCTTCACGCAACTTATCCACGTCAGATTCCGGTAAGTAAAAAGACGTTCCGATATTTAACACGTCTTTTTTTAATTGTCCTTCCGGTAGGTCTTTCAAACTCACATTCACAAAATAAACCTTAATCTTGGCCTCTCTTTGACGTTTAGCATAAGCGTTCCATTGATTCGCAAATTTTTGTGAATATTGCACGGTCGATTCCGTCGCCTTATCAATCGGCACATTGATCACCGTATCGACCACTTCTCTCACGCCCGGCACATCCGCCGATTTGTCGATATGGCTGGTTCGTTCATTTTGTGCATTCACACTGACCACAACCACATGGCGCAAAGCGGATTTCTTCAATTCGGCATAAAGTTTGCGTACACTGAGCAAATTCGACATATCCAACAAACTGGCCAATCCTAAATTATCCGTTAAACCGCCATCCACTAAATGCAAATAAGGTTGTTCTACACTATCTTGATAACGCGCTAAGCGCTTTTGCATGGCATTAAAATTGTTCAACAACAAGCGATTGCCCGGCTGGGTTTGCATCAGAAACGCTTTTTTACTTTCGGCGTGGCAAAAACCGGCATGATTATTCAAGGTGATTGGTGAAAAAATCAACGGCACCGCACTGGATGCCGCCACCGCACGCGCAATTTCAATATCATTCAAATCCACGCAAAGCCAATCAAAGAAGTCTTGCGTAAACGACACTTTCTGTCCTGCCGTCATATCTGTGGCGTTAATTACCGCAAACGGTCCTTTACGTTTCCATGCCAAATCGGCAAACGTCTTTCCGTGATATAACGCCAAATTAAGTTGCTCTTGCAATAAATCGCTACGTCCGAATTGCGGCGACGTCAGCCGAGGCACATTGCTCAAAGAAAACACTTCATTAATGACTTTTTTTTGGAAATCTTTCTTGAGAAAAAACTCCTTAAATTTGGGGATCGTTTCTTGCCCTTCTAACGCCAAATAGGCCGCCAACACCGAACCGCCGGACACGCCATACACCACATCAATATTTTGTAATAACGTATCGCCCCTTTCCGTTGGGCGTACTATTGCCTGCTGAAACTGTTCTAACACGCCATATCCCAAAGACACCGCCCGTGAGCCACCACCGGAAAAAGTGACAATCACTAAATTTTCTTTTTCCAGCGCTTGTTGCATGGTCTTTTCTAAACGGTACCCCTTTTCCGGGTCAATTTGGCTGAGGGTTTTCGCGGGTTGGTAAAGGATGGAATGGCACGCCGTGAGCAATACCATGCTACTGGCCAGTAAGGTTCTATTCAAAAGAAGCGTCACACGTTTCATAGCCTATCCTCGACATTGATGGGATAAGATTGATTCTACAACGCTTAAAGATAAAGGGGAAAGTGCGGTCAATTTTTTCGCCGTTTTTATTTGAGAAATGTGATCAACACGGCAAAAGTGCGGTCAGTTTTTTCAGTATTTTCAAAAAGCACGGAAAATCCACCGCACTTTACTTCATCTCTCGCAACCGTTTTAAGATGCCTTTCATTTTATCGTCCAACTGCGCTGTCAAACGCAATGTTTCACCGCTATGCGGATGTTCAAAACGAATAGAATACGCATGCAAAAATAAACGATTCAAACCTAATTCTGTCATTTGTTGATCGAATACTTTGTCGCCATATTTACTATCTAAAGCAATGGGATGTCCGGCATATTGCGTATGCACGCGAATTTGATGGGTTCGCCCCGTGATTGGCGAAGCTTTCACCAAAGTAGCATTAACATAACGCTCTTCCACAGAAAAACGAGTTTCTGACGGTTTACCTTGTTCACTGACTTTTACAATGCGCTCACCGCTCGACAGCTCATTTTTCAACAGCGGTGCTTGCACCACTTTACAATGTGATTGCCACTGACCGCGCACTAGCGCCAAATAATCCTTTTGGATCGTTTTTTCACGCAACTGTTCATGTAAATGACGCAAAGCAGAACGCTTTTTCGCTACCAATAAAATCCCCGAAGTATCGCGATCCAAACGATGAACCAATTCCAAGAAACGCGCCTCCGGACGAAGTGCGCGTAATGCTTCAATCACGCCAAAATCAAGCCCGCTCCCCCCATGCACGGCAATGCCGGAAGGCTTATTAAGCACCAATAAATAATTGTCTTCAAAAATAATGTGTTGTTCTAATTGGGCGACTTTGGTGAGTTTATGAGAAACGGTTTCCTGTGCTTTTTCTGCCACACGTACCGGTGGAATTCGCACCACATCCTCGGCTTGTAATTTATATTCCGGCTTGCTTCTGCCTTTATTCACCCGCACTTCGCCTTTGCGTACAATGCGATAAATCAGACTTTTAGGCACGCCTTTTAAACGCGCAAGGAGAAAATTATCTAATCTTTGACCGGCTTCATCATCGCTTATGGTGAGAAATTGTACGTTCGGGTTAACTATTTTTTCATTCATCTTGTGTTTATTACGATCTTTTACATAAAAATTGGCGCGCATCATAGCATATTGTATGGTGAGTTTGAATGTTGCAAAGAATCGCCTCGACAGGGCGAAACGCCTTGCTAAAAATCCCTATTCAAGCGATAATAACGAGCCTTTTTTTAAGTTAAAAAAGGCTTTAAAATAAACAGGTTATCATTGATAAAATACAATGCAGCATTCGGCATAAGACGTTGTTATTGCAATGATTTTAACCATCAACATGAGCGACAGCTTGCAAACCATTTTTTAACCGGTTTTGTTTTTTATTCACATATCAAGATGATATGAGTGTGAATAAGGTTGCCAATGCGCCCAGCAGATGACAGTCGGGAAGACGGACATTCTGCGACAGACACGAGGTCGGCGACTAAGCAAAGTGCGGTCATTTTTGATGACGTATTTTTAGGGGATAACCCCCTTTCGATAAAAGAGAAAACGAATGAAAAGAATGTTAATTAACGCAACTCAAAAAGAAGAGTTGCGCGTTGCGTTAGTCGATGGACAACGCTTATTCGACCTGGACATTGAAAGTCCAGGACATGAACAGAAAAAAGCCAATATTTACAAAGGGAAAATCACTCGCGTTGAGCCGAGTCTAGAAGCCGCTTTTGTGGATTATGGCGCAGAACGTCACGGTTTTTTACCGTTAAAAGAAATTGCACGTGAATATTTCCCGGCGGATTATGTCTATCAAGGTCGTCCGAATATTCGCGATATTATTTCTGAAGGACAAGAAGTTATTGTTCAAGTGAACAAAGAAGAGCGCGGCAATAAAGGTGCTGCGTTGACAACCTTTATTTCCTTGGCAGGAAGTTATTTAGTGATCATGCCAAACAACCCTCGTGCCGGTGGCATTTCTCGTCGCATTGAGGGTGATGAACGTTTGGAATTAAAAGATGCCTTGAGTTCTTTGGAGGTGCCTGAAGGTATCGGCTTAATCGTACGTACCGCCGGTGTAGGTAAATCGCCGGAAGAATTGCAATGGGACTTAAAAGTGCTATTGCACCATTGGGAGGCAATCAAACAAGCCTCAGAAAGCCGCCCTGCGCCGTTCTTAATTCACCAAGAAAGTGATGTTATCGTGCGTGCGATTCGCGACTATTTGCGTCGTGATATCGGCGAAATTCTGATTGATAGCCCGAAAGTCTATGAAAAAGCGAAAGCACACATCAAATTAGTGCGTCCGGATTTCATTAATCGCGTGAAATTGTATCAAGGCGAAGTACCGCTGTTCAGTCATTATCAAATCGAATCCCAAATTGAATCCGCTTTCCAACGTGAAGTGCGTTTGCCTTCCGGTGGTTCTATTGTCATTGACGCCACTGAAGCGTTGACAGCCATTGATATTAACTCCGCACGTTCTACCCGTGGTGGCGATATCGAAGAAACCGCATTAAACACTAACCTTGAAGCCGCAGATGAAATTGCGCGTCAACTTCGTTTACGCGACCTGGGTGGTTTAATTGTGATTGACTTCATCGACATGACACCGGTTCGCCATCAACGTGAAGTGGAAAATCGCATCCGTGATGCCGTACGTCAAGATCGCGCACGTATTCAAATTAGTCGTATTTCCCGCTTCGGTTTGTTGGAAATGTCACGCCAACGTTTGAGTCCGTCATTAGGCGAATCCTCTCATCACGTCTGCCCGCGTTGCCAAGGCACCGGTAAAATCCGTGATAACGAATCACTTTCACTTTCTATCTTGCGTTTATTGGAAGAAGAAGCGTTAAAAGAAAATACCAAACAGGTTCACACCATCGTTCCGGTACAAATTGCTTCTTACTTATTAAACGAAAAACGTAAAGCCATTCATAGCATCGAAAAACGCCATGATGTCGATATTATCGTGGTACCAAACGAAGCGATGGAAACACCGAACTTCAGTGTGTTCCGTGTTCGTGATGGCGAAGAAGTGAATGAGTTAAGCTACAATTTGGCAAAATTACATCAAGATCAAGACGAAACCTTTGCTGCAGAGGAATCGTTGGTTTCTCGTAATATTGAAGCAACACCGGCAGAAACACCGGCGGTGGAAAGTGCGGCAGTTTCTTTGGCCATTACAATGCCTGCACCGGAGCCGGTTGAACGTAAAGCGCCGAAAGCACCATCTTTATTAAGCCGTTTATTCGCTGCGTTAAAAGGTTTATTTGCGTCTGAGCCAAAACAGGAAGAGAAAAATAAGAAAGTACGTTCGAATAACAGAAACGGTAACAACCGTAATCGTCGCAATCAAGATCGTCGCAACAATCGTCGTATCCGTAACGAAAACGTGGAAGACGTGATTGAAGAGCAAAGTGCGGATAAATCTGAAGCGAGAAATCGTTACCAAGAGCGCAACGCTAAACGTAATCGTAAACCTGAAGTGATTGAAGAAATCATTAAACCTGAATCTTCTACCCCGATTACCGAAGAAAAGGCTGAACCTGCACAACGTCGCCAACGTCGCGACTTACGCAAAAAAGTCCGCGTTTATGATGAGGTAAATGACATTCAAGCTGACCAAGCAGAAAAGGTTTCATTTGTTGAAAACGTGAATGTTGCTCATGCCCCAGAGGAATCCATTGTTTCTACGGAAGCAACAGAAATCTCAAATGAACCTGAACGCAATCGTGATAATTCTCGTCAACGTCGTTTACCACGTCATTTACGTGTGAATAACCAACGCCGTCGTCGTCCGCAAGAAAAATCACCTATGCCGTTATTTGCTGCAGTGGCATCTCCGGAGCTTGCCAGCGGTAAAATTTGGATCGATATGACACAAATCAATCAACCGAAAGAAAAAGAAAATGCGTTCTTATCTGTTGATGAATTGCTTGAGCAACAAAAATCAAGTGCAGAAACCGAGAAGAGCCTTACTGTGCCAGCCTTGGATATGATTGTTGAGAAAGCGAAAAATGACGTTCAACCGTTAACTGAATTTATTGCTCAGCCGGCAAATGATTCTGTTGAGAAGAAAATTCAGGCATCTTTAGAACGTTTAAATCATAACGTGACGTCAGAACCCACTACGGCAGTAGCTGAACAGGTCGAGCCGAAAACAGCACATGAGGTGAAATTCATGGCTGAAACCGACCGCACTTATATGTTCAACGGACGAATTGGAACATTCTCTGCAGTCGCGCATACCAAAGCAGAGGCGACATTAGCCAAAGCCTCGGATACGCCAATCGTTGCTTATCCAATCACTGAATGGACAAAATCGCGTTATTATTTCTACGGAAAAGGCGCGGCAGGTCATCACATGGCCATCAGCCATGTTTATGCGGAGCCGACGAGGGCGGAAGTAAAATAATACTATCGACTGAAAATAAAGCAGTTAAATGATTTCTTTTATTTAACTGCTTGACTTAAATAGCAAGAGTCCGTATTATTCACGTCACTTCAACACACGGAGGAATGGTCGAGCGGTTGAAGGCACCGGTCTTGAAAACCGGCGAGGGTTTACGCCCTCCCTGGGTTCGAATCCCAGTTCCTCCGCCATTTTCTCGGAAGTCGTAAGTTAAAAAGGTCTCTAAACTCAGTAACTTACGGCTTTTTTATTTGTGTCGAAACATAAATCCTCCTCATTTTGTGAATCTGAATTTGTCGCCGAAAAAGTCAACTTTGACGTAACTTTGACATGATTTGCGTATTGCAATAAATGCCTCGCGTTAAGATGTGCGTATTTTTGCACCATCTCGATTGTCTCCCAACCACCTAACTCCTTAAGCACCATTAGCGGTGTGCCACTTTGTATATGCCAACTTGCCCATGTGTGCCGCAAATCGTGGAAGCGGAAATCACTAATCCCTGCGCGTTGCAAAGCTCGTTTAAAATCCTCCCGATCAATGTCTGAAATCATCTTGCCTTTGCCACGGTGAAAAATATATTGAGATATACGCCTTGTCTCTTTTTGCCGTAAAAAATTAACTGCATTACGCGGTAGCGGTAGCGATCTTGCGTGGCCAGATTTGGCAACGTCACTTGTGACAATGGCAATGCTGCGCGGAAAATCTATCTTATCCCACGTTAAAGTTAAAATCTCCGACATACGCCCTCCGGTGAGTAGCGCAAATGAGCAGACCTCACGCATCCACTCTAAGTTAAGGCTATCTAAAAACCTATTTGCCTCGTCTTGCGTTATCCATCTAACGCGCTTTTTAGGCTCGTTATTTTTGGCAAGATACGGGATTGCATCAACCCACCCAGCTTGCTTGGCAAGATTAAGCGCCCGCATTATTGATGTGCGGTATCTATTTTGCGTAGATGGCGATAGTCTCTCTCCAGTGCGCTTGTGCGTTGGTAGATTGTTATAGATGTCATCACTTGTTAAAGAGCTAAGATTTTTATGGCCGATACGGTCTCGCCAGTATTGCGCGTGATGTATCTTGGTCTCCAAATCTTTTTGATGTTCGGCGTCCTCTAAAAAGCAGATTAGTGCGTCTTCCACCGTCCGTTCCGGTTGCTTGTTTAGTCGCTCGACCTTGTATGACTCGGCTTTTAATTTGTCGTGCAGCTCTTGCGCAAGCCGCTTGTCAGTCCTGCCACTAGACGATCGAATACGCCGCCCTGACGGCGTGGTAAAGTTGATTTGCCAAACACCATATTTGTTTTTGCCTGATCTTATCAAGATCTGTTTTGTAAATTCGCCAGCCGCGCACTCCAGCAACCTTAAAAAATCCCCAGTTGGATCTATTGTTATACACTGTGCTATAACTGAGCTTTAGGAGTTTAGCGACATCTTTTATTGTCAGTGTTTCCGGCATATTTGCCCCAATAAAAAACCGCCCTTTCGGACGGCTTGAATTAATCATCTTTGCGGTCGTTGGTTATTCGGTTGGTGGTGGCGGGAGTGTTTGCCAGTGAGATATCTCATCATCCGCATAATCAAGCCAACCGCCTAAATCGGCATCATATCTTGTTATTGCTATTGATGGCTCATACTCTGGACAATGCACAATAAAATAACCATCCTCTACCGGAGCGCATTTGTCTGACTTAATCCAGTTGTCATCTTTCGGGTAATCTACAATTTCTGGTTTTTCAAGGACGTAATCAAAATCGGAATAACGCTCATCTTTCTCCTCTTCGGTTAACGTTTTTTTCTTGCATTCGGCCTTACCTAAAACCACACCATAAACGGCATACGGTAAATCATTACTCTCATAATTTTCGTATTCGTCCATGTCGTCTGCAAATTCGTGAGCCTCGACAGCGCCAGCCAAACAAGCCCCTCTTGCTTGCTCTAATGTTTCATACAAATTAATAATGTGGATATCGTTTGATATATCCACTGAAAAATATTTGGTCATTTTGTACCACCTTTGTCTGCTTAAAATAAAAAACGCTCACTTGGAGCGTCTTTTGGGTTGGTTAAATACTGTTTATTTTTTGTAATCCACCACCGGCAACACATCAACCAGTGGTCGAGGGATGTTGTAGTCTTGCGGTGCATTAAATTGGCTTTTGGCCCACTCAATAAAATTATTTACGTAGTTGTTAACTACCGCAGGATAGTTTGCCGATTCCGCCGTCCGGATAATGTCATTTCGCAACTCAGATCCAAACATAAGCCAATTGTATTTAGCGTCATCTAACGCCCGAGTAACAGACGACGGGTCGCCACTATATCATACGCACATAAAAATAGCAGCAGAAAATATCTACAAATCTTGAGTAGGGGATGTTGATGTTAATTTCGTTCATTTTCACCAAAACTTAGCCCCTCGTATTGAGGGGCGATATGAATTATTAGAATTGATAGGTTAGACCCGCGCCGTAAGTAACTTGTGATTGCGTATCCACACTGCCACTTGCACTTACAAGCCATTTAGTGTTATCGGATAAGCGAGAGTAGCGCACTGCTAGAGCCTGTTGTCCGCCGTGACCGCCTACGCCTACACCAAGAGCAGATTTACCTGCATAAGTAGCGTGCGGGATGTTGGCCACAGCAAAAGCGGAAGCAATACCGGCAGAAGCTAACTTACGGTGCTTACGCACATCATCAGATAAGCTGTCAATACGTTTATTAGCTTGAGCAATACCATTACTTAACTTATCGATTTTTGCGCGGTTTACGTTGATTTGTGACGCATTAGCACCGATATTTTTTGCATTGGTTACAATTGCTTGTTTGTTATCGGAGATTGCTTGCTTATTGCTATTTACCGCCGCCTTATTGGCCGCAATAGCCTTAGCATTATTGTTGATTGATAATGCGTTATCACCAATAGATTTGCTGTTGCTATTGATTTTGTCCCATTGTTGCTTATCTACGACATCGTTAGCGTCTGCGCGCTTGGTTAATGTATCGATATTTGCGGCGTTGTCACGGATTAGTACATCATGCGCCGTTTGCGTTTGCTCCACGCTATTTAAACGATCGGCGTTATTTGTAATTCTGCCCTCGTGATTTTCGATCGCTGTTGAGTTTGCCAAAATCGCATTATCGTGCTCGTCTAATCTATCATGAGCTAATTTTACGGATTGCTTGTTTTCTGCCACTTTTTTAACAGCGGAATATAGCTGTGAGCCATTCACCGCCTCGGTGGATGTTTCGGAGATTTCCGCGGCTGCAACATTGGAGATGGCGCGCTCTTTGTCTTTTGTGCCAACAGATACCTCACCCATGGTTTTTGTACCCGCCCAACCATTAAGCGTTACATCGTCAATCACCGCGGATTCGTTTGTGCGGTTCCAAAGTTTTTGATTTACCGCCTCGCTTTCATTGCCTAGGGCGACTGCACCTGGGCCACTTGCTTTGGTGTTTGTACCTAAAGCAGTTGCGCGGTGTCCGTCTGCATTCGCGTCGGCGCCAACCGCAACGGAGCGCGTATCGCTAGCTGTTGCCGCGGGGCCTACCGCAACGGAGCTTGTGCCAGTTGCCTGAGCTGCACTACCTAAAGCCGTTGCCCCTGCACTTTTGCCAATTGCACCACGTCCAATCGCTGTAGCTCTGTCACCTTCCGCGCTCGCCTCCGCGCCAGTAGCAATAGAGCCATCACCTGTAGCTTTAGCGGCGTTACCATGAGCAATAGACACAATGCCGCTTGCTGTGGATGAGTAACCTGTTGCAACTGCTCCTTCCCCATTTGCCACAGTATTTGCGCCCGTTGCTGTACCACGATAGCCCGCATAAGTGCGACTGTCGCCGTAAGCTGTTGCGTCGCTCGCATACACTTTGGCCTCACCATTAGTCGTGATATTCACCATCGCTTTAGCATGAGCTACAGCGTCAGGATTTTGGCTTGTATTTGTCGAGTAATTAGTTTTATCGGCATCATAAGTATTTGCGTATGCGCCAATGGATAACGTTGCAATAGTTAGTGCTAAGATTGTTTTTTTCATGTTTTTTTACCTTTTTTTGATTAATAAAAAAGTCCTCACGTGGAGGGTATTGATTGATATAGTTGGCTATCCTTGGATTCTGCTTTTGGCTACCTCAATGAGTAATTTGTATTCGTTTTTTGTTTTATCATCATGTACTTCGGCTGATTTTGATAAAAACTCATCAACCGTGCCAACAAAACAACCACGCGTTACAATTAGTCCGTCTTTGCCGTTAAATACTGTTAGCGTACCGTTTTCCGAGCCGACATTACTCGCCCAAAAAATCATTTTACGATCGGAAATTACCGCACAAGATCTAGCCCGTCTATATTGATAATTTCTGCCGCACTGTGGGCATGGTCTTGTTATCGGTTTGTTTTTAATCCCCATCTTCGCCACTCGCCCAATATACGCGGACGGCATCAAGCACGGAAAATTGCTGTGCTTGCGTCATCCCATTTAACTTATCATAAAGCGCGGTCAAATCTTGCGGCAAAGTGCTGTAATGCGTGCGAAAGTCATCGGCTAAATCAAACGGCATTACAAGGTGAGTTAAATCACTGCCGGTGGCATAGACATTGTATAACTCAACCCACTCAGTTTTTGATAATTCTGGCTTTTCCGCACGGGCTAAATGTGCCAACTGCTCAAACGCATTATTAATGTGTGCCGATAGCCCTTTTTGCTCGCCCTGTGGTGTGCGATCTGTGATGTATTGCCAAGTATTATCTGATAAATGCACTGCTGTTTTTGCCATTTTTCTAAACTCCAATTAAAGCCCCTTGCGGGGCTTGTTATTATCTTCCTGCGCTTTCGCCAAATCTTCATCAAGTGCCTGGTGGATTACATCTGTGTAGTTTTCCAAATCGACATAACCGCTACCTGACTCCATAACAATCCAATCAACTCTACTGCCGCCAAATTCCATTCTTAGGTTTTCGATTCTTCTTTCGAGGTCATCCATGTTGCTAACAATGTTTTCCCTCCAATCAAAGTTTTCTTGGCTTGTGACAAATCTCCCTGTTTCTAATCCGTCTTCGTCGGTTTCTTCCGCAAATCCGTATTCAGGATCGTCGCTATATCCGTCATGATTGCCGACCAAGTCGTTAAACCAATCACAACCAGTTTTGCTATCGATAAGTAATAATATTTCTACTTCGCCTGTTTCTTTAATTACGATTTCTATTTTGATTTCTTTTTTCTGCCCCTGCCGGTTGGTGGGGTCTGGTTAAAGTTTTGGGTTTATAGCCTCATCTCTTGGCTATGTGCATATAGTGCAATATACAGATATTAATGCAAGAGCTATTTTGTAAAGAATTGTAAAGAAGAAAAAGAATTGAATATTTGGTATGACTTTGACGTAACTTTGACGTAATAGATGATAATAGATAGTAATTAATACTAATTTAAAAGGTGGGTTTGCGTGTGATAGGGTGTGTAAATCTTTGAATTGATTGAAAATTAAAAAAATGATTGATAAAATATGGTCAGTCTTGAAAACCGGCGAGGGTTTACGCCCTCCGTGAGTTCGAATCTCACTTCCTC